>Ga0164313_10000403_pt1 | contig 34074 bp, 23 predicted proteins | sample GuaBasSedimGuay4_FD_113735 | JGI IMG/M metagenome (GOLD analysis project Ga0164313, IMG submission 113735) | Subseafloor sediment microbial communities from Guaymas Basin, Gulf of California, Mexico - Guay4, Core 4569-4, 0-3 cm | ecosystem: Environmental > Aquatic > Marine > Hydrothermal vents...
CTGCCAGAAAAGCGAGTTTACAGTGGACAACATTGAAAAGAAGCCTCTGAAAAAATCACCGGCTCCACCCTTTACAACCTCAACCCTGCAGCAGGAGGCCAGCAGGAAACTGGGGTTCTCTGTAAATCAGACCATGTCGGTGGCCCAGCGGCTGTATGAATCGGGAAAGATCACCTACATGAGGACCGACTCTGTAAATCTGTCCAAACTGGCCATCGGAACTGCAGCTCAGCAGATCAAGAACTCCTTTGGAGATAAATACCACAAATCGAGAAATTTCACCACCAAGGCAAAAGGTGCACAGGAGGCCCACGAAGCCATCAGGCCCACCTATATGAACAAACCCACTGTAGAGGGCAGTAGGCAGGAACAAAGGTTATATGAATTGATATGGAAAAGGACCCTGGCATCGCAAATGAGTGAAGCACAGCTTGAGAAAACCACCATCTCTATTGGGATCTCAAAAGCAACTGAGCGTTTTGTAGCTACCGGAGAGGTTCTCAAATTTGATGGTTTCCTGAAAGTCTATATGGAATCATCCGATGAAGAGCAGGAAGAGGATACCCGGGGACTGCTCCCGCCGGTCAGCATTAAGGATGTTCTGGAAAGAAAAACCATTGAAGCTACAGAAAAATCGACCCTGCAACCTCCCCGCTATACAGAGGCCAGCCTGGTGAAAAAGATGGAAGAGCTTGGAATTGGACGTCCCTCCACCTATGCACCTACCATATCGACGGTGCAAAACAGAGAATATGTGGTTAAAGAGGACAGACCAGGCAGTCTGCGCGAAATGACCCAGCTTATTTTAAAGGAAGATGCCATAAAAAAGCAGGTAGTGCAGGAGAAATATGGTTTTGATAAATCTAAACTATTTCCCACCGATATAGGGATTATCGTCAATGATTTTCTGGAGCAGTACTTTCAGAATATCATGGACTTCAATTTTACTGCATCTGTGGAGAAGGAGTTTGATGAGATCGCCATTGGAAGTGTGGACTGGCCCAAAATGATCGAGCGTTTTTACAAACCCTTTCATACCAAGGTGGACTCGGCCACCCAAAACTCTGAACGCTCTAAAGGAGAGAAATTACTTGGAGAAGATCCCGAATCAGGAAAGCCCATCAGCGTGAAGATCGGTCGATTTGGTCCCATTGCCCAGATTGGCGTAGCCAGTGATGAGGAGAAACCCAGGTTTGCCAGCCTGCTTAAAGGCCAGAGTCTTGAGACCATCACCATCGAAGAGGCGTTGGAACTTTTCCGTCTACCCCGTGACATTGGTAAGTACGAGGATGAAGATATGGTCATAGCTATTGGGAAATACGGTCCCTATGTGAGACACAAATCCAAGTTTTACAGCCTGGACAATACCGATGATCCCTATACCATCAAACCGGAACGTGCCATTGAAATCATACAGGAGAAGCGAACTCAGGAAGAGAACCGGAACATCAAACAGTTTGATGAAGAACCCGGACTATTGGTTCTGAAAGGCCGCTATGGTCCCTACATATCCTTTAAAAAGAAAAATTACAGGATTCCCAAAAGCAAAAAGCCCGAAGAGCTGACCCTTGAAGAGTGTCGGGAGATCATCGAAAAGGCAAGTTCCCGGACAAAAAAATAAACCCAAACAAAAGTGTACCCTCATGGATCTGAATGGATATCTCAATCCGGTTAGCCTGGAAAGACCCGAATTTGAATACCTGGAAGGAACAGAATCTTTCAGTCACCATATTTCGGTGCACACGCCGGATCACCCCATCAGAGAGCTGGATAAGCACAAGGTCGCTATTATAGGAGTTCCGGTGGATTCCAATGCCTTTATCAGGGGAAGTAAGGATTCCCCTGATAAGATTCGTAATAAACTTTACCAGTTAAGCAGGATCAACAAGAACCTGAAGATCTATGACCTGGGTAATGTGAAGAACGGTGGATCGGTCAATGATACCTACTATGCCTTGAGAGATATTCTCCTGGAACTTAAGGAGCGTGATATGGTGACTATCATCCTGGGAGGATCTCAGGACCTGTGCCGCGGGGTATTTTTTGCCCTTGAAAAGCAGGAGGGGCTGCATCAGATACTCACCATAGATTCCATGCTTGACTTCTCCTTCGATAAGCAAACTGTGCACTCTCGTAACTATCTGAATCAGATACTTCAACCCAACTGCAAATCTCTTTTTGGTTTCACCAATCTGGGACACCAGGCTTATTTTGTGACTGACAATCAGTTGGAGCAACTGGAGAAATCATACCTGGAAAGCATCCGGCTGGGAGACGCCAGAAAAAACATCAGTGATACCGAGCCTCTGATCCGTGATTCTGAATTTATCAGCATTGACATGGGTGTTGTAAGGCATTCTGATGCTCCCGGTGCATCTACCCCATCGCCCAACGGTTTCCTTGGTGAAGAATTATGCCAGATTACCCGATATGCAGGGCTTAGTGAACAGGTCAGGATCCTGGGATTCTTTGAATTGAATCCGGAAAAGGATAGCAATGACCAGACGGCCCACCTGGCAGCCCAATCTGCCTGGTACTTTCTGGAAGGTCTTTCACATCGCATTTATGAGAATCCACTTCATACTCCGGAGCACATCAAAAAGTTTATTGTAAACCTGAATGCTGCCGGTCATGACATTGTTTTTCATAAAAGCACACTGTCGGACAGATGGTGGATGGAGATTCCCGTAAAAAATCCTGTCTCAGGATATAACTTTTTTGTTTCATGTGCGTATGAGGATTACCGGCAGGCATGTAATGAGGAATTACCTGACCGTTGGTGGCGTTTTTTACACAGACTGGGTAATGAAACTGAATAATTTTCGTTTCTAAATCAGATTTGAATTAACAGGGGGAGATCAGACGCCCGATTTAAGCCATTAGTTATAAACATTCCTCTGTTAATTATATTTGTGTTGTAGAACAATTTTTGCTTATTTTTAGGAGTGCTAAAAAAGCTAGAGAAATAAAGCCTTACAGTGAGTTAAGCGGACAATGAAAAGATTGGTGATCATATGTATTTTCGGTGTTGTTTCAGTGAGTCTTCTGGCTCAGCAGGACCCGAAATTCAGCCAGAATATGTTCCTGGTTCCGGTATATAATCCCGGAGCGGTGGGAAGCACCGATAAGATTTGTCTGGCTGCCGCTTTCAGAAACCAGTGGGCCGGCCTGCCCGACGCTCCTGTTACCACCACATTTACTGCTAATATGCCGGTTAACTTCCTGGGCAGGTCCCATGGCATCGGAATTAATTTGATGAATGATAACCTGGCATTTAACAATGACTTCAATATCAGTTTCTCTTATGCATTCAGGATTGATCTGGGTACAGGAAGCCTGGGGATCGGGACCAGTTTAGGGCTTGCCAATCAGTCGCTGACACCCTCCTGGAACGGAGCAGATATCATTAAATGGGAAGGCGATGGCGCCATACCACAAACCGGGGGAAGTGTCTTTGGGTTTGACATGGGACTTGGAGTTTATTACAATACAGACAACCTCTATGTGGGCGCTTCGACCACACACCTGAATCAAACCTCCTTTGACTATCCAGACGATGTGGCAGAAACAAAACTGATCAGGCATTACTACCTGATGGCAGGATATAACATCCAGCTAACCAATCCCATGTTCGAAATCATGCCTTCCCTCATGCTTCAGTCAGACGCAAGGTCTCACCATATTTACCTGAATACGAATGTGAGATACAATAAAAGATTCTGGGGAGGAGTTTCTTATTCAGTTGGGGGTGCCCTCTCGGCTCTGTTAGGAATAGAATTAATGAATGGGATTAAAATAGGATACTCATACGATTTCGAACTTTCCCCAATGATGAAATATAGCAGCGGTTCTCATGAAATTACGGTTCGATACTGTTTCGATCTCAGTAATGACAGGAGTCCGCAGAAGTATAAGAGTATTAGATTTTTATAAAGTTGGTTTTTTGCATCTATTAAGCATATAGCTATGAGACGATTCGTTTTTTTGATTTTTATTGCTGCCCTCATCGGAAGTTGTAGTTCAAGCGGCAGCGGTGAGCTTGTAGGGGTTGATGGGAGAAAAGCATATGCCGAACCCGATCCTTTTGGAATGGTTCCGATTCCCACTGGCTCATTTTTGATGGGCCCAAGTGATCAGGATGTGACATGGACACAGAACAGCATGTCCAGAACAGTAGCTGTGGATGCATTCTGGATGGACGAAACAGAGATCACGAACAACGAATACCGGCAGTATGTGAACTGGGTTCGTGATTCCATCATCAGGAAAGAGTTGGCCATGCAGGGCATCGAAGACTTCATCAAGAAAGACGATGAAGAACAACCCTATGAAGACAGGGATGGAGAACCAGTGATTAACTGGAATGCCTCCATGGACCTTTCCAAGGATAAAGAAGGCAATATCGAGCCCATCATTGAAGATCTTGGTATCTATTACAGTGGCGCCGACAGGCTCTCCTTCAATGCCAAAGAGCTCAATGTGACAAAGCTCATTTATAACTACTACTGGGTGGACCTTGTACAGGCTTCAAGAGCAGCCAATAGTTTTCGTCTGGATTACTCCGGTGGCAATACAGATCCGGTGGTTTCATACGGTGGAACTGTAACCAGGCCCAACGGGGAACAGGAGGAAATTACCAGCAGGGCTTCCTTTGTAAATAAAGATTGGGTGCTTGTGTACCCCGATACCCTGGTATGGGTGAGAGATTTCACCTTCTCCTTTAACGAGCCCATGACCAACATGTATTTCCGCTCTCCATCCTACGACAACTATCCGGTGGTGGGGATCAGCTGGAAGCAGGCAAGTGCTTTCTGCAACTGGAGAACCAATTTCCTGAACCAGTCTCTGATTGCAAATGGTCAACCCATCGTTCAAAACTACAGGTTACCCATTGAAGCCGAATGGGAATACGCTGCCAGGGGAGGCTTGGACCACAGCATGTATCCGTGGGGAGGTGTTTATCTGAGAAATAAACTGGGTTGCTTTATTGCCAACTTTAAGCCACTACGTGGTAATTACACCGACGACGGTTCCATGTACCCGGCCAGGGTTGGATATTATGGAGTACCCAATGAATTTGGCCTCTATGACATGGCTGGTAATGTAGCCGAGTGGACCATCACAGCTTATGATCCTTCTGCATATGTATTTTCACACGATATGAACCCCTATTACAATTACAATGCAAAACCTGATGACCCGCCCGTGATGAAGCGCAAGGTGGTCAGGGGTGGATCCTGGAAAGACATTGCCCGTTACCTGCAGGTCAGTACTCGTGATTATGAGTACCAGGATACAGTAAAATCCTACATTGGATTCAGGTGCGTGCGTTCATATTTAGGTGATCAATAATTAAATATTTGATATAATGGGAATTACAGAATTAGTTCAAAGCTCAGGATGGAAGAGTTTTACAGCCAAGCTGTATGGGTTCGGAGCCTCCATAGTTATTATTGGTGCCCTCTTTAAAATCCAGCACTGGCCTTTTGCAGGCGCAGCTTTAACCTCGGGGCTTTTGATTGAAGCGGTTATTTTCTTCTTCTCAGCCTTCGAACCACTCCATGAAGAATTAGACTGGACCCTGGTTTATCCCGAGTTGGCAGGTATGTCGGATCCGGATGAAATTGATGAGTACAAAGAACAGGCCATTGCAGATCGAAATGTGGGACTACAAAAATTTGATGAACTATTCCAGCAATCTCAGATCAATGCTGAAGATGTGAGAAGTTTAGGTAAGCATCTGAATACCATCTCGACCACTACCGAAACTATTGGGGATATCACCTCAGCCTCCCTGGTCACCAAGGAGTATTTTGATAAGATGGGTTCTGCGGCACAAAATATGGATACCGTTGCAACCGCCTACGGAACTAATACTGGTGAGCTCAATGAATCGGTCAATACCCTGGCAACATCTTACAAGAACACTGCTACGCTGATCGATCAGAAAGGCCAGGACATTGCAGATAAGTTTGCCACGTCCAGTGCCAACCTGACCGCCACCTATGAAGCCATGTCGGGTGAGGTGAAGCAGGAACATACCAGTATTTCTCAAAGCCAGAAGCAATTTAACCAGCAACTTGAGACCTTAAACAAAAACCTTGGAGAGCTGAACTCATCCTATTCCGATCAAGTGAAGGGCAGCAAGGAACACTTGCAGGGAACTGCCGGAGTTTTCAAAGGGCTGAATGAGATGATTACAAGCCTCCAGACATCGGTGGAAGAGACCCAGAAGTACAAAAGTGAGATTGTCAAACTTAGCGAAAGTCTTTCTGAGCTTAACAATGTGTATGGCAATATGCTCTCCGCAATGAGCATTAGAAAGAAGTAATTAACCTTTAATCCTGATCTATGGGACACGGTAAAGAATCACCGAGACAAAAAATGATCGGTATGATGTATTTGGTGCTGACCGCAATGTTGGCACTAAATGTATCAAAAGAGGTGCTTGACGCTTTTACGCTGGTTGATGACGGACTGACTACAACCACACGGAATTTTGCTGCCGAGAACGATGCCTTGTATGCACGAATGGATACTGAGTATCAGTTGAATCAAAGCAAAGTGGGAGATTGGAAAACCAGGGCAGATGAAGTGAAGGCCCGCTCCAATGAACTCTATGAATTTATCAACCTGTGTAAGATTGAGATTGTTCAGGTGAAAGATGAGGAAGCCATTCATGATGGGGAAGTTCGCCTGGCAGATGTTGATATTAAGGACGACACCAACATACCGGGCGAAATCATGATAGTGGGCAATAGGGGTGCTGAACTGAAATCTCATGTGGAAGAGTACAGGGAGTTCCTGCTCTCCTATGTGGATGACAAGGAGACCTATGCCACAACCATCGAAGCCATTGAAGGAACCCTCAACACGGAAGTTCCCGAACTGGGGCTTCATTCGGGAAGTAAGAAAGGGGCCACCCCCACCTGGGAATCTACCTATTTTGAAAACCTTCCCCTTGCATCTGTGATTACGATCCTTTCTAAAATGCAGGGAGATATCCGCAATGTTGAATCTGAGATGCTCGGTTTCCTGCTGGACCAGATAGATGCCGGAGATTTCAGTATGAATGTTCTTGAAGCTGTGGTTATTCCAAACTCAAACTATGTTTTTAAGGGTCAGGAATACCGGGCCCAGGTCTTCCTGGCAGCGTATGATTCCACCAATACTCCCAAGGTGCTTCTTACCAACGGGCAGGAGCTTACTGTAGATGCCGGGAAAGGCATCTACACAACATCCTCAAATTCCATAGGCATCAAGAAATGGGGAGGAACCATCCAGCTGGAAGATGGGGGCAAAACCATTAGCAAATCCTTCGAAGCATCCTTCGAAGTTGCTGAAGCCAATGCCACCATATCGGCTACAGGGATGAATGTATTTTACCGCGGTATTGCTAATCCAGTGGCTATCTCGGCAGGTGGTGTAGCAGAGAGGGATGTGGATGCCAGGATCTCTTCCGGGAATATTTCCAGGAAAAGTCCGGGTGTTTATGAAGTGCTTCCCGGTTTACAGGGAGATAATGCAACCATCAGTGTGTATGCCAGTGTGGATGGATCCCGTAGATTAATGGGCAACATGGATTTTAGGGTATTGCCCCTACCAACACCCGATGCCATTGTGCAAGGCATCAGGGGATCTGAAGGTGCACTTACGGTAGGTAAACTCTCCCAGCTTAAGCTTGTGGAGGCCAAAGCCAAAGATTTTGTATTTGAAGTGGACTACGAGATTGTCTCCTTTGAAGTGGCCTTTATGGGACAGGGAGGGATGTGGAGTACAATGTCTGCCTCCAATGAACGGTTCACCAATCAACAAAAACAGCTGTTTCAGCAGTTAAAAAGCGGACAGCGGATTATGATAGAAAAAATCAAGGCCTCTGGCCCTGACGGAGTAATTAGAAGTCTTAATAGCATCACCATAACAGTAAGATAAGATGAAGGCAAGAAGATTTATTTTAGGAGTGGCATTCATGTCATTCGGGGTATTTTCCCTTACGGCTCAAAACCCCAATGTGAATACATCCATGACTCCCGGTAATGCACCGGTGATCTCATCCTATACACCCTCAACGGATGTATACAAAGCGGAATCGATCATTCCGGAAAAGAAACCGGTTCCCTACAGTTACATCCGAGAAGCAGATGTAATGTGGGCCAAGGATGTATGGCGCACCATTGACCTCCGGCACCGCATGAACATGCCGCTTCGTTACCCCCTGGAGGGTTCGATCAGCGATGGTGACAGATACAGCCTGTTTGGTCTGCTTATGGAGGGAATCAAGACAGAGGAGATTACTCCCTATGAGTGGAATCCCATTACCGGATGGAAAGATCCCTTTGCCAAAGTGACCAGCCTGGAACAGATCTACATAGCATCAGAAGGAGATACCGTTTACGATGTGGATGGAAACTTTTTAAGGGTGGCACAATCCATGCAAAATGTGATGCAGTTTCAACTTCAGGAGCAGTGGTTTTTTGATAAGCAGCACTCTACCATGAAAGTGCGCATTATCGCCCTTGCGCCGGTCTATTATCAGTATTTCAACGAATTTGGGGAACCACTGCCCTCACCCAGACCCGGGGTTCCTTTTATTGTGCACTTCCCCCAGTGCCGCAGGCTATTTGCCACTCACGGTGTTTACAACCCAAAGAACGATGCCCAGGTAGTCTCCTTTGATGACCTCTTCTTTCAGCGGCGTTTTTCAAGCACAGTGATTGCCGAATCCAATGTCTTCGGGAACCGCATGTTAACAGATTATAAAGTGGGTCAGGATATCCTTTTGGAAGCCGAACGGATCAAGAATGATCTGTTTATCATGGAACACGATCTCTGGGAATACTAGAAAGAACTTGTGTCTCGTCCTGAAGTAGCTACATCATGCCATCCCCGATTTCGGTCTTGATTTCGTTGACGTATTGCTTGATCTTCTGCTCTTCCTCTCGTTTGCACACAAGTATGATGTTCTCATTCTGCACCACAATGTAATCGTTCAGGCCCTGGAGAACTACCAGCTTATCGTCCTGTACATTGACAATGTTGCCCGACGATTCATACATAAAAACATGCTTCCCGGTAACCGAATTCTGAACTTCATCTTTAGCCAGTTGCTCGTAAAGGGATCCCCATGTGCCAAGGTCCGACCATCCGAAATCGGAGACCAGGACAAACACATTATCTGCTTTCTCCATCACCCCGTAGTCGATGCTGATATTCCGACAACTTCCATAGGTCTTTTTAATGAAATCGTCCTCATCCGCTGTCCCATAAACACCTTCTCCATCGCGAAACAGGTTGTGAATCTCGGGTAAATGATTCTCAAAAGATTGCATAATGGTTTTTAGAGACCAAAAGAAAATGCCTGAATTCCAGTAGAAATCACCACTGTCCAGAAACACTTTTGCAAGTTTCAGATCTGGCTTTTCGGTGAAGGTCTTCACCTTCCGCAACCCAGTGGATTCATATCCCTTGACCTTCTTTTCAATGGATTGAATATAACCATATCCGGTTTCCGGTCTGCTGGGCACTATCCCCATGGTAAGAAGTGCATCATTTACGGTTACAAAATCAAGTGCCTGCTTCACATAACGGAGGAACTCCTCCTCTTTCATAATCAAATGATCAGAAGGAGCCACCACGATACGGGCATTGGGTTCTTTCATATGAATCCTGAAATTTGCAAATTCGATACATGGTGCTGTATTCCTTCGCAGGGGTTCCAGAAGAATATTTTCTTCTGGCAAATCAGGTATCTGACTTACAATAAGCTCTTTATACTCCAGATTGCTTACAATAAAGATCTGGTCGGGTGGCATTATTTTGTTAAATCTGTCGTAGGTTTGTTGCAGCAGTGTTTTCCCCGTTCCGAGAATATCAAGGAACTGCTTGGGGCGCTCTGTCTTACTTAGGGGCCAGAACCGACTTCCGATCCCTCCCGCCATTATGACGCAATAATTAAGTTTATCCATTAATTTTCCAGTAGGTGCGTAAATTGCTATTTGATTATCAATCTACATTAAATATAGTTGGTTTTTAATTAACACCCTTTTATCTCAGGATGTTTTATAAGATAATTGATATATTACACTTTATTAAGGATAATCCATGCGTCTGCTAGAACAAATAGGAACCTATTTTCTTTTTATGAAGAGGGCGTTTAGCCGCCCTGAGAAGTTTTCGATCCTTTATCGACAAACCATGAGGGAAATTGATAAGATAGGGATCAACTCTTTTCCAATTGTGGTGATTGTTTCTCTTTTCGTAGGGGCAGTGATTACCATTCAAAGTAATTATAACATAGAAAATCCATTGCTCCCCCGCTACCTGGTGGGTCTTACGGTAAGGGATTCCCTGCTGCTGGAATTTTCCTCCACCATGGTGGCACTGATCCTGGCGGGTAAGGTGGGCTCAAGCATTGCTTCTGAGCTGGGGATGATGCGCATTACAGAACAAATCGATGCCCTGGAGGTAATGGGCATTAATTCGGTCTCCTACCTGGTCATGCCCAAGATCATTGCAGCGGTAGTATTCTTTCCCGTACTCTGCCTGTTAAGCATTGCAATGGGTCTGCTCGGGGGATATATCTCCTGTATTGCTGCAAATGTAATCGCTCCTTCTGAGTATATCTATGGAATCCAGTATGAGTTTCGTCCCTATTACATCAGCTATTCCCTTACAAAGACTGCTTTCTACGCCCTGATCATTACATCCATTGCCTCCTATTTTGGCTACCATGTTAAGGGAGGTGCTGTGGAAGTGGGTAAATCCAGCACCAAGGCGGTGGTTCAGAGCAGCATTCTGATTCTGCTTGCCAACCTCATTCTTACCAAGACCATCCTGCAATGATCGAGGTAAAAAATCTATATAAAAGATATGATGATAATTTTGTCCTTAACGATGTAAGCGTAAAGTTCGAGCAGGGAAAATGCAATCTAATCATTGGACGCAGTGGCTCTGGAAAAACGGTCCTCTTAAAAAGCATTGTCGGACTCATTGAAACCGATGAAGGTGAGATCTGGTATGATGATCAGAAGTTCAGTCACCTGGACGCCGTTTCAAAGCAAAATATCAGGAAGGAGATGGGTATGCTATTCCAGGGAGCAGCCCTGTTCGACTCACTTACTGTGGAGGAGAATGTACTATTCCCACTGGATATGTTTACCTCCTACTCTAGAGGAGAAAAACTGGACCGGGTTAATTTTTGCCTGGAGAAAGTAAAGGTTTCTAAAACCAACAAGTTATATCCTGCCGAATTAAGCGGAGGAATGAAAAAGCGGGTGGCCATAGCACGGGCCATGGCCTTAAATCCAAGGTACCTGTTTTGCGATGAGCCCAATTCCGGGCTTGATCCTGAGACCGGAATCGTTATTGACAACCTGATCAAGGAGATTACCGAAGAGTTTAATATGACCACCATCATCAATTCTCATGACATGAATTCGGTGCTTGAGATTGGCGATAAGGTGGTTTTTATATATAAAGGTTGTAAATGCTGGGAAGGAACGCGAAAGGATATTCTTAAAACAGACAATGAGGCACTCAATAATTTTGTGTTTGCCACCAGGCTGGCCCGGCAGATCAAATCGTAGCGGTATCTGTGTTTAATATACCAGGGGCCTGTCTCTGTAGATATCTTTACAACCAAATATCAGATTCACTCCAAGCCACACATTTACGGCCCGGGTATCCTGTGGCCAGAACACAAGATTCAGTGCATTGTCTGAAATTACATAAAGATTGAAGGGGCCCGTATGAATTGAGAAGCCAGCACCCACATTTTTGAAGTAGGAATGAATGTAAGAGTAGCTAAGTGTCAGGTTCAGCCATTGACCCACAGCAAAGTTTGCGGAAGCTGTTACCGACTCAGCAATTTGTCCGGTCAGGAAATCGGTTCTTGACAGAAGACCGAAATTTATTTCAGGTGTCACTGAATAGGATGCTCCCACATATAATTTGGTATTTAGCTTCCTGGAGTACACTCCTCCCGGTGCAAATTCAAGAAACCCGGAAAGACTATCGCCTATCTGGTTGAAGGCGCTATCCAGATAATTCTCAAAGGTAAAATCGTCTGAGATTTCCAGCGGATCGATTTCGAATCCCGGAAAGTCATATTCAGTCTTATAGGTCATCTCATGCGTCTCATCTGTCCACTTAATATACCCCACATCAAGTAGACTGGCACTAAGCAACAGATTGTCTGTAGGCCGGTATTCAATACCCAGGTCTATTCCCAACCCAAAGTTCCTGGTATTAAAGGCATATTTTGGAAGCTGCCAGGGATCCAGGTCTTCAACCTCATCTTTAAGGGCAATATCGCTAATTTTTCCCTCTTCGTCATAGGTCACATCTGCAAATGGCAAAGAGGCAGCAAAGTGCATATCCGATAGAATATGCCAGCTATCCTGCGAAGTGGTGAGAGAGAGATTGGAGTTCACGGTAGCTATATTTCCAACACCAAACAAAACCTTTCCCCTCACACCTATATTGAGGTTGTCCACAATGGCACCCGACCACCCCACCGAAACTTCATCAAATCCCATCCAGTCGGTAGAAAGACCATCCAGGTTGTAAGTTTTTCCATCCTCAGTACCATTTATAAGCAGCACTCCAAGATCACCAGGAACATAGAGACTGCCATCAAACCTGGTGGTGACATCCACCGAGAAAAAGCCGACCTCCGTCCTGAATCCCACCGATAGCCAGGAAGTTCCGGAATTAGACAGAAAGTAGTTGGTGGGCTTCAGTTTGTTCAGAAATGCCTCTTTGTCTCCCAGAGGATGAAGGAAGGTGATCAGAGAGTCCTGAGTGGGATGTGGATAGATCAAATCACTCCATGCATAAGGGCTTGAAGTCTCTTCAGTCCTGACCGGAGCCAGGAATGGAATGCCAATGTAGAGATCACAGCCCGGCTGATAGGCTGGATTAATCCGGTTGGTTTGAGGGACCCCTTGCATAAAATAGAGAGAATTACTCACCTGGGCTCCAGCCTCTATCCCAAATCCTGCTAAGATTCCTATACTAAGTATGAATTTGTAGAGTGACTTCATAACACCCTTGAATTAATGATGAGATCTGCGAACAATGAGAGCTTAAAATCCAGCGAGTAGTCCGAGTAGAGTTTCACATCTTTGCTTCCCAACTCAGAGGTATTCATACGTGCATGAACCTGCAAATAGCGAATCTCTTCAAACTTGCCCAGCTTTTCAGCAGGAAAAATGGCTGTATTTTCCTCTTCTCCTGCCTGGATCAACTTACCCTCCTGGTCTACCTCAGAGGCCGCCAGTAAAACCTGGTTATCTCCAAAAACAGAATCCAGAACCTGGTAGAATTCATCCAGCAGATATACCTGAAGATCAAGTTTAATTGGCAACTCATTGACTGTACTCATAGTAAGGTTCACCTGCCGAATCATGCTTGTATCAATCCCCTGATCACCCATCTCAAATTCTATAGTATCTTCCAAAGCAATCACGGTCGACCGAAAGTCAAGGGGAAGAAGAAACTCTATTTCAATGATAAGCCGGCTGGTATCCAGCACGAAATGCGATTCATCCCCTGTTCCCTCCTGAGTTCTGCCGGATACCTTGTAAGAAAGAGAGGTGGGTCCAACAGCCAGTAATTCGTTAAAGTTGCTGGTCTCCCGGTTGATATGGAATTCCTCACTTACTGCACTCCCGATTTGGGTCATGCCAGGTGCAGGAACCATAAATGGATGCCCTTCATAGAACTCCAGCGTTACAGATGATCCGTCCGTTCCGTTGGAAATTGCACTGTCCATCGTAATTACAAGGGGAACACCCACAGAATTGGTTATCCATACATTGATGCGGGGATCGGCAAACTTCACCGCGGCCAGTTCCGGATTCTCAGTGTAAAAGGGAATCTCAATGGAGCCACGTTCTGTAAATACGTTCCTGGAATCGATATATCCAAATAGGCTGTAGAAACCCATGTCCAGGAAATTCAAATCAATTTGACATATATCGTCAGGATCCACCGGATTGCCAGAGTTGGTCAGCACCAGGTCAAAATCGATCTGAATTACATTGGAATCACCCTTCTCAAAAGTTTCAATATAGTAGTAGTCAGTAAGAACCCTACCAGAATCTTCAAATACTCCACTCTCATCACTACACACCAGTGTAACAAAAAATGGTTCTCCCCGGGGATCAAGAATCTGCTCACTGCTGATATTTACATATCCATTGTGTTTAAATGAACTCATTACCTCGAGCAGGATCTCTCCTCCCTTGATCCGAATGCTATCCACCCGGTCGTCCCCATCAAGCTGGATTGCGATAATCTTATTTTTCAGAAAATGCACAATGTCTCCCGGATTACTCTCTGTAAACTCCGGAATATTTACATCGGCGGATAGATAGGTCTCGGTATAGACAGCATTGGGAATATCCTCTATGGTGTCGGCCATCACATTTACCACTGTATCGGAGTAAGCAAGATAGATCAGTCCATCATCAAATTCGCGGGCATAACCTGCCGAATCCACATATTCAACAATGTCGCCTATGTTCAAAGAACCATAAAACAGAGGGGCTATCAGTTCCGGATGGATCTCAACCTCATCCGAGAGCTTATCTAGATTAAAATACTCCTTCTGACAATTGGTTAGCAGAAGTGCGCCTGCCATCAGGAACAGTATACCGAGTTGACGCTTCATGATTTATTCAATTGAATAGTTGTATAAAAAGTTATTTGTGCTTCCCACGATCAGATTGAACCTGCTGTCTGATCCTGCAAAATAGCCTATACTAAACCTGGTTGATCCCTCCAGCGGAAATCCTTCATAAAGCGATCCGTCTGAATTGACCAGGTAAATCCTGTTCCGGGAGCGGTCTGAAATTCCAATTTTAACATCTGAGGGCGAAAATTTATATATATCGGGCATCTCACTGATCTTTCCCCTTACCCTGTAACTAAACAGCCGTTTCCCATCCTGGAGCAATACAGTTAACTCATCTCCATCGGCTATAATAAATTCAGGAATTCCATCTTTATTCAGATCTCCCATCCTGAAAAAATGATCGTTGGATACCTCCAGTTTAAGAAGTTCCGAAACAGTTCCATCCATATATACCGCTCTTACGCTCCCTGATGTGTCTGTGGAGATCCACCTGGGTTTCTCTTCCCTCAGATTCATATCCAGGGCGACAGGGTTCCGGGGAGAAAATGCGATGCGCTCCTTCACCTTGATGCGCTCCTTACCTCGCCTGTCCAGAAAATAGCTTCTGTTCCTATCAGATAACACGATATAATCCTTTTCTCTGATTCTGAAATGCTGAATCTCACCCGTCACAACTGACTCGGTTTTCCCAAACTTCCAACCGGTGAGCAGATTCCCCTCAATATCATACACGTAGATTTTGCGATCTTCCGCTGCCACAAACAGCCTGTAATCCCTGCTTTTATCATAGTCAAATAATGCCATGGCATTGGTTGCATTGGACCTGAGTGAAATGGGATATCGCTCCACATAATTCCCATTCCTGTCGATCAAATGGATCTTTTCCGGGGTATTAAAGAGAAACTGCAACCTTCCATTTTTATAAAAATCCACCTGATGAATGGTTCCCATAATGGGCCCGTCCAGAGGTAATTTCCAGAGAATCCTTCCTGTACTGTTGATCAGGTAAACGCGGTGAGCCTCATCCTGGACCATGATCTCCTTCTCTGAAGTGTTGTGATTTACTACGAGTACCGGTTTGGTGGCTGCTGAGGAATCCAGTAGACTCTCCCAGACTGTCAGCGCTTTCTCCTTGATATGAGAGGTATACTTTAAGCTGACACTTTGATAATAGAGGCGATCCTCTGTACTGTATTGAACCACAACACCTGGAATTCTTCGCAGGAACAACTCCAGTGGCCCTAACTTTTCCAAAGCTCTCCCGCTCAGCAGCTCCTGCTTATAATCCAAGAAACTGAATGGCTTTAAGAATAAGGTGATATTACTTCTGTTAGAGAGGTAATCTGACATCTCTTTGTAGACCGGATCACTTATAAATGTTTTGTGAAGTACATTCTGGTAGATCACCCTGGATATGGCATCAACGGAGGGTCCAAATATCAGATAGTTCTCAAACACCGTAAAATAGCTATTGAACATACGTGCTACAGGTGTTCCTCTGAAGAATGGGTCGGGCAAACTGTAAATATTAAAACTGGTCTGGCTATCCAGCCGGTATACATGCCGCAGTGAATTCATATCAAAGGAGTTGACCTGAAGATATTGCTCCACCCACCTCATCACAACCTCCATGGTTTCGCTGCGACTTCTGGTTTCAATAACCAACAACTCATCTTCGGTTTTCTCAGTTATACCTTCCATGGCAAACCAGGCCATTTCATCATCCATAATGGTTGCCAGATCTTCAATAGGATCTATACCATACACCTTATCTAATCGCTGCAATTCAACCTCAATTTCCGACCCATGGCTAAGTCCCATCAAATAGGGGGTGATCTGTGCCCTGAACTTGGCCTGGTCACTTATACCCAGGTGCAGAAAATAGTTGATTCCTGAGGGTAATATTTCATGGATCTCCATCCTCACAGGCGATTGATCGAAGAATGCGCCAAGGAAAAAAGGAGCATTTGGATCCGAGTAAGTCATTCCATTGAGAATGAAAGCATCCTTTTTAATGTCCAGATCCAATTCTCCCCACGAGGCAAGTTTCGAAAACAATCTGAGGATTTCCCAACGGGATTCGTCAATTACCGGATAAAACAGTTGTGGTAATCTTTCATAGTTAACATATACATTGGCATGGACATATCGTCCCTCTGTCTCCTTCACCATGCTCAATCCCAGCTCTTCGGTAAGATCACTCTCATCATGTATGGTACGAATGGATTGCTCCACCAGCATGGAGGATGAGCTTAACAGGCATAAACCGTTAATAGAACCAAACGTAAATTTTCCTGGAATAAGGCCTGGCTCCCCGGAAACATCATGCAAAGTTTCCGCCTCATATTTCCTGCTGTTAATCATGGCCTTCTCCTCCAGCAGGGAGATCATCAAATGATCAAATTCGTTTTCGCTGTACGAATCGGAATATTTCAGATAGAAGAGCGGCACAAGCTGCTCTTTACCCACCAGGTGAATAGAGAAGTGTAACCCCTCCTTTGAAAGAAGTTCTTTCAATGGCTCCGATGAATTAACCTGTGCCAGTGCGATTTGAAGCAAAGAATCCAGTTCAGTCTGGCCTGTAGTATTTATAAAGTCTTTCCAGATCCTGTTCCCGGCCAGAAATGATTCTGTCAGGTACTCGAAATCAATATCCTCTACAAAGAGGATGGCGTCCTCAGGGACTGCTTCCAATATTTCAATGGGGCTGATTTTATCAAATCTGCTCAGCAGGAATACAAGGATCAATGCAACACAAACCACAGCAAACAGCCCACCATATATAATACGCTTCAACATACCAGATTGGTTTAACCCAAAAATATAAATTTCACAAGCAGGTTAGCGGGAAAATTACCAACACTTCCGCTACTTGTCCACAAGGGATTCAGGTCAAAACCATTATTGGTACAGTTTTTGCTTTACTTTTGCGTATTTTTTAATCCCATGCTTTTTCGTACCCTATTCATAATTAGCACGTTAATTTCAACTCTGCAGCTATATGGGCAACAGGTTCAGGTAATCAGCTCTTCGGACCGGTCCGCCATTGAACATGTAGCGGTATACAATACCACCCGGGAAAGATCAGCCCTTACCGACTCCCTGGGGATGATCGACCTGCGCATTTTCCCCATGACAGATACCATTGTCTTTCAGCATCCCTCCTTTGTAAACCGTCAATTCAGCCACCAACAAATTACCGATCAGTCCACAATTGTTCTTCACAGAAAACGGATTTTAATCGATGAGTATGTCATCTCAGCTTCGAAATCGAGGGAGAGCAAGCTGATTATTCCCAACATGGTGGATGTGATTGAAGAGAAAGAACTTAAAGAATCCACAGGGCTAACCGCTGCAGAGATTCTGGAAGGAACGGGTAACATCATGGTGCAAAAAACACAGGGAGGAGGGGGAAGTCCAATTCTTCGTGGTTTTGAGGCCAATAAGATCCTTCTTGTGCTGGATGGGGTCAGGCTGAACAACGCCATCTATCGCAACGGGCACCTGCAGAATTCCATCACCATCGATCATGCCATTCTGAACAGAACCGAGATCATTTTCGGACCCTCATCCATTATGTATGGGAGCGATGCCCTGGGGGGAGTTATCCACTACTATACAAAGGATCCTGAACTGGGCCGAGCCGACTCCACAAAGATGAATCTACAGGCTTATGTGCAATATGCAACAGCAGTAAAAGGGAAAACCGGTCACCTCGACTTCTCCCTGGGAAGAAAGCACTGGGGATTTCTAACCAGTGTTACCTATAAAGACCTGGGAGATATCCGTATTGGTGAACGGCGAAGCCCCTATCTGGGAGATTGGGGTAAAGTTATGCACTATGTGGACCAGGTGAATGGAGTGGATTCCACCCTGGCCAACAAAAATACACTGATCCAGAAGAATACTGGTTACAGCCAGCTTGACCTTCTACAAAAGATACGATATACACCCTCCCAGTATGTGGACTGGGTGCTCAACCTTCAGTATTCCACATCGTCGAATATCGACCGGCTCGACAAACTGAACGATTACAGTGGGGAGAACCTGAAATATGCCTCCTGGTATTATGGACCCCAGGAAAGGCTGCTTATTTCCCTGAAAAATGTTGTAAAAAAAGACAACTGGCTATTCACCAACATGACCTCCATAGTGGCCTTCCAAAATGTGGATGAAGATCGCAACTCGCGTAATTTCAGGAACGAAGAGCTACTCACACAGCTGGAGAATGTGAAGGTGTTAAGCTTGAATGTGGACCTGCTGAAGATCTGGGGAGTCAACCATAAACTGAATTATGGGGTGGAGGTCAATCAAAACCGGGTGGGATCTCAGGCATGGTATGAGAACATCCATACCGGGAAAAGAGATTCCGCCCAGACCCGTTACCCCGAGGGGGGCAGTGAAACCTTGAGCGCTTCAGCATATGCCAGTTACAAATGGATCTTACATAAAAAACTGGTGCTGAACGGGGGGGGCAGATACAACTGGGGCCAGTTGACCTCCCTGTTTGACAATCCTTTGCTTAATTATGACCGGATCCATATCAATCATGGGGCCCTTACAGGCAGTTTAGGACTGGTCTATAAACCATCGGACCGCTGGCAGCTAAACACCATTCTCTCTACCGGATTCAGAAATCCCAATGTGGATGACTATGGTAAAGTAAGGGCTAAAGACGATTTCGTTATCGTTCCCAATCCTGACATCTCCCCCGAGTATACCTACAATGCAGAGCTTGGAATAAGCCGGATTGTGGAGGGTTACATAAAGATCGAGGTGGTGGGTTACTACAGCTTTCTGAAAGATGCCATTGTGCGAACCAATTACCAGTTAAATGGCGAAGACTCTCTCTTTTACGATGGCGATACCTACAAAATAACAACCAATTACAATGCAGGAGAGGCCTATATTTATGGCGCTTCACTGGGGGTGACGGCCAACCTGAATAAAAGCATCCTTCTGAAGGGAACCCTCAACTATACACGGGGCTACAATCTGACAGATGATGTACCCCTGGGGCATATCCCCCCTCTGTTCGGACGCACCTCCCTCACATACAGAAAAAGCAGATTCTTCATTGATACATATATGGTCTATCAGGGATGGAAGGATATTGAGGATTTCTCACCCTTTGGTGAAGATAATGAGGGTGAAGCCATGAAGTATGGCTTTCCTTCGTGGTGGACATTAAACATGAAAGCCGGTTTTGAAGTGCTGAAATATTTTGATCTTATGGTGGCTGTGGAAAACATCTTTGACCAGTTCTATAAACCCTATGCCTCTGGCATAAGTGCACCCGGAAGAAACTTCATTTTCACAGCCAGGTTTACCATTTAAACCTTTGTACAGGTCGGGCACATTTGGTATCTTTCAGGCAATGCAAACAGTAAATCCAGTTATCGAAGAGGGGTGGAAAGAGATCCTGATGGATGAATTTCAATCAACCTACTTCAGTGAATTGAAGGCGTTCCTGGTGGAGGAGAAAAAGAGATACACCAACTATCCTCCTGGTAATCTTATATTTAACGCATTTCAACACACTCCCTTTGACCGGGTAAAAGCCGTTATCCTGGGACAGGATCCCTATCATGGAAAGGGCCAGGCACACGGGCTCTGCTTTTCGGTGCCCCCTGGAATTCCTGCACCACCCTCCCTGGTCAATATTTTCAAAGAGTTAAAGTCGGACCTGGGTATTCCGGTCCCCTCCCATGGCAACCTGGTCAAGTGGGCCGACCAGGGGGTCCTTTTACTCAATGCAACACTGACCGTAAGAGACAGCCAGGCAGGATCCCACCAAAAAAAGGGCTGGGAAACCTTCACAAACCGTGTGATTGAAAATATATCCAAACATAAATCAGGAATAGTTTTTCTATTGTGGGGAAGGTACGCACAGGCCAAAGAAGCCCTTATTGATGGAAACAGGCACCTGGTCCTGAAATCGGCCCATCCCTCGCCCCTTTCCGCCTACAATGGCTTTTTCGGCTGTAAACATTTCTCCAGGACCAACGAATACCTTGAACATCAGGCTAAATCAGAAATTGATTGGACACTGTAACCACTTTGGCACGCGATTTGTACCTATAAAAGTGACAGTTTATCCAATCATATTCCCTGACAAATTCGGGGCCAGGTCCGTCTCACACAGGCGGACTTTTATTTTTTTATCCCCTCAGGGATAAGTCACCCAATTCAATATCTCCAGGTTTTTCAACCGGTGCTGAAATCCTTTTCAAATAAAGGATTAAGGCACCTACGTTTAAAAACCTTCCGATATTCTTGGGTGACTTAGAATTGAGGAGATAAAATGGGGGCGTTGAGATTTGGAATACTAAGAACAGTGACTATTTTCAACGCTCCCCCACCAAACCCTTCTAAAATTACCTGGAGTATGTGTTAGTGAGCTACCTATAATCCTTTCTGCGAAAGGATTTCAGTAGCGAACTAATATATACGGAAGGTGAACTGCTAGAAGGGTTTATACCCTATTATTTCGCGGACTTCCCGAACGGTTTTGGATGCACTCTCGCGTGCCTTTTCTGCACCCATTTTCACTACCTTTCTCAAATACTCGGAGTCATTATGGATGTCATTGATCCGTTCACGGATGGGAGTGGTGAAGTTGATTACATCCTCGGCCAGCTGTTTTTTCAGGTCCCCATAGCGTATGGAGCAGTTGTTGTAATTGTCGCGGAAATGCTGCACGGTATCGGGAGTGGAAAGCAAATCAAGAAGATAGAAGAGGTTGGCAATGGGTTCTGTCATGGGAGAATTGGGCTCCTGTGGCCCTGCATCGGTCACCGCGCGCATTACCTTTTTCCTGATCACTGAAGGTTCATCTGACAGATAGATCCCGTTTCCCTCACTTTTACCCATCTTCCCGGTTCCATCCAGACCGGGGACTTTTACCAGTTTCTCTCCAAAATTGTAAGGCTCGGGCAACGTAAAATACTCCACTCCGTACATGTGATTAAAACGCCTGGCAAACTTGCGGGCCATCTCCAGGTTCTGCTCCTGATCCTTTCCCACCGGAACCTTATCTGCATTGTGAATGATGATATCGGCACACATCAGAACCGGATAGGTCAGAAGCCCTGCATTGATATTTTCCGGCTGTTTCCTGATCTTATCCTTGAAAGTGGTGGTGCGCTCCAGCTCACCCACATAGGCATTCATATTCAGCAATAGATAGAGCTCGGAGATCTCGGGCACATCACTTTGAATGTAAAGCGTGGCCACCTCGGGGTCCAGTCCCGCTGCAAGGTATTCTGAAATTACGGTACGAATGTTTTTATGAAGATTCTCGGGTGTGGGGTGTGTGGTCAGTGCATGATAATCAGCAACAAAAAAGTAACACCTGTTTTCGTGCTGCATCTTTACAAAATTCTTAACCGCTCCAAAATAGTTGCCCAGGTGAAGGTTTCCGGTCGACCTGATTCCGCTTAATACTGTGTCCATCGTGCAAAACTATAAAATGTTATTGAAAAAACGTACTTTTGCCACCATGACCACAACCCGTCAGAATAAAGTGTCAAGGTTGCTTCAAAAGGAGCTTGGTGATTACCTGCAAAGAACCGGATCCGGGCTTACCGGAGGTAAAATGGTAACAGTAACGGTGGTCCGGATCAGCCCCGATCTGGGTGTGGCTAAAATCTATCTCAGTATTTTTCCAGGAGACGGGGCAGAAGAGGCACTTCAAGCCATTTCCGGCAAAGCAGGTCTCTTTCGGAAAGAGATGGGTAATAGGCTTAGAAACCAGCTAAGGCATATCCCTGAACTTGCATTTTTCCTGGACGATTCGCTCGATTACATCGACCGCATCGAAAACCTATTAAATGAATAGAAATGCAGTACGATCCCATCAAGCAAAGCCTTGGTAAAATATTCAACAGCACTCCATTGCTCAGAAAGTTGTTCTACAGGTTGCTGGATCTGCTGCTTCTGCGCTCCTGGCATATTCGCCGCGAATTAGGTCATCTGAAAAAGGAAGGATTCATTCCTGCTCATATTGCTGATGCAGGCTCTGGATTTGGACAGTATGTTTATTATCTGTCGAAAAAATTTCCCCTAGCCCAGATCACAGGCCTGGATATCAAACAAGAACAAGTGGACGACTGCAATGCCTTTTTCTCCTCCATCGGATTGAAGGAGCGTGTGAATTTTAAATATGCCGACCTGACCACACTGGAAGCAAAAGAAAATTATGACCTTATTCTCTCTGTGGATGTGATGGAGCATATCGAAGAGGATAGGGCTGTATTTCAACGATTTTACAAGGATTTGAAACCAGGAGGTGTATTGCTGATCTCGACCCCTTCGGACCAGGGTGGTTCGAATGTGCACCATGAGCATGAAGAGTCCTTTATTGACGAGCACGTGAGAGATGGATATGGAGTGGATGATATAGATGAAAAACTGAGGGAGGCTGGTTTTTCTGATATTCATATTCTATATTCCTACGGAAAGCCAGGGAGTTTATCATGGAAACTCTCTATGAAGTACCCCATTCAACTGGTCAATTTCAGTAAGCTCTTCCTAATACTACTGCCTTTCTACTACCTGGTTACCTATCCCATTTCCTATTGCTTGAACGGAGCGGACGTGAGAAGAGAACACAAAGCCGGAACCGGACTTATAGTCAGGTGTAAAAAGTGAACCTCTCGTTCTATATAGCCAGGCGATACCTTCTGGGTAAAAAATCCCAAAACGCCATTAACATCATCTCTGGCATTTCAATACTGGGTGTCACCGTTGGAACCATGGCACTGGTCATTGTACTTTCTGTATTCAATGGTTTTGATTCGGTGGTTAAGTCACTTTTCAACTCTTTTGATCCCGATATAAAGATCTCGGCAACCCAAGGCAAAACTTTTAGCTCTGATCCAGGCTTAAATGATGCCATCAGGGCACTGCCCGGGGTAGAGGCGCTATCAGAAGTACTGGAAGAGAATGTGCTCTTGCTATACGGCGATAAACAGCATATTGCTACCATCAAAGGGGTAGATGAATACTTCCGTGACGTATCGGGGCTCGATTCAATGGTCTATGACGGCTCTATGAAACTGAAAGATGAGAACCGTTCCTATGCAGTGGTCGGGCAGGGTGTGGCTTACAGCCTGAGGGTAGGACTCAGTTTTATTAACCCCCTGTTTGTCTACACCATTGACCGGACCGCAAAGGTAAATATGGCACAGCCTGAAGAGTCTATTCGCAGAGATTTTATCTACCCCTCGGGCATATTTGCCATTGAACAGCAATATGATTCCAGATATGTGGTATGTCCCATCGAATTTGTAAGAGAATTACTGACCTACCCAAATGAAAATACCTTCCTTGAAATAAAGCTGGACCCTACTTACTCTGCGGATCAGGTACAGAAGCAAATTATGGATATGGCTGGTGATTCCTACCAGGTGAAAAACAGGGAACAACAGAATGCCCTTTTCTACAGGGTGATGAAATCAGAAAAATGGGCCATTTTCCTCATATTGACATTTATCCTGATTATTGCCTCGTTTAATATTATAGGATCACTTAGTATGCTGATCATCGATAAGAAAAATGATATTGTCACCCTGCGCAATATGGGTGCCCCCAATAAGCTAATTGGCAGGATTTTTCTGGTAGAGGGATGGCTCATCTCCCTGGTTGGCAGTGTGATTGGCATCTTTTTAGGTACTCTGATCAGCTGGGTTCAGCAACGGTTTGGTGTGATTAAACTATCTGGCAGCGGCACATTTGTAATCGATGCCTACCCGGTACAAATTGAGATTCCAGATATCTTGCTGGTATGGGTAACCGTCCTGGTCATTGGATGGATTGCTGCCCGGTACCCGGTAAGGCAGATCTCAAGGAAGTATTTACTCAGTCTCGACAGGGAAGGTATTGTTTAAAACTTTGTACATCATCTATCCCTAGATCATCTAATTTTATAAGCGTCTGAAAAAACAGGGGCTCTGTACGTAACCTAATACGCTGTAATGTCGTATTTCATTTATGTGCAGGTCGTTGTGATCAGATCTTGTAAAAGCGGATTAATCTCTATGAAGTTATTCAGGACACTCTTATTTTTAATTATTCTGGCTGCTTCCTCAGCAATGTCAATGATTGCACAGGATTTGGAGATCTCAGGTCTCACAACCACACCTGTCACGTGTGGCGGAGGATCCGATGGAACCTTAACTGTATCAATCTCAGGGGGTATTGCACCCTTCTCCTACCTGCTGTTAAATTATCTGTTGCAGCCCGTAGGTAAAATTGAAAATGTCACCGTCACTTCTCACACCTTCCTTAATCTTCAGAAAAATTCATATATACTCCTGGTGACTGACAGCGATTCCGCTGTTGCTATTGAACCTACTGTATCGGTGGGTGGTCCGGATCCCATTCAGGTAACCCTGGCAAGAAAAGTTGATGTCACCTGCAATAATGCCAACGATGGAATTATCCAGGTCAGTGCCACTGGTGAAAAAGGAAATTATATTTTTGATCTTACAGGAGCTGAGAACCAAACCAACGAGACTGGTACATTTACCAATCTGCCCCAGGGTGATTATAAGGTTAAGGTAAGCGACAAAGATGGATGTCCCCTTACTGCTGAAACCAGCACTCTGACTATTGAAAATCCCGATCCAGTAGTAGTTACGGTGGACAATGTGACAGACGCGTCCTGTTTTGGGGAGTCCACCGGTTCCATTTTCATCACAGTCACCGGTGGCAGACCTTTTGGCTTAGGATCGGGCTATACCTATGAATGGACAAGCACCAACGGATTTACCTCCTCTTTAAAAGACATTACCAACCTGACTGCCGGAACTTACTTCGTTACTGCATATGACGGCAACCTATGTGCAGGATTTGCTGGCCCCATTGAAATTAATGAGCCCACCCCAATTGTGGCTGTCCTGGATGGCACATCAGATGTTCAATGCAACGGAGGAAGCGACGGATCGGCATCCATCACGGTCAGCGGCGGTGCAGGGGGATATACCTATTCATGGGAAGGAGAACTTAATGGCCTGGTCTCCACAGTGGAAGACCCCATCGACCTGCCGGCCGACACCTACAACCTGACTATCACTGACGGGACCGGCTGCTCAAGAATTTTCCCCTCATTTGTTGTCATCGATGAACCACTGCCCTTTACAATTACTTTCGATGGAGTCACCAACGTATCATGCTCCGGGGGAAATGATGGCTCCCTGCTTATCACTCCCAATGGAGGTACACCCGGCTATATCTTTCTCTGGTTGGGAACCACTTCCGGATACTCTTCTTCCGACGAAGATCCAGTGGATATGCCAGCCGATGTTTATGATCTGACCATTACAGATTCACGTGGTTGCAGCCAGATTATTCCTTCAGTTATCACCATTACTGAACCACCACCCATCACCTTCACTCTGATTGGTACTGTGGATGTCTCCTGTTTCGGAGGAGCCGATGGGGGAGCCAATGTTACGGTTGAGGGTGGTACACCTCCCTACCTTTTGTCATGGATTGGGACCAATACCGGTCACACCTCCTCCATGGATAATCCCAACGACCTGATCGCTGATACCTACAGCCTTACTGTGACAGACTCCAACAGTTGTGTTTTGACCATAGCTGACCTTGCTACAATCAATGAACCTGCCGAACTTCTGGTCACCCTTGATAACATCATAGATGTGGATTGTTATGGGGATTCAACCGGATCCATTGAGATCACTCCTTCGGGAGGAACTCCAGGCTACACATTCGTATGGACCGGACCCAATGGTTTTACGGAAACCACGGAGGATCTCTCAAACCTTAAGGCAGGAATTTACAACCTTACCATCACTGATGCCAATGGTTGCACTTCCGTGTACCCGGGCATGGCCACAGTTGTAGAGAATAGTATCATTACTGCTGCCTTTGGTCTGACCAGTGCTACCTGCAACGGAGGATCAGATGGCGCCATCTCTGTAATCGTCGCTGGTGGGGCTGGTGGTTATACCTACTTCTGGCAGGGCCCATTTGGTTTCACAAGCCCGGCCCAGGACATTTCAGGCCTGGTTTCCGGATCCTATCAACTTACGGTCACCGATGCCCTGGGATGCAGTCAGATAATGCCTGCTCTGGTTCTGGTTGAACCTCCACCCATATTAAGTGTGCTTACAGGAACCGATATCACCTGTTTCGGATATGGAAATGGAATCATTGCTATTTCCTCTTCCAATGGAGCTGCTCCATATGAATACTCCATGGTGGGTGAAGCCGGTCCTTATCAATCAGGCAATACCTTCTCTTCACTCGCTCCAGGCTTACATACCATCTGGACCCAGGATGCAAACCTCTGTGTGGTATCTGATACCATCACCCTCAGGGAACCTGAAGAGATCCAGGTATTGGGAGAGACCTTAAGCGGAGAGAATCTCTGCTTCGGTGATGCCTTGGGACAGATTTCGATCGATTTAGTTGCAGGTGGTGTCACACCTTATATGTACTCCATTGATGGAGGAGCAAACTTCTTTGCAACCTCTTTGTTCACCAACCTGCCGGCAGGTAACTACCAGACGGTAGTAAGAGATGCCTCGGGTTGTACCGGATTCGGTCAGTTGCATGTGGTTACAGAACCATTGGAGCTTCAGATCGGGCCCTACTCGCAGGTGGATATAACCTCATGTTTCGATGCACTTGAAGGTGAAATAAACATTGCCGGTAAAGATGGAACCGTACCTTACAGTTATACCCTGAATGGTTCTGTTACCAACCAGACCGGTATTTTCCTAAACCTGGGCGGTGGTCCATACCAGATATCCATAACCGATGCGAATGGTTGTACTGTGGATACATCGGTGGTTATTCTCACTCCTACACCCATTGTGGTGGACGTACTCACAATTATTGATGTTACAGGTTGCTTTGGTGGGGCGAATGGCGAAATCACCGTGTTGGGTTCAGGTGGAAGCGCGGTACCGCAATACTCTTTAAATGGAGGCGCCTTGCAGCCAGGTGGAACTTTCAGCGGACTAACGGCCGGAATCTATACCCTCACCCTGGACGATGGCAGCTGTACCCTCGATACAGCGGTGGTGGTTTCACAACCTGATCCAATTACCCTGGCCTCGGGCCTTGCCATACCCATCACCTGTTCAGGAGCAAATGATGGTCGCATTGAGGTATTGGGAGCTGGTGGAACTCCCCCACTAACTTACACCCTGAATCCGGGATCCATAATAAACAATACGGGAATATTTACCACCCTTTCTCCTGGAAGCTACACGGTGTCCATCAATGATAGTGAGGGATGTATTGGTGTTGACACCACTTTTACCCTGATCGATCCTCCTCTGTTTGTGCTCAACTCTGTGACCAGTAGTGACATCAGTTGTAATGGTGCTGCAGATGGCGCCATTATAGCCAGTGTATCAGGTGGTATCCCACCCTACCAGTATTCTGTAGATAACCAGGCAACCTGGACCAGCGACAGCATTCAAGGCGGACTGGTACCGGGACCCTATGAATTCTATATCCGCGATGCCAACCTCTGTACCCTGTATGGTGGATCGTTTACTATGACCGATCCTCCGGCAATAACAGCAACAGTGACCATTACCGATATCACCACCTGTCAGGGCGACACCACTGGTGCCATCGAAGTGGTAGGTGCGGGTGGTACAGGAAACCTGGAGTACTCCCTTGACGGATTTGCTTATCAATCCTCAGGATCCTTTATCAATCTGACAGCAGGTTCATATACAGTTTTCATCCTGGATGCAACAAGTTGCTCTTATAACTTACCGGCCACCATAAATGAACCCGATCCTCTAACTGCCACCATCACCAAAAGTGATGCCATCTTCGGTCAACTGGGATCAATTACAATTACGGAATCCTCAGGTGGAACGCTCCCCTATGCCTACTCAATCAATGGAGATACTGGTCCGTTTACAACAGATACCATATATACGGATCTTGAAGCGGCGACTTACCATGTGATCATGAGAGACCTCAACGGCTGTACCTATGAGCAGATGATTGAAATCAGTGATGTGCCCCCACTTGATATGGGGATTGATATGATCCATGTCACCTGCTTTGGGGATGACAATGGTTCCATACTATTTGTGCCTCAAAATGCCGAAGGTGAGGTTACCTATTCCATTGACAGCGGTATGAATTTTGTACCCGATCCCCTCTTCGAAAACCTACCTGGAAATACAACCTATTACCTGGTGGCACTGGATGAGGTTGGAAAGGTGTTTACCGGCTCGGTAACCATTCTTGAACCCACCGAGCTAAATCTTTCCCAAATCATCACCCCCGCCCAGTGCAACGCATTCAGTGAAACAGGGGCCATCGATGTTACAGTCACCGGTGGAACAGGGACATACACCTATCTCTGGTCGGATGGCAGCACAGATGAGGACCGGATCAATATTGCGGCGGGGATATATAACCTGCTAACCACCGATAGCAACAGTTGCACCCGAACCGACTCTATAACCGTGGCCAGTGAGGTAACTGTATATGTATATGCCGGTCCAGATACCACTATTTGCTATGGAGAATCTCTTCAGCTGCATGCTTACGGCGGTCATACACCCACATGGGACCCATCTCCCTTTATCACCGATCCCAATTCTTCCAGTCCGCTTACCCTGGGCATTACCGAGAATACCTCATTTGTATTGACCATCACTGAAGAGGCCAGTGTTTATGGGTGTTCCAACAAAGACACCATGGAGGTTACCCTATTCCCACAAATAGGAATTGAGGTGAATGAAGATACCTTTATCATTGTGGGTACATCCATTCAGCTGGAGGCCATAGGTGGACCTTTCTTTGATTACAGGTGGGAGCCTGCCACCGGATTGAACAGCATCACCATCCCCAATCCCATTGCAACTCCGACCCAATCGATCCGCTACTATGTGTATGGAACCAACGAGAGTGGTTGTGAGGAGGTCGATTCGGTCTACATCGAGGTAATCGAGGACCTGAGGGCCTACAATGCCTTTTCACCTAACGGGGATGGGATTAATGAATATTTCGAGATAGAACACGCTGAACGATTCCCTGAGATGCAAGTGGAGATATATAACCGCTGGGGCAGCCTGCTATATTCTTCCTCTGGATACGACAGTTCTAATAACTGGGATGGCACTTATAAAGGAACGGAAGCTCCCATTGGAACTTACTATTATATAATTATTCCCTACAGTGGGGCAAAGCCCATTACAGGGCATGTAACGATAATCAGGTAGCATGAAAAAAGTAATATACATTATCATACTAGCTACTGTTACGGGATTCACCGGATTGCAGGGACAACAAATGCCCCAGTACACCCAGTATATGTTTAACGATTTTGTAATCAATCCTGCCATAGCAGGAGTGGATAACTATTATCAGATAAGGACCAATCACCGGTTTCAATGGGTGGGCCTGATGGATCCTCCTGTTACAAACTCTCTTGCTTTTTATGGCCCCCATGCAAAACAGCCCATGGGATATGGCGCCTATGTCTATAACGATGTGACTGGTCCCACCAGTCGGACAGGACTTACCGGTTCATACGCCTATAACATTGCCATTACGGATGATATCCGTCTCTCCATGGGGATCTCGGCCAGCATCATGCAATACCGGATCGATGGTACACAGCTAAATCCCAGAGATGTTTCCGATCCAAGTATTCTCCAGGTGGTGAGTACCTCTTATCTTCCCGACGTGGGAATCGGTGGCTATCTTTATGCCGATGAATTCTATGTGGGGCTCTCTCTTGCGCAGCTTCTAAATAACAACCTGAAGATCTTTGACAACAGGAATGGACTGAATCGTTTGAAGACCCACATAAACCTGGTGGGAGCCTACAGATTCCAGATCAACGATGAGTGGCTGCTGGAACCTTCCCTGATGATCAGGGGAACGGTCCCGAAGGAACTGAAATTTGATCTTACAGCAAGAGTAGAATGGAATAAGACGTTATGGGGAGCTCTGGCCTACAGGAATCAGGAATCGGTGGGGATTCTCATTGGTTACCGTTATGAAGAGCAGTTGCTATTTGGATACTCATATGACATAGGCATTTCGTCTCTCCGTAAATATAACACCGGAACGCACGAAATCATGATCGGTTATCGTTTTAATGATATCAAATAATGGGTATGTATCTCCGGCTTCTGGGAATTTTTCTAATTTCATCTCTCCTGCTCCTTACTGGTTGTAACAATAATGAGCAGATCAGTGGAAAGGCTTTCATTGAACGCGATGTGCTGGTAGATGTACTGGTAGACATACACTTGATTGATGGGGTAACAAACGATCGTAAATTTCATCGCAGGTACGATGCAGATAGCATAGACCTGCTGACCCCCATACTCCACAAGTACCATGTCACCCATGCGATGTTTGATACTACCATGGCAACCTATAGTAGGCACCCGAACCTGTTTGACCAGGTTTATGCCGATGTGCTTATCAAATTAAATGTGATGCTGGACAAGAATGATAAAGAGGAGATTAGTACATCAGAAGAGTAATTAAAACAACTCCAAAACCCACTATGTAGCCAGCATACACCTCTGCCGAACGGCAAACACCCATGGCAAGTCTTGAGGTAGCCGTTACGCCCCCCACCAATAGTGCAATCATAAGCACTCCCTGAAGTGGTGATTCATACAGAAAGATCAGTGCAATGATCAGTCCGGCCAGTCCTCCCAAAGCCGCTGTATGCATACAAACCCTGAACCATATACCCACTAATAAAACCACAGAAAGCGTTATGGCAGTGGCTAATACATAAGAGTGTATAATCCTGCTCAGAGGTAAGCGGACAAAATAGACGAAGGTGATAATGTAGAGAATCAGGATGATTACCTGGGAGATAAGCCGCTCCTCCCTGGAGCTATTTTGCATTCTGGTAACCAGGTTTCTGTAGTAAAGAATGGGCATCATCATCAACGGAAAGAAGAGCGTTCCCAGTGCCATAACAAATAGAATGGCCCGTTTTGCAGCGGGGTCCAACAATGAAATATAGGTCCCTGAATTCAATAAGAGTAATAGTCCCAGTGTGGGCATGAGCAAAGGATGAAACAGGATTGAGATGACAGAGGCAATTTTTTTCATCTCCGGGAGCTATAGTTCTTTTCGCAACCGGGCCACGGGTAGTCCCAACTGCTCCCGGTACTTAGCCACTGTTCTTCTGGCGATGTGGTACCCCTTTTCATTTAGGATGGCCGACAGTCTGTCATCAGTAAGTGGTTTCCTTTTATCCTCACTTTCGATGCAGTCCTGAAGGATCTTCTTGATCTCCCTGGTCGATACCTCCTCACCACTTTCGGTTTGCATTCCTTCCGAAAAAAAATACTTTAAAGGATAGATGCCAAAATGGGTCTGGATATACTTGCTGTTAGCCACCCTTGAAATTGTGGAAATATCCAGATCTGTCATATCAGCAATGTCCTTTAAAATCATAGGTCGCATCCGGATTTCATCTCCCTCAAAGAAATAGGCCTCCTGGTATTCGAGGATGGCATTCATGGTAAGCAACATGGTGTTCTGTCGCTGCCTGATGGCATCTATGAACCACTTGGCCGAATCAAGTTTCTGCTTCACAAAAGTGATGGCATCCTTTTCATCCTTGCTGGCTGAAGCTTTGTTGGCGCTGTAGCTTTCAAACATATCCGAGTAAGTTCTGCTCAGCCTCAATTCGGGAACATTGTTTGAGTTGAGATAGAGCTGCAGAACTCCTTCATTCTCCTCAAGGATAAAATCAGGTACAATGTGATGAAAAGACTTGGCCTGGGAGTCTCCCATAGCCCCTCCAGGTTTGGGATTGAGCCGCAGGATCTCTTCCAGGGCCACCTTTAACTCCTCCTCTTTAATATTGAGCCTATGGATGATTTTATTGTAATGCTTATTTGTAAACTCATCGAAATGATTCTTGATAATCTTATGGGCCATTAAGATAACTGGGTTTTCAAGGTCCTTCCTCTCAATCTGAAGCAGAAGGCATTCCTGCAGGTTCCGAGCACCAATACCGGCCGGATCAAATTTCTGGATAACCATAAGTACAGCGTGCAGTGACTCATAGGAGGCTTCCTGTCCTGTGGAAAAAGCCAGGTCATCAGCAATGGCTTCCAAATCCCTTCGAAGATAACCGTCGTCATCAATATTCCCGAGAATATATTCAGCCAGAATCTCCTCCTCCTCGTTTAGGTTCCTCAAGCCAAGCTGGCTTTTCAATTGCTCCCTGAAAGTACTTCCCAGTGAAAAAGGAATCTCTTCACGCCTATCGTCTGTCGAATAGTTCTGCGCATTGAAGCGGTAACTGGGGATATCATCATCCTGCATATAGTCCTCAAGGGAGAACTCATCTTGTTGATCCCCGGTCTGTTCTTCCTTTGCATCCTCCTGTTCTTCGAAGGAGCCCTCTTCATTTCCCTCCTCCAGAACAGGATTCTCCTCAAGTTCCTTTTTAATTCTTTGCTCCAGCTGTATGGCCGGAATCTCAAGCAGCTTGATCATTTGGATCTGCTGCGGAGACAGTTTTTGAAGTAATTTTTGCTGAAGCCTCTGTTTAAGCATGGGTTATGTTCTAAAAATCTGCACTTTTCGGGGTACGTGGAAATGGAATCACATCTCTGATGTTACTCATACCGGTAATAAACATAATTAATCGATCAAATCCCAATCCAAATCCACTATGTTCTACCGTACCAAATTTACGAGTTTCCAGGTACCACCACAATTCATCTTCAGGAATATTCATCTTTCTCATCCTGTTTTGCAACTTGTCCAGGTTCTCCTCTCTCTGTGAACCCCCGATAATTTCACCGATCTGCGGGAATAATACATCCATGGCCCTGACGGTTTTTCCATCGTCATTCTGCTTCATATAGAAGGACTTAATGATACTCGGATAATCAGTCAGGATCACAGGGCGCTTAAAATGTTCCTCCACCAGGTAGCGTTCATGCTCCGACTGAAGGTCCAATCCCCACTCCACCGGAAACTCAAACTTTTTATCTGCCTTTATCAATATTTCAATGGCCTCTGAATAGCTCTTTCTTTCGAAAGGGTGCTTCAATACAAACCTGAGCCTCTCCAGCAATCCTTTATCAACCATTTTATTGAGAAATTCCAGATCGTCCTGACAATGTTCCAGTGTATATCTGATCAGGTATTTCAAAAAGTCTTCGGCCAGGTCCATATTGTCGTTGATGTCATAGAATGCCATTTCTGGTTCAATCATCCAGAACTCTGCCACATGTCTGGGTGTATTGGAATTCTCCGCACGAAATGTGGGCCCGAAGGTGTAAATGGATGAAAGTGCCAACGCCCCAAGCTCTCCCTCAAGCTGACCTGATACGGTGAGGTTGGTGGGGCGGCCAAAAAAGTCCTGTGTATAATCAACCTCTCCATCTTCATTTTTGGGTGCTCCATCCGGCTCAAGGGTGGTTACCCGA
>Ga0164313_10000404_pt1 | contig 34028 bp, 24 predicted proteins | sample GuaBasSedimGuay4_FD_113735 | JGI IMG/M metagenome (GOLD analysis project Ga0164313, IMG submission 113735) | Subseafloor sediment microbial communities from Guaymas Basin, Gulf of California, Mexico - Guay4, Core 4569-4, 0-3 cm | ecosystem: Environmental > Aquatic > Marine > Hydrothermal vents...
CTAAATGCTAATATTTGATAGAGGGTTTGTGTCCCATAAAACTCTCCAGTTGCAGTTTTTGCATAAATCGTAACCCCGTTTTCTGTGATCACAAGTTCATAGCCTTCTGGCGGAAGATTATCTTTTCTAATAAATTGAATTACAAATGGTTGGCTGCCATCAAAATCAACTGATACATCCGGGAATCTGTCAAAAAGATTTGTGAGACATTCTAATGTTCTTTTTTGTTCAAGGGCATGTTGTGAAAGCCCGGTAACGGATACTTCTTTAGGAAAAGAAATTTTCTTTTGTTCATATGTTACAGTTTCAGGTTGGGGAACAAGATGGATCCTTTTCATCAGTTCAACAGGCCTGTATTGTGCCTGTACAGAATTAGCAAAAAAGATTATAAAAAATAATATTAATAAATGCATTTGTTTCATAATCGATGATGTAGAGACGTTGCATGCAACGTCTCTACATGAAATTTGTGTTATATTTTATTCAATTGATCCCTGTTCTCATAAACTTTGGTGAGGGCATTAATGACATCATCCATATCTTCCTGTGTTCCGGTCAATGGTCCCGACGCCCATAGCATTACCATCTCCTCATCGCATACGATATCACAATTGGGGCACGCCATTTCTTCTTTAAATTGCTTCAGCCTTTGTGGCTCGTACATCTTTTGATAAACTCTTCGGCCGATGATGTTGTCAACCCATGGCTCTCTATGTAAACCATTTGCGATGTATGGGCTAAGGCTTATTCCTTCTGCTGCCAGAGCTTTTAGATATTTGCTCCTGTCAATCCCGTTATAGACCTTTTTGTCAAAACTCATCGAATACAGATAAAAAGACCCTTCCTCAGTGCCATCGTATAATTTTTGAGGATGAATTCCAGGGATATCTTTAATTTTGGATGTCAAATATTTAGCATTTTTATTGCGTGTTGCATGGCGTTCCATTACGGTAGGTAATTGTCCCAATAATACGGCGCCTTCAAACTCGTTCATGCGATATTTCGGGCCTATGGTTTCAGTGCGACCTTTCTTGGATGTGCCGTGATTTTGTACAGTAAAGACTCTGTCCATCAGTTCTTCGTTATTGCCAACAACATTGCCTCCTTCACCACAAGCAAGAACTTTTGATGATTGGTGGCTAAAGCATCCCAGATCTCCAAGTGTTCCTAGCATTTTTCCCCTGAATTTTGCAAAATGGGCCTGAGCTGAGTCCTCAATCATCAGAAGATTGTGTTTTTTTACCATTTTAATAAATCTGTCCATATCTGCCGGTTGTCCCATCATGTGAACTGGCATGATAACTTTTGTGTTTTCATTGATTCGGTGTTCGACATCATCAGGATCGAGTTGAAATGAACGGCGATCGATATCAGCCAGCACCGGTAGAGCCCTCGCCGATAAAATTGCAGATATTGTACCCGGATCAGTATATGGCGAAGTGATGACCTCGTCACCCGGACCTAATCCAAGAGCTTCAATAGAAGTATGTAGTGCCTGTGTGCCTGAACCTACGGCCACACAATGTTTTACACCCATCATTTCCGCGTATTTTTTCTCAAAAGTGACAACCGTTCCGTTTATTTTGTCATTAATTCTACACCAGATACCGTTTTTCGTTGTTTTTAATACGGAATCGATAACATTTTGATCCCGATAAGGCCATTCCGGCCAGGTTTTATTACTTCTGACGGGTGTGCCACCTAAAGCCGCCAATTTTCCTGTTGTTGAATTACAACTTGTGAACGCATAAGCGGGGATAAGTTGGCTTGCGACAATTGCCCCAGCAGAAGTGGTTTTAATAAATTGACGCCTTGAAAAAGAATTAGAATCGCTTTTCATTGTATTAGTGTTTTAAAAGTAAAAAATATCAAATCATATTAATAGTAAATATATAAATATTGAAAACAATTATAAAGAGGTTGTTTATTATTTTACGATTTTAGGGGCTGATAATGTGTATTCCGGCCGGTTTTTCATTTCTATAGCATTATGGCTGAAGAACGGATAGACACTCCATTCAACACACGCCAGCACATCTGGCAGGCCATCTCCATCGATATCACCTATCTCTGCATTAGGGCCATGATTTGTAACTTTGATTGGATCGCCATAACAGCAAAAAGTTCTTGGATTTTCGAATTCCGGTGAGCTTTTAGTGCCAGTATTTCTCAACAGGTATATGCTTGAATTGCCAGATGACCCTGAGCAGGAATAAACCAGGTCAATTAATCCGTCCGCATCCCAGTCAGTAGCCTTAAACGATTCTGTCCAATGGCTTATCCGTTTAACGATCTTATCATCTATTAGTCGTCCATCTGCCAATTTCACAGCATAATCTTTTTTCAATTGCAATTCACCATTCTTGTTATAATATTGTGTAAAAAGGGTAGCCTTGTGCGAATATCCATCATGAGTGATGAAATCCATTAGACCGTCGTTGTTCCAATCGGCAAATGCGGCTCCGGTTCGCCACATAAAAGGACGCTCTTTTTCATGAGGGTAGGGAATGTTGTCTAGATTCTTGTCTTTAGCACGGCTCGCTGAAAGTGATCGTAATTCAGGTGAATCCGGATAACCATCACAAATAATCTGAAGTTGTGGGCCGAATTGAGGTTTTTCCAGGGTGCCAATATTTTTATACCAAAAAATTCGATTTGTTTCATTGGGCAGTAGTAAGTCGGGCAAGTCATCGTTGTCCCAATCAATATAGACCGGATAAAGATAACCCATATCGTGCCAGTTGTCTCCACCGAGAATCTTATTCCGCGTCAGGCGGATAGGTTTTCCTTCAGAAAGAATATACTGGCTTTCAGAAAACGCCATCGTTTCGTTTGAGCCTTCATTTATCAGGATGCGAGGCCACCCATATCCACCACCTACCAAAAGATCTAAATCTCCATCGTTGTCCCAGTCACAAATTTTGGGCCATGCCTGATCTGATAATGCCATCTCTGCAGAAATTGACTTTAATGTGCTTGAGAGTTTAAATTGAGGTGAATCCGAAGTATTAGTTTGTTCGTAAAACGATAATTTCTCGCAATGGCGATGGCTGACTAACAATCCGCGATGGGGGCCATCGTTTACTGCCGCAATGGCACGGGGATATGTGCTGTTTATGTCATCGAGTGGTTTTGGGGCTCCGAATTTTGGCGTGTCGCCGCCAAGGTTTTGTTTCCAGACAACAATAAAATTTGAAAGTCCCTCACCAGGTATTTCTTTTAGACAGACGGCATCCAGTTTTTTGTCTCCATCGACATCGTAAAAACATGGGCCTTCGCCTGCATTGAGTGAAACGCCTTTTGCTAGTTTAATAGGCCAGCTATCAGGGTTTGTATTTTTTAGATAGAGATCACCAACGACAAAATCTATAGCGCCGTCTTGATTGAGGTCAACTGCACGGCAGGAATTCCATTCGTCTGACTGGCGTGGTACGTTTCCGCTGGCTACAAATATTGGCATTCCGCCCTTATCACGTTTGCCGGAATTTAAGTAGAAAAAGATTTTGTCACTTCGGTTGGGGAAGTAAATTATATCGGTAAGATTGTCTTTGTTGAGATCAGCAAAGTCAGCAAACATATAGATTTCACTAAAAAATTTAAAGTCAGTAGAATCGGCATGTGAGACATAACGAAGGCGAACCAGGTCACCAAACTCAAAATTATCCGTATCACCTTCCCTTGGATATAAAATAATGCCATCCCATGGCCAGTCCGGACTGTGGGCGTAATTCCAGCAACCGACAATATCGCGTTTCCCATCACCGGTTAGATCAATAAGGCGGGCAGGGTATATCATGCCAATTGGTCGTGGTTCGTTTGCGTTATAGTGAAGCAGATCGCCTACGCCGACTGGCGGTGTGTAATCTTTTGGCTTGATAGAGGGTCGCTTGTGGGTAGTAAGAAAGTGAATTTCAAATGTTTTATGTGCAGGATCAGTAATAGTCCATTTCAGCCGGCCATTATCGTTGTATGAAAAGTCTTCAGATAAAATGAATGGAATGGATTGTCCTGTACTTTTATTGATTATCGCTATTGAATTTGGATCAAGCATCCCCGGCAGTCCGGCGTCAGAGATTATCTTCTCAAAATTAATAACCGGATCCATGGGCACTTTACCGGCGGGCAAAGGAGAAGTCACAGTAAGGGTGATGCGGTGGGTATCCTTTTCATTGGTGCATGCTGTAAAGAACAATAACAATATTAAGAAGGTCCGAATAAAGATTATTAATGCTTTCATTTGTTTAAAATTAGAATTACTTGGAAATAAATTTAAAAAGAATTTGAGAACAATTGTTACTGCTTCGTTCTCTCATATTCTTTTTTAATCATACCCTTTTGTGATATTTCTGATTCTGGCCAACCTGGTTATAGAGCTTGGAGAACATCCATACCTGGCGGCACTGAAGCCAGATGTACTTATCTGTATCATATACTTCTCCTTTTTGATCCAGACAGGAGTAAAATCCACCATATTCTTTATCAATCGAATTTGTTTCCCAGAGGGAATAACATCCCTCAGTAGATTCTCTTTATACAGATTTAAGATTTCCAGGATATCCATTTTCAGTACTGTTTGTAATGCTATTTGTTAGTTCTTAATTTTTCGCTCCTTCAGATAAGCTACATAATCATTGTAAAGCTTGTCTGTTGACGGGTGGCCAATATTGACCAGTTCGGTATGACGGTTCATTACCCCCGGGTAGATCCAGGTAATCAGCTTCTCCACATGAGGGGATTGGATCTCAATTTGCCGGGCAATTCGTTCAATTGGCCCTGCAATGAGTGCGTTGCGACCATCCGGCGTACTTTCAAAATCAAAAGTCTCGATATTGGACCAGAGCGTTACCCCAATATTCTTGAGTGGTTGGGCAAATCGTTTCAGCGCTTCGGCATTCTTGTGGGCTGATCTGATTGACTGATCGTTATCCTGGTATCGTCCACCTAAATCCTGGGGAGCTAAAATATCTATATCTATACGTTCCATATCTCTGATAAGCTTATCCGGATTAGGAGCATTGCCCAGGTTGCCTGGCGAGATGAGCAGGGGTACTTTGCCGATGGATGGACGAAGATACCCTTTTATGAGTTTCTCGTATAATTCAAAGTGATGATCATGAAAATCAATCTCGTAGGGATTGTACAAACCGGCAAAACTCTTGTGGCTGCCATAGCGGTCCACCAGGGCTTTGGCCAATGCTGTGTTCCACCGGAACCAGTTATCAGGCCAGGGTTTCTGTAATCGATTGTAGTCCCTGACCTGAGAGACCCTGCCGCGCAATCCCATGCCGTAGAACACTTTCATATTCAGGCGGTCCGCCTTTTCAGCAACAGTTCTCAGAGGGTCGATACAACCCATGGTGAGGGGCAATCCCACGCTCTTTTCATATCCCGGAAACAGGGGCCGGCCCCAGAAAGCAGTATTGGCCCATATTATAGTGTCCATACCAATGTCATGCATATCCTGTATCAATGCACGCCAATTTTCTTCCTTCCACAAAAGTGTTGCATCAGAATATTGCATGTCCCAAACGTTGGGATGAAAGCAGGTAATGAAGCTACCGCTGATCAGACCACCGGCTCCTCTCGGTTCAGTATTTTTTGATGTCTCTGCATGCAATATCGGTCCTGCCAGCGTAGCGGCGGCAACGCTTCCCATGCTAGTTCTGATAAACTGTCGACGATTGTATTTTAATTCCATAATTTGAAGGTTTTAATATGTTGAATCTTTCTTGTTGGCTTGATTGATAATAATATCTTGTTTTATCGATTCAGGTGTTGAGATAGTGTATTCCGGCCGACTATTCATTTCAATGGCATTATGACTATAAAAAGGATAAACGCTCAACTCCACGCAAGTTAACACGTCAGGTTTACCGTCTCCATCCATATCACCTATCCATGGGTGAGGACCATGCATTGTTACTTTGATGGGTTCGCCGTAACAACTGAAAGTTCTTGGGGCTGCAAATACCGGTGCACTCTTTGTGCCAACATTTTTTAACAGGTAGATGCTTGAGTTACCCGAAGACCCAGAGCAGGAATAAATCAGGTCAATAAGTCCATCTGTATCCCAGTCTGTAGCTTTAAACGATTCTGTCCAATGGTTTATCCTATTGACGATTTTATCATCTATAAGGCGTCCATCGGCCAACTTCACAGCATAATATTTTTTCAGTCGTAACTTACCTTCCTTGTCATAATATTGTGTGAAGAGTGTAGCCTTGTGAGAATAGCCATCGTGAGTGATGAAATCCATCAAGCCGTCGTTGTTCCAATCGGCAAAGGCTGCGCCGGTTCGCCAAAGGAAGGGGCGTTCTTTTTCATATGGATATGGATAGTGGTTCAGGTTTTTGTCTTTAGCACGATTTGCAGAAAGCGATCGCAATTCAGGTGAATCCGGATATCCATCACAAATAATCTGAAGCTGGGGGCCGAACTGAGGTTTTTCCAAAGTACCGGTATTCTTATACCAGAAAATTCGATTTGTTTCATTTGGTAGCAGCAAGTCGGGCAGGCCATCGTTGTCCCAATCGGTAAAAACCGGATAGGGATAACCATAGTCATGGAAATGGTCTCCACCTAGAATTTTATTCCTCGTAAGACGAATAGGGTTTCCTTCAGAAAGAATAAACTGGCTTTCAGTAAAAGTCATCTTTTCGTTTGAGCCTTCATTTATTAAGATACGTGGCCATCCAAATCCTCCACCAACCAAAAGGTCCAGATCCCCATCGTTGTCCCAGTCACAAACGTAAGGCCATGCCTGAGTTGGCAGGGCCATTACAGCAGAAATAGACTTTAATGAGTTAGAGATTTCAAATTGAGGTTCACTACCGGAAGTATTAGTTTGTTCGAAAAACGACAATTTTTCGTAATGGCTATGACTAACTAACAACCCACGGCAGGGACCATCGTTTACTGCTGCAACATCGCGTGGATAGGGACAATCAATGTCATCGAGCAGTTTTGAATGCCCAAACTTTGGTATATCGCCGCCAAGGTTTTGTTTCCATGCAACAGTAAAGTTTCCATCACCATCTGTAGCGATATCTTTCAGATAGACGGCATCTAATTTTTTGTCTCCATCTACATCATAAAAACAGGCGGAACCACCTGTTACATCATGATTAAAAACGGAGTCTGTGTTTGCATTGAGGGTAACACCTTTGGCCAGTTTGACCGGCCAGCCATCCGGGTTGGTGTTTTTGAGAAAGAGATCGCCAACAACAATATCGATAGCATCGTCCTGATTGAGATCAACTGCACGGCATGAGTGCCATTCATCTGTCTGGCGTGGTACATTTCCGCTGGAAACAAATATTGGCATTCCTCCAATATCACGTTTGCCGGAATTTAAATAGAAGAAGAGTTGATCACTGCCTTTGGGGCAATATACTATGTCGATAAGATTATCTTTGTTGAGATCAGCAAAGTCAGCAAACATATAGATATTACTAAAAAATTTAAAATCAGTAGAATCGGCATGGGAGACATATCGAAGGCGAACCAGATCACCAAATTCAAAATTATCTGTATCGCCTTCCCGTGGATATAAGAAAATACCATCCCAGGGCCAGCCTGGTCTGTGGGCATAATTCCAGCAACCAACCAGGTCACGTTTTCCATCTCCGGTCAGGTCAAGCAGGCGGGAAGGGTAGGGCAAACTAATTGGTCTCGGTTTCTTGGCATTGTAGTGGAGCAGGTCGCCTACACCGATTGGTGGTGTGTATGCATTAGGCTTTATTGAAGGACGTTTGCCAGTAGTGAGGAATTGTATTTCAAAAGTTTTATGTGCAGGATCATTGATAGTCCATTCCAAACGACCACGGTCGCTGTATGAAAAATCTTCTGATAATGCGAAGGGGACAGATTGGCCTGTTGTTTTATTGATTATCGCTATTGAATTTGGATCAAGCACACCCGGCAGTCCGGCGTCAGAGATGATCTTTTCGAAATTAATCATCGGATCCATGGGCACAGAGCCTGATGGGAGTTCGGAGGTTACTGTTAAGTTGATGTTGTAGATGTTTTTTTTGGGTGTACACGCTGCAAGGAGTATGAACACATATAGTGCAAAGATTTTCATTTAGATTACTATTTTTTAAGTACAATAGGGGTTGCAGCGCGTGGCGTTTGCAAGTGAAGGTCGATCCAGGCATAAACTAACTCTTGTGAATTATAGCTGAATTGATGTGTTTCACCCCGTACGTAGAACGAAAACTTTTCAGGTGCGCCTGTGAGATTCCAGACATCGGCCAGACGCAGATCCATCAATACCCGCTGTTGATGAGTGGCTGGGGGACCACCATATTGATCGTTAAGCGCTATTAAATCAAGAAGCGGGCGTGGTGCAATCAAGGCCATGATCTCATGTATGTCAATTGGTGGCAGAATACCATCTTGAAATTGTGTCCGGAGGTTTTTGAAATATGAGTACTGCCCCTCTGGCCGGGCCCATTCCATTATGTTAGTATCGAAGCGAAAAGGAAATGATCCATCGGAACTCGCTATTGCACGGATGCGTTTGTCATAAACCGTTAGATAGATAGCCGATTGACCACCTAAGGAATGACCCAATGTTGCGATTCGGTTGGAGTCAACCTTGTCAAGTGATTCGAGTACATCGATAGCGATTGATGCATCATATATGATTTTTCCGAGGGCTGACCAGCCTGGATGACGTTTGTATAGAATATCGGTATGGTAGGTGCCTTCCGGTGGCAGACGCTGGCCCATATTAAAATGGTCAGGAGCTATAACGATATAGCCGCGATGAGCAAGGTGGTGTAAATGAGCTTGTTGTGTATGATTCGGATCCCTTTCAGAAAAACCCGCAGTCACATCCTTGCCTTCTACGGCCGTGCCATGCAAAGCGACAACAGCTGGAGCCGGTTCATCTATGTTTAGTGGAATTGCCAGGTAGGCCCACGCGCGCTGATCTGATTCTACGTTGTAGCTGATCAGTTTTCGTATATAGGTGTTATCAATCGTGTCAGTATCATGAACTTTTAACTTTAACTGGGGTTTGGAAGATGGTTTTGCTTCGTCACCAATAAGCTCGAGGAATCTTTGATAGAGAATTTTACGTTTATTTTCCCAGTCATCCAGGGTTTTGACGTCCTCCAACAGGTCATCCCAGCTAGTTTTGATTGGTGGTGGCGGGATTATTTTTTTTTCTGATGTATTGCATTCGCTTGCTGATAATATTAACAAGCCTAGTATGGGCAGAAGAAGTATTTTACGAGATTTGAATCGATTTTTCATAGATTATTAATGTGTTTTTTGATCTCAGTAATTTATTGCTTTTCCCACCATTTCCTGTCTACCTGAGCGATGACCGGCGCTGACGGCAGGCATCATTCCAGTATTCAAAAACATAATCTTTTTAAGAGTCTATAATCATATGTAGGTGTTGCACTGCTATATACCCTGTTTCTTCATCAACTCTTTCAACACGTACAATATAATGTCCCGGTTTTTGATAATGCAGTTAGTCTTTCGGGCGATTGTCTTCGATTTCTACCGGGCTATTAATAAATGTATTTTCTTCAAGTGTAATATGTTTTGAGCCCTTACTAATACGAATGGCTGTTTTCTGTTTGTTTTTTGCATTGGTATTTCCAATGCGACACTTTTTTATAGAAATGTCTTCTGCCTCCCATTTAATATCGATTCCTATTCCGCTTTTTTTTCTCCCATTGTCTTTTATTTCACAATTTTCAATCGTATTACGATTCGCAGCAAAAAAACCATTGTCACCATCTCTAAAGAGAATACCAACTTCACCGTTATTTTCAATTTTGCATCCCCTGATTATGTTATCAGTATCGCGATGGCCAATGCTAATCCCATATTTATTATTATTTGTCAGGATACAATTTTCCGCGAGACCGTATGTAACACCCCAACAGAAAAAAATACCCTGATCGTTGCCTGTTGATGTGCAATTTCTGAAGACTGGACGCTGAGAACCACTACCCGGGTGAAAACCAAGGCCGCTATTATTTAGTGATTTACAATTGTCAAAATGAATGTCATCACATATCTGAAAGCTGTACCCATCGCCGTTATAATTTTGGGCAGTTACATTATTAAAAATCCAATTATCACAATTTTGAATAAATACTGCGCCGGCATAATTGCCATTTATGACTTCGTTATTGTCCTTGTTGCCATCTAATACAATATTCTCAACATGTACATTGTCAGTCTCTTCATTTGCTGTAAGAATTGGGAATATAGTTGCAGCAGTAACTTTTTTATTTACCCAAAAATTTTCACGAGACAAATTATCAAGGAAAAGAACATCTCCCTCGATACGTTTAATTGTGCCTTTAAAAATATCACAGGCCCAATCAGATGATTCAATTGGAGATCTTAGCATTATTCCTCCGCCTTTGATAAATCCTTCTGCATTTTCTACCTGAACAGCATATTCATACCAATCGACATCGCGTATAATTGCAGTTACCACACCATCTGTTTTGCGCAAAACCGTGTTCTCTCCCGATCCGAGAATTGTAATATTAGGATGCAGGTAAAGAGCATTGTTCATATCATAAATTCCCGGGTAAATTTTCAGGACACCACCACCCATCCTGTGAAGATATTCAATTCCTGCCTGAATGATTTTATCATCTTTACCTTGCAAATCACCTTTGTCCTGTCCAATAGTGATAACTAATTGAAGTGAAGTTCTTATGGGGCGATTTGTTTTTAATATGTCCTGTTGGGCAATAATTTTAGAAGGAATTATGAGGCACTGTAAAAATAGTATAACGACTGTAATATATTTTTTAATCATGATTGTTTTTTTACATATAAAAAAGTTAACATCTCTGATGTTTTTTGTGACAACAATTTAAAACCACAACTGACAAATGACAACATAAAGTAGGAAAAGCTATAATCCCAATATTCTTTTGGCATTCCCTGATCTTAAGAGCTCTTTTGTGGACTCACCAACTTCATTTGCTCTAAGTGATTCGATTCGTAATAAGCCAGTAAGATAATCGAGAATCGGTGTATGAGTACCTAATGCAAACATATCATTTCCGAATATATTTATTTGGTCACTCAGGTTATAAATATTTCTTCCAGAAGTATCAAATAGAATATCTGAATTTTTAAAGAGATTCATGTCATTATCATTCAGCTGTATCCCATTCGCAATATTCAAGACCATATATTTTGCATCCGGTACTTCTTTTATAATAGGTATAATATCTTTCAGAGTCCATTCCCTGTTGATATCCATCCATGAGCGAGGTCTGCGGTCAACCATTCGAAGTGTAAATGCCACAACTAAGCCATGATCTCTGGCTCTTTTTACAAGTTCAATACAGGAGGGATCTGTAAGTTCATAATCGTGATATAGTGGATAGAGGCGAATTCCCTTTATCCCCATTTTAGCAGAACAAATATCCAGGTCATTCTTCCAGCCGGCATATATAGGGTTGATCACAGCAAAAGGGATAAAACGATCCCGAAAGCGTCGATTGGAAATAATTTCCTCATGCAGTTCCTCGTTGGCAGCCTGTGTGTCTTTATAGAATATACCATTTATGTTGCTCACCACGGAAACATCTATTCCAAACTGATCCATCCTTTCAACCAGTGCTCCACAGGTATTACATTTTGTTTGTCTGAATGGCCAATGGCCAATATTTGCATTTATATCAATGAACATGATTGCCGGCTTTTCTTAATATGTTATTATAATTTTCAAAGAAGATTTTTCTCTTCTGAGCCTCAGTTAAATTTGAAGCGAGGATAGTACCTACACTTTGATAATAGCTAGTGTCAGTGCCAAAAAGCAACCGATCCTCACCAAGGTATTTTAATGCATAATCAATCATATTCCCATTGTTATTACTGCCGGATGTATCGACATAAATATTCGGGTAATTTTGCATCGCCTTGCAGGCATATTCCCAGTCACTGCCACCACCCGTATGGGCATACTGAAACATCGCTTCAGGATACCTCTTTGCAGCATCCACAAAATCTTCCGGGATTGAAGCATTAGGCTGGATATTCCCGTATTTAGGCCGTTTTCCTCCTACACCGAGTCCGCAATGACTATGCATAAGGATGATCATATTAAGGTCAATGAATTTCTCAATGATCGGGTAGAACAGGGGATTGCTAATTTTTACCTGATTATACAATTTCAAAGCAACCATTCCCAGATCTACACATCGCTTGATCTCTTCAAGTGATTCTTTTCCATAGATCGGATTTATATAAAGCACTCCCAGATATCGGTCAGGATGCAGCTTCATTGCTCTAAGCACGCTATCGTTACATTTTCTGAATTTTTCCGGAGAGGCAGCTTTCTGGGAGGGGTTTGCAATGGGTCTGGAAATCGCCAGCTTGTCAATACCCAATCGATCTGCAAAATCTATCTGAGCATCTATGTTACTGCCATCAAGTGTCACATGTTCATGTGCACCGATCTTCCGGTATTTCATGACCTCTTTCATTATATTGTAAGAGTCAGATTCTGAGTAACTTTCGGGTGACAGTGCTGCCAGATTACTACTCATCATTATACCTGCAGATGAAAGGGCTGTGCTTTTGAAAAACGTTCTTCGTTTCATTATTTTAAATCTTTGTGAACTTTTAATAAAAAAAGTTCATGTTTGTTTCATATCAAATAACATCTCATCTCAAATATCCTTGCTATACTATCATCATTGGTTTATGGTACGGTGATTCTAAGGTTATCGGTAGATGATTTTATTAAAATTAACAACAACATGTATTAAATAATCACCTTTTAAGGTTTTTATTGATTGCGGTTTTGTATCTGATGCACCACAGACTTTTTCAGTAGACCCCAAATGGCAAACTTATTTCCCTTTCAAATTACTTTTGTACTACCCTGTGAGTAATAATTATCTGACTGAGAATCCGATGGGTTTATTTTAAAACCTGTTTCATTGCTGTCATCATTATATTTTCGACTTCGGGTGCTACGTATGAAGCACGTGGAAGCTGTTCGTATCCTTTATCCTGGCTATAGGCAATTTCAGTGCAGATATATCCGGGGCCGTATTCTTCATAAGCAGCTGTACATACATGACCTTCGGGTTTCATTTTCTGGGCAGCTAACTGGTATTCCACAAATGTTTCTCCAGGCAAGTTTAACAGCCAGACATTACCAAGTTTCAGTGTTGATATATTTACTTTGTGACCAGATTTTGTCCGACGTAGCCAGGCAAGTTGATCAGCTGCTGAATACTTTTTTAATGAATCTAATTGTGGATCTTCAAGAAGAGCTATTAGTTCTTCTTCTACGAGAGTTTTTCTTACTGGAAGTAGTGTTTCGACATTTCTCCATTCAATATCCGATTTCGACAAAGGAACTTTTTCTGTCAGTTCCCACGCCTGTCGCATTGCTGTTTCCATTCTACCCGCCAGGACTGCTCTACGTTCCGGTGATCCGTCATTATATTTTCCTGCAGTGATATTGCCGCCGGCACCAGAAAAATAAATATTGGGTACCCCAAGTTGTCGTTCTCGTGTATCCCGGGCAATTCCTGCAAAATCTGAACTCACATCACCTTTCCCATAATGGCTCATTGGATGTGTGGCATAATAATTCAATATGGCAATGGGTTGATCATCTTTCCAGAAACTGACACATTTGAGCCATGGGTCTATCAATCCTTCAGGGGCTGCGATGGCAGCTGGATTTTTTGTACTGCTGTATCTGACAATCTCAACATTTCCATCCTCACCAAGGATACGGCGATTTGAAGCGACCTTTTCTACTTTTGCCTCAGCAAATCCCAGATGTGTGACAGGTTGTGCATTTTGTTTTGCGTTCTGAAGGGCAAGGGCTACTGACTTGATCGTGTTTTGTATGAATAATGTGTCGTGGCGCCATCCTCCCAGACCGTATTTGGCTATTATCCGTTCTGTTGTCAAGTCGCACCGGCAGCCATCATGTTGATGGACAGTATGAACTGATACTCTGTCTGTGGTAGTCCCTGCAGCTTCAGCCAGACTTTCTCTCCATGCGTCCTGTCCTTCATTGCCGATGCCAATCCAGTCAACGGCACATAAAACAACAGGTTTTTCATCAGATAATATAACGATACCTTTGGCTGTTAGGGAATCTACTATAGATCTTGTAGTTGCATAGGCAACAGGACTTCCGATAGGGGGAGTAACATTGACTTCAAAAACCCCAACTTTAATTGAGTCAGTATAAGGAGAATTGCATTTTGTGGTGGATAGAATCAATATACTCAGAACAGTTAGCAGAATTAGTGTTTGAAATTTGAATAAGTTTTTCATATGTTTAAAATTTGGCATGTAGAGGCGCTAGTTATAACACTTTCAGTTGTTAAAAAAATAATCACCAGGTAAAAGTAATTTATAATTACAATAATAATATAAGTATAAAGATAAATATATCATGTATTTTTTTCAATATGATAAATACTTCGACAGGCTCAGTAACTTAGCTCAGAACAGGTTTGTTATTTATTGGTTGTTATTTATTATTTATCCCTTAATAGGGTCCAACTTTTAACTCTGGAAAATCGATTAGCCTCAAACGCCAGTTTATTTGCTCCCACTCAATAAGCCGGCAACGTTGGTAGTAGAAGAATCCTCCACTAACCCCCTGTTCGATCCAGGCCTGGGCAATTCGGAAGTCCTTGGCCGGGCTACCATCTTCGAACCATGTTCCCTGATATAGGTCGCCCCATAATTGAGTGTTGGTGCCTTCAATAGCCTTTACGTAATGAGATAAATCGAGAGATGGAGAGAGCTTATCATAAACGTTGATCATAATTCGATCGACCAGACCGGCTTTGGCCCAGGTCCGCAATGCTGTCAGAAAAACTGGTTTTGACATTCCTTGTTCGCTTAGCGAATCGTAGTCGATTCGGGCTGATATTAGTACCGGATGTCCCCATTTATTGGCCGCTGCCTTTCGATCCCGATCGATCTGCTCTAACACGGTTACCAGTGATGCTACGTCGTAGGCTTTACGATAACCCCAACGGCCAAAATCCAGATTCACCCCATCCACATCATATTTCATAAGCAATTCCCGAATAATCGAGGTTACATACTCTTGAACTTGCGGCTTGCGATAGTCAAAGCAAAGCGGGTATTGGGGGCATAGATAATCTGTGTGCTCATTGACAAACCGTTCGGTGAGGGCGTTATACTCCCCCCCAGATTTATAGTAGGTTGAATTCATGCCGGCATCAGCAAATATCTTCATGCCGGCCTTACGAGCTTCTTTTACCGCTACAGCCATTGGGTCGCCCTGACGCATCCATTGGGGCCAGGTAGGACCCCATTCCATGAAGCGCTCAACAACATCGCTGTGGTACCATGCTTTGGAGCCGATGCGAATTGCATGGACGTACACATCGGTTGAACCACGTACCTGATTTAGTTTCATCTCATTGCGCAGATGCTCCTGAAGTGTAAGTGATTCGGAGGCATGGCTGCCTGGTGTGCAAGGTTCCAGATAACCTGCAAATGGCCTGCCTTTGGTATCGGCAATGTGGCGACTTTGTTTGAAGTGGGCAACTTCCTGAGGTGTCATTGGAACGAGCCGGATATATTGCATCCAGACATCATACCACTTTCGCGCACCACCTGGCGAGATACAAATATCCTGATTTGTCATGTCGGCGCTACAGATAAAATAATCCTTCTTTTGTAATAACTGGTATTCCTGACCTATCTTGGATGTGTTGATATAATTGGGAACTTCATAGCGAGCATTAATCCCTGATAACCAAAAGCTACACGTGCTGTAAGTTCCCATGCCGATAAATATTCGATACCATCCCTTAAGCTTCGGTTTGAGGATTAGATGTTCTGGATTCTGTCGAATCTCATCTGTCAGAGAACAATGAATGGTTGGTTTATCACCTGTGGAGTCAATATCCCAACTGCTCTGCAACTCTCCTGATGTGGTTATTGCAGCGATGTTTCGGTGATCGATGATCTTCATGTTACCAATCTGTTTGAAATCTACTGTCTTTTGAGATAAAATTTTATTGCTGGAGGGGTTCCTTAGTCGTAATACAGCCGAATTGATCGGTAGGGAAATATCGAAGAAGTAGTTCCAAAGGCAAGCTTTATTTTCAGCGGGAATAAATCCTTTGAGGGTAGCTTTATTCCATATATTGTCATTGGTTGACCGCCACTGTTCGATCGTAGTGCCAGGATAGATTGTAGCTGGCTGCCAGGTAATACCACTATCTAGTGAATACTCGGCTATGAGTTCATCGGAGTGTTGACCAGTTATAATCACCATCCTGTCTGGCCGATCCATAGGAGAATGAATTATGATATTCCGTTTATAGTCATTGGATGAGGTTTGTTGTTTATGAATTTCCATAGTTTTCAATCCTCCCGGCAGGATGTTCCAGCCGGTTTGGATTATTGATGGCATGGTGTTTTTTTCTACTGGTGTATTGCAGCTTGTTGTTACAATAACCAGAATGCTAAATATAGTAGAGACGTAGGATGATACAGAGACTATGTCTCTACAACAATATAATAATTTCATATTTTAGTTTTTTATTAAATTAGAATTTATCCGGCTGTTTAGTCAAATATAGTAAATTAACACTATTCATTTGAATCTTGAACTGATGATTTGAATTTAGAATTTTGTAATTGAAATCAAATTATGTTGGGCTTTTAACTCACTGGAATTTTATTAAATTTGTAATTGAGATTTGACAAAATTAATGAGGTATAATGAAAAAGGTATTATTCACTATTATTATTTTATTTTTCACGGTATTGATCGCATTTTCTCAGATGTTAAAAGGTGGTGGAGAGGCTTCCCCGGGGTTGGTTACAAATAAAAAATCTTTGGAAGACTGGCAACAGCGCCGGTTTGGATTATTTGTTCATTGGGGTCCTGTTTCGCTACGTGGAACAGAAATTGGTTGGTCCAGAGGCCGTGAGGTTCCTTTTGAAGAATATGACAGGTTATACACCGAATTTGATCCGGTTTTGTTTGATGCAAAGGCCTGGGTTAAAATGATGAAAGATGCTGGAATGAAATACATTGTATTCGTTTCTAAGCACCACGATGGCTTTGTGATGTGGGATACAAAAACTACAGATTATAATATTATGTCCACTCCTTATGGCAGGGATGTGTTGATGGATATATCAATAGAATGCGAAAAGCAAGGGATATTGTTTGGTACCTATTATTCTATTGCCGACTGGCGACATCCGGATTATCCTTTTGAACAAAATGGTGGTAAAAGAGAAGGAGCTGATATGCAAAAATATATACCATATATGAAAGCACAAATCAGGGAGCTTATCACTTTATATCATACAAAAATATTATGGTTCGACGGGGAATGGGAGGATCCATGGAAGCATCAGATGGGTATGGAATTATATAAATATATTCGAGAGCTGGATGATGAAATTATAATTAACAATCGTGTGGATAAGGGACGCGCAGGTATGAAGGGAGTGAGTAAATCGGACAGGTTTGCTGGTGATTTTGCTACGCCCGAGCAGCAAGTGGGTCGTTATGATGTGGGAACTCCCTGGGAATCGTGTATTACTATATGCAATCAGTGGGCCTGGAAACCGAATGACAAACTTAAATCCAAAAAAGAGTGCATTCAGACACTTGTACGTACAGCGGGTGGAAATGGAAATTTGCTATTTAATGTAGGTCCTATGTTGGATGGGCGTATAGAACAACGACAGGTTGAACGATTGAAAGAAATGGGAGATTGGCTTGAGAAATATGGTGAAACAATTTATGGAACCAGGGGAGGCCCGGTATCACCTCATAATTGGGGTGTGAGTACACATAGTGATAATCGGGCTTTTTTGCATGTGTTGGATTCCGTGGACGGTGAGCTGATCGTTAAAAACTGGATTGGAAAGATCAAATATATAAAAGCTTATGATAGCAGGGAGGAGCTTAAGTATAAGAAGACCTCACAAGAGCTGCACATATCGTTACCTGTAAATATGACAGATGATATTGATTTCATTATTGAAATTGGACTAAAGGGCAATTGAAATGATCTGATTGTTGGTGACATTTACTCAACCACTTTCAATGATTTCCAGAATTAAGAGAAAAGGAATTTTTTAGTAATACTACAATTAGTAGTTTTGGAAAAGGATTAACAATAATTTATTTAATTTTTATAACGGGTACTCAAATTAAAAACAACTAGTATGAAAAAGATTGTATTTGCTATTTTTTTGATTTCGAATTTTGTTTATGCGCAACCTGAGGATTATCAGGTAGATGCGCTTGTTTCGCCAAAAACAAATGAGGTCGTTATTACAGTAGGTGGGGATGAAGCGGATATTCAGGGTTATACAAATCGTGCAATTCAAATGGCTATAGATGCTTTACCTGATGCAGGTGGCATGGTTAAATTGAATCAAGGCACTTTTATTCTGAAGGATGCAATACACTTGCGATCTAATATGAAACTGATAGGTTCAGGTGAGGCAACTGTATTGAAAAGAGCAAAGGGAGTTAAATCAAAAATGGCTATTGATGCAGATTATGCTGAGCTGAAAGTGACGGTTGAAGATGCCTCGGGGTTTGAGGTTGGTATGAGTATTCAAATACTGGACGCTGAGCAGCCAGGCTGTTGGGATGTATCAATGGGGACAATTACAGATATTGATGATAATACCCTCTACTTTGATAAGTATTTGATTCGCGATTATCATGCCGAGCCAGGTGGGTGGGTTTCAAATGCCGGAGCAGGTGTGTCGGTCAGGCATGCTGCAAATGTTCTGATATCTGATTTAATGGTGGATGGTAATAAGGAAAATACTATGCCTGTAGATGGCTGTAATGGTGGAGGTGTTGCTATTTTATATTCTAAAAATGTGGTAGTAGAGCGGGTTCATATAAAAGATTTTAACGGAGAGGGCATGACCTGGCAAATCACTGAGGATGTAACGATTCAAAATTGTGAAATAGAGGGTTCTGCAAACATTGGGATACATCCGGGTACAGGATCTCCAAGGTCTAAAATCCTAAACAATGACAGTCACCACAACGCTAAAGACGGATTGTTTATTTGCTGGAGGGTACATCACAGTCTGGTTAAAGGTAATAAGTTTCATCACAATGGTCGTCATGGAATATGTACCGGGCATAAAGACACAGATGTGGTTTTTGATGACAATCATATTTATAACAATGGAAGCGATGGTGTGAATTTACGAAGTGAGACGATGCTTAATTCGCCACACAACAATACATTTATCAATAATGTCATAGAAAATAATGGAAAAATAGACGGAGGATATGGTTTTGGCTTATACAGTCATGCGAAAAATCTAGTGATTAAAAATAATGTAATAAGAGACACCGGAGGAAAGACCCAAAAAGCAGCGGTCTATGTTGCCAAAGGATTCCCATCGTTTACAATGGAAGATAATATAATCAGTGGTCATCTTGAAGGTAGGTTAGTAAAGGAATAAATGAATAGCCAGGGGGAATAAATAATAATTATATGAATAGTCTTGAATTAATAAAAAATGTATTTCGCCTCAAAGAGGTGGAACGGGTACCATGGGTGCCTTTCGTGGGAGTTCACGCCGGATATTTGTTGGGGATGACAGCTGAAGAGTTTTTAAAATCAGACACTAATATTGTAAAGGGTGTTTCTAAAGCAATTGAATTGTACAATCCGGATGGCATACCGGTAGTATTTGATTTACAGGTTGAGGCCGAGGCGATGGGTTGTGAATTAGTTTGGGCTGATAACAATCCACCGGCGGTAAGTTCTCATCCTTTGTTGGAAGGCATTGGCATTGATGATTTGCAAATTCCAACATTGGAAGATGGTCGGATAGGTATAATCATGAAAGCGGCATCTACCCTTCGTGAGCGATTTCCCGATATTGCACTTTACGGTTTGATCACCGGTCCTTTTACTCTGGCCTTGCATTTGCTCGGTACTGAGATATTCATAAAGATGCTTGAAGATCCTGATTATGTTCATAGACTATTGGAGTTCACTAAGAAGGTGAGCATAAAAATGGCTGAGTACTATATAGATGCAGGATGTGATGTGATACCACTTGTAGATCCGATGACAAGCCAAATCAATCCTGAATCTTTCAGGACATTTGTAAATCCGCCAGCTACAGAGATATTTGAATATATTCGAGACCGTAAGTCATTGAGTTCCTTTTTTGTATGTGGGTACGCCCAGCAAAATATTGAGGCCATGTGCGATTGCCGCCCGGATAACATATCAATTGATGAAAATATCCCCCTTGATTTTGTCAGGGACGTTGCTTTGTCAAAAGGTATTAGTTTTGGTGGAAATATGAAGTTGACCGTAGTATTGCTCATGGGTACCGAAGAAGATGTACAGAGGGAAGCTTTGGAGTGTATGGATCTTGGTGATAAGCGTGGCTTTGTATTGGCTCCTGGTTGTGATGTGCCGATGGATACACCGGTCAGAAATTTACAGGCAGTCACCGAATTGGTTCATGACACCTATCAACAAGATGTATTGCGAACCCTGGAGCGAAAAGAGGAGGCGCCTATATTGCTCGATATGAAAGATTACGGGCATACGGATAAAGTTATTGTGGATATTATTACCCTTGATTCGTCTTCTTGTGCTCCCTGTCAATATATGGTGGAAGCTGTGAAAAGGGTGGCTCCTCATTTTGATGGTATTGTGGAGTGGCGGGAACATCCGATCAAGAAACTGGAGTCGGTCACTTTTATGTCGTCATTGATGGTCAAAAACATACCAACTATATGTATTGATGGCCAGATTGCTTTTGTGTCTATTATACCTCCGAAGCAGGAGCTGATAGCCGCAATTCAAAAGCGTATCAACGAAAAGTTGAAATTGAAGATAAAATCGCGAAAAGGAGAGATTTTGGTTTTGGGCAAGGATAAGGAAGAATTTGATGAATTGGGGCAGAGGCTGGATCAGGCCATTCGTGAACTGGGTAAAGATGTCGATGTTAAGTATATCACGGACCCCAATCAGATTGCAGCTTTTGGTATAAGTGAAACACCGGCAGTGATACTCGCCGAATATAAAATAAAGTCAGAAGGTGGAAATCCATCAATAGAAATAATAAAAGAATGGATTAAAGAGATTTAGTATGAGAAAGATTTTAGATAAGATTAAAGCGGGTCAAGTATTGGTTTCCGATGGTGCCTGGGGCACGTTTTTGCAGGCTAAAGGTCTGGGATCAGGTGAGTGCCCCGAGTTGTGGAATGTGGAACGACCTGATGATGTGCTGGAAATAGCACAATCGTATGTAAATGCCGGTTCGGATATGATTGAAACAAATAGTTTTGGAGGAAGCAGGATAAAATTGGCTGAATACGGACTTGGTGACCGGGCTTTTGAACTCAACAAAGCTGCGGCAGAAATTTCCAGAAAGGCTGCAGGAACTGATCACTATGTATTGGGTTCAATAGGCCCAACAGGAAAATTGCTCATGATGGGTGAAGTAACTGAAGAGGAGATGTACGACGCATTTAAGGAACAGGCAATGGCGCTTGAGTCGGGAGGGGCAGATGCAATTATGATTGAGACTATGACCGATTTGGAAGAGGCAAAATTGGCTATCCGGGCAGCCAGGGGAAATACCAAGTGTGATGTTTTCTGTACGATGACATTTGAAAAAACAGAAGCCAACGATTTTAGATCTATGATGGGAGTGGCTCCTGTAGATATGGTTCGTGAGGTGATTGATGCAGGAGCTGAAATGATAGGGGCTAATTGCGGCAACGGGATACAGGATATGATCGGTATTGTGGAAGAAATCCGTTCTTTGGACAAAGACATTCCGGTACTTATCCATGCCAACGCAGGTATGCCTGTTTATAAGGATGGAAAGACTGTATTTCCTGAAACTCCAACCGAAATGGCTGGTTATATTCAGAAGATAATGGATGCGGGTGCAAATGTAATAGGAGGATGTTGCGGCACTACCCCGGATCATATATGTAAGATCACAGAAGTTGTAAGACATTGAGCGAGATTGATAAGAATAAAATACCATTTTACCTTGTTACTGGATTTCTGGGAAGCGGTAAGACAACATTTTTGAAGCAGGTACTCGAATGCTATGGTGATGACCGAAAACTTGCAATTGTGCAAAATGAGTTTGCACCGGCCAGTATTGACGGGACAGACCTGAAGCAGGTGTCCAAGCCATTTGAAATTCTGGAGATTAACAATGGGTCTGTTTTTTGTGTGTGCCTGCTTAGCGATTTTAAAACATCTTTGAGTGCTTTTATAAGGGAACAAAGGCCGGATGCCATTTTCCTTGAAGCTTCCGGACTGGCTGATCCTATTGCAGTAACGGAAGTGTTACAGGCCGACGAACTAAAAGATCTGATGTACCTTTCATATATCTGGACTGTTGTGGATGTCCCTAATTTCATGAAAATGAAAACCCTGGTGAAAAGGATTACACATCAGGTTCGGGTGGCAGACAGGATCATATTAAACAAGACCGACCTTGGCGATGGCGCTTTGATTGCTCAGGTGACCGGTGCTGTGCGTCAGATGAATCCTTTTGCTGAGATCACTGAAGCATCATATTGCCAATTTGATTTTGATAAGGATGTTTTTGCAGGGGAAGATGGATTGGTCGAAAGATTAGGCGTAAGTATGGAAGGAGAAGAAGAATCATCCGAAACAAAAGCAGACATTGCATGTGGCAGGCCTGAGATTGGTTTTGGCGTATTAAAGTCAGTACGAAAGATCAGCAGAAAAAACCTTGAAATTTTTATTCATGATTTTGTGGAGAGCACATACAGGATGAAAGGCTATGTGCTTATAGAAGATGGGAGTGTTCTTGCAGTGCAGACTACATTTGACCAGGTAAGGCTTGAAGAAATTAAGAATTATGAGGGCAATACCGAGTTGATTGCAATGGGTGATATGTTTAATTTGTCTGATTTTTCAAAAAAATTCAAAATATTGACTAACTAATATGGAACTAAAAGAGTATAAATTTTCAATTGCCGAACTACACCTTGACCCTGCTATTATAGGCAGTTATATGGGATATCCATCTGGATCAGCTCCTGAGCCAATTCCGGAAATGATAGAAGATGTATTGACGGCTTCATCGGAGTTTGCCGGAGTAGTAGGGGGATATGTACTCAGGGATGACATCGGGCATGATAAAAAAGATAAAACCTTCAGTATTGGCGATGAGGTATTCAATGTCGGTCGGTATATATCTAGCAGAATGCGTAAAGCACAAAAGGTGGCCATTACAGTTTGTACTGCCGGGGCAGGATTTAGTGATTGGTCAAAACGTCTTATGGCTGAAGGAGATATGATGAAGGGATATATTGTGGATGTAGTCGGATCTGAAATTGTAGACCGTGCTATGGGTCAAATCCAACAAATCATATTGTCAGAATTTCAGGATAATGGAATGAAAATCTCGGATCCGTATAATCCAGGTTATTGCGATTGGTCTGTATCTGAGCAACAAAAATTATTTTTATTTTTACCTGAAAATTTCTGTGGGGTGACATTAACGGAGTCTTCATTGATGCAGCCGGTTAAATCGCTTAGCGGATTGATTGGCATAGGGCCGGAAGTAAAGCGTACGGGATACATGTGTTATAATTGCCCCGATCAAACATGCATTTATAGGAATAAACGTATTAAAGTAAAGGAAGAGTGAAGGCCTAACCAATTTGTAGTCATTCCGAATTCATTTCGGAGTCTAACTATATACATCTGAATCGTCAATCCTGGATTTGTCTTTATAGAGATCCTGAAGCAAGTTCAGGATGACTCCAAGAGGGAACAATGGGATCTGAATATTTAATATTAAAAACCTGAATATAAAAGTAATGGATCAACGAACAAGATTTTTAAAGACGATAAATGGGCAATTGCCAGACAGACCACCAACTTTTGTAACTCTGACACCCCAGATGGCACAAAAGCTCGCTGATGCTACAGGAATATCTTATGAAGAACCCATTGACTCATTGCTTTCAACGCGTATTTCCCATACGGGGATGTTGACCAAACTGGGCAATGATTGTGTTGGAATTGCTTCTGCAGCCCCTAAAGATCATCCTACCCTTACCAGGGAGGATGGTATAAAGGTAAATGAGTGGGGCATGACCTTTAAAAGTACGGGTCTGTACGACGAATTTTATGAGTATCCATTAGCGAATGCTGAATCTGTAAAAGATATTGAAGTGTATGACTTTCCGGATCCCTTTGCGGAAGGGAGGTTTGATCATGCAAAAAGTACTTTTAAAAAGTATTCCGGACAATATGGTATCGTAGCTGAGCTGGAAACATCTATTTTTGAAACTGCATGGTATCTAACGGGGCTGGAAAAATTTTTCATGGACATGATGATGGGGACGCCTTATGTGGAGACTTTGTTGGATCGCATAATGCATATCAATACTGAAATAGGTAAAGAACTGATCAGGATTGGCGCAGATATGATTTGGTGTGGTGACGATTTTGGAGGGCAATCGGGAATGCTTCTCGATCCCGATCAATGGCGCACGGTATTTAAACCAAGGATCTCGTGGATGTTTGAAGAATTTAGGAAAGTTAACCCGGATATTAAAATTGCATGGCACAGCTGTGGGTCTATCATCCCGATTATTCCGGATTTTATTGAGATTGGTCTCGATGTGCTCAATCCACTACAGCCACTCGCCAAAGATATGACCCCTGAAAAGCTTAAAAAGGAATTTGGCAAGGATTTGATTTTTTTTGGTGGTATCGATGTGCAGGACTTGTTGCCTAATGGTACTGCTGAAGAGGTGAATAAAGAAGTAACACGGAGGATGCATATATTTGGTGAAGGTGGTAAGTACATAGTGGCACCTGCTCATAATATCCAACCGGATACACCGGTAGAAAATGTGATGGCATATTTCGAAGCGGTAAAGGAATTTAGATATTAGGTTTGATACGACAAGTCCGGGTTATTTTCCTGACCTGCTGACCGGTCGGTAAAAATAAAATTTCCCATTAGTAATGTGTTTTAGGTCCAGTTCTGTAATACCTACTTTTTTACCCGATATAAAGCTGTTTTGATGGGCAATCATATAATGTCCGATCCCTAAAATCTCATAAACGATAGCTGTGTGATGGGGCATCCTTGCAACATACTCATTGTGGTTTTTGATATATCGCATTTCAATGTTTTCAAACTGGATGATGTCACCCGGAAAGATAGTGTCTTTCCATGGGTTTACCCGTTTCCCAAATATATATACTGACTCCGGGGTACTTCGGTCGAGGTAAGCACCAGCGTATTCAATTGCTTCTGCTGCAAGGTCCCAGCATTCACCATTGCCCACCTGTTTCCCTTTTGATAACTCTACAAAATGAAGAATTCGTTCATTTAACGGAGGAATGTTCCCGTCACCAAAAAGCAGAAATAGGGATAATAGTAAAATCATATATTAAAATTCAATTCTAAAATAGGGAATGACCATTGTGCCCAACTGATAGGTATTATAGATCTCACCGGTTGAAGTGTTGAATTCCTGGGAATAGATGTTTTGGTTGTTAAAAATGTTTTGAACATCAATTGCCATTTCGTAGCTGTATTTTTTTGTGTTGATTTTGAAAAATACTTTTACGTCTGTTCGAAAGTAATCTGGGAATTGACTTTCATAAATCTGATCTTCATAATATACCGGTCTATGTTCTATTTTAGATTGTTCCTCATCAATAGGTGTGTAACGGCGACCTCCGGCCCAGCTTACCTTCATATCAAAACCAATAAAACGTTGTTTTGAAGTAAATTTTGGATCGGTGCTATTTTTGTGCAATTCCCATTCTTTACCAACCAGAGCATTGGCAACATAATTGGTATTGAAGGCTGTATTATGTACTACTCCGTCACTACCTTTGTATTTAGACTCGAACAAACTACCGGTTACCAGAAAATATAATCCTTTATTCAGGAATTGTTCGAAAGTGAGTTCCACGCCATAGTTTTGTCCTGTTCCGGTGCTTTTAAGTGTATCTGGATTCCAAAAATAAAAATCGGCTCCTTGATTTAAAGAGGAGTAGGCATCTTCATGGTTTGCATTTACAGCGGCATTAAAAATGTGTTGGTAGTAGGTTTCAGCCTTTAATCTTATGAAATCTGTTATGTTCCAGTCGTATCCTAAAACAAAGTGATGGCTTTTATGCATTTTCAAATTGTTGTTCATTTGTATGTAATCATTTCTGCCAGGGCCAATGTATGTTTCGCGGTTATACAGTGTGGCCGGCAATATTTGACTGTGCAGACCGTATCCAAAACTAAGTTTCGTATCAGGATTTAAGTAGAAATTGGCCCCAAATCTTGGTTCAAGACTGGAGGTATTATTGAAAGTGTAAAACTGGTAGTGTATTCCGGCATTTAACACAACATTTTCTGAAAACTTGAATTGCCAGGCCAGGTATGGTCTCAACAGACTTGCATTGCCATTGTAGTTAGTAAGGGTATTGAATTTGCCAGCTCCACCGTTAAACACACTGTCGTAGAGATTGCTGAAGTAAAAGTTTATATTTAATCCAATCTGAAAATTGTTATTAATATTTACACGTTTCTTGAGAAATGTGGAAAATAGCATCCTGTTTTCCTTAAAATTAGAACGATAATAAGGTACAATTTCTTTGGTGTCAGGGTTTAGGGAATCTTGTTTTACATAAAAATTGTGGTGAGTAAAGGCAAAACTAGATTTCACAAAAGCTGTTTTGTCAATACTGATCACATGGTTCAGGCCAATAGCTGCCATGTCAGAACCTGTGCGCAAATCCCAGCCTTCTCCTCCATAAAATTCGATTTCGGTTGTATCACGGGCGCTATTGAGAAAGTCAATACTGCTTTTACCACCGATACCAAACAGGGAGAAAGTACCTGCTTTTTTTGTGGGAATATTTACCTTAAGGGAAAAATCCTGGTACTTTGGGACCGCTGCTCCTGTACCAAAACTCATCCCGATCAGATCAAAAATCTCCATTGTGGAATACCTGTAATTTGCCACAAATGATGCATCTGATTTTTTAGACAAAGGGCCTTCGGCACCCAACTCCAAACCATTAAAACCAATTTGTCCCAGGAATTCAAAATTATCGCTATTGCCATCGCGCATTTCCAGGTCGAAAACGCCAGAAAGTGCATTACCGTATTCTGCCGGGAAAGCGCCTGTTAGAAAATCAGAATTACTTAACTGATTATTGTTGAGAATGCTGACGGGCCCGCCGGTAGTACCAAAAGCTCCATAATGGTTTGGGTTGGGGATTTCCACGCCTTCTAATCGCCATAATAAACCAGCTGGAGAGTTGCCGCGGATGACGATATCATTTCGGCTGTCAGATGCCACCTGGACACCGGCGTAATTGGCTGCCATGCGAGCTACATCGCCACGACTGCCTGCGTAACGTCGCGTTTCATCAACAGTAAATGTACGTGCGCTGACAGAGGTCATCCGGTTAGTGTTTCCTGTTTTGTCAACACGTGCTTTGATTATTACTCCTTCAACAGTAATCGAAAGGGCATCCATAAAAACATTGACAACCAGCATTTTACCAGTACGCAATTCCAGGTTGTTTAGTTCTACTGTTTCGTAGCCTACAAAAGAAATTTTCAAGCTAACGTAACCCACTGGAATACTATCCAACCTGAATTTACCTGCGATATCTGTTACGCCTCCAATTAATGGTGAACTTCCCACAATAACCACGTTGGCTCCTATCAGAGGTTCGTTGCTGGTATTGTCTTTTACAAATCCGCTGATGTTTTGTGTAAGCTGTTGACCAAATGAAGAAATAGATAGAAGATAAATAGCTGAAAATATGAATACCGTAGTTATTCGTATTGAATTTGTTGGTTTGCTACTATGGCACATGGCACAGAAGATTTTTAGAAACAATGAATAGTAAATATAGTAATGTTCGTTGAGTTTCAGGTCGATAATCCCTTAACTATTATCTTTTACACAAGGAACCTGATTAGGTACTAAAAGTTTATTATAAAAATAATTGTCATTACTTTGAAATCAACTGTATTGTGAGGAAATTTGGATAAAATATTTCCGGGTTATTTTTTTATGAACAAACCATCATTTCGTGTAAAATTTCTGATATGGCGTAGAAACCACATAAGTGACTCGCAGTTTCTTATGATTTTAAGTGTACTGGTAGGAATTACATCAGGTCTTGCAGCTGTGGTAGTGAAAAAATCGGTACATGCTATCCAGTCTTTTCTGACCCGTGGATTTGATGTGGAGTTGGGCAATTACCTTTATATGCTTTATCCTACTATCGGTATTTTGCTGGTTGTGATCATTATTCGTTATTTTTTAAGAAAACCTGTTGGTGATGGAATTCCGAATGTATTGTATGCCATATCCAAAAACAGCAGCATTATCAAGCCATATCAGATGTATGCTTCAGTCATAACAAGTTCACTGACGGTTGGTTTTGGTGGATCGGTAGGTTTGGAGGGGCCGACTGTTTCTACCGGAGGTGCGATAGGTTCTAATATTGGACGAATGTTGAACCTGGATTACCGGGGTCTTACCCTGTTAGTAGCTGCAGCTTCAGCAGGGGCCATGTCTGCCATATTCAAATCGCCCATAGCCGCTATTATATTTGCCCTGGAGGTGTTGATGCTAGACCTCACCATGACTGCCTTGATTCCCCTTCTTATTGCGTCTATATCTGCTGCCTTGGTATCTTATATGTTTTTAGGGCAAGATTTCATTTATTCTTTTCGTGTGCAGGGAATTTTTGAGCTAACGGATATTCCTTATTACATAGCCCTGGGTATCCTGACTGGATTTGTATCCCTCTATTTTACCAGGATGTATTTTTCTATAACTAACAGATTTGACAAGCTGAATTCCTGGTGGCTAAAGATCCTGGTAGGAGCGGCTATATTGGGTGTTTTAATCTATTTCTTACCCGTGTTGTACGGTGAGGGTTATGATGTCGTAAGCAACAGTCTGCATGGAAATTTTACATATATATTCAACAATAGTATATTTTATGACTACCGGAATAATGTTGTGGCGATAATGCTAATGTTGATCGCCATGGTGTTTTTTAAGAGTGTTGCTACATCGGTTACTTTTGGTGCCGGTGGAATTGGTGGAATATTTGCGCCGACCTTATTTTTAGGGGCTAATACTGGATTGTTTTTCGCAGAATTGATTGACTTTACCCACATTGGATCTGTTGAACCAAGTAGTTTTGCATTGGTGGGTATGGCCGGTTTAATTGCCGGAGTTATTCATGCCCCTTTGACAGCCATCTTTTTAATTGCCGAACTAACAGGAGGGTATGGGTTGTTTGTGCCTTTGATGATAGTGTCCACTATTTCATATACCACTATTACATATTTTGAGAAAACATCTATCTATACCAGGCAGCTGGCTCGCCGTGGCGAGTTGTTTACCCACAATAAGGATAAAATGGTGATAAGCCTTATGAATGTAAAAGAATTGCTTGAAACAGAGTTCTTACCCGTTGATAAAAATGGCACTTTGGGAGATTTGGTGAAGGTCATTAAAAAATCAAAGAGAAATGTGTTCCCGGTAATAGACAAGGAGTACAATTTTTATGGTGTGGTACACTTGAATAACATACGTGAGGTCATTTTCAAACCTGAACTTTATGATGAAGTGAAAGTGACCAATCTGATGAATGAGCCCATGGCCATGGCACATATGGATGATTCGATGGAACAGATCGTTGAGAAATTTCAAAAGACTCCACATTATAACCTTGTTGTTCTCGATGAAGGAAAATACGTTGGATTTGTCTCCCGCGCTAAGGTGTTTTCTAAGTACAGAAATTTATTGAAAAAGTTTTCGTCGGATTGAAAGGCAGTAGGCAGTAGGCAGTAGGACTGGAGACTGAATACTGAGGACTGGAGACAGCTATTCTATTTCATTCAAGTGTTTTTGACCTTGTCTGAGTTTTTCAGGTGTTCCCACATCTATCCAGACATTATGATCATCGATATGTCCTGTTATCTTTTCTTTGCCGGCTACATCCAGGTATGTCTCTATGATGGAAAATGGCCCGGATTTATGAAGGTATTTAAAAATGACAGGATCAATGATCTGAATGCCGGAAAAAGCAAGCCTTTGAAGTGTTTCATTGGTTTCTTTACCTATGATCCGCTCTCCGGTTTGGATATTTTCCCAACTGCATAATTGATAAGAAGTGTCAAATAAGAGAAAACGGTTCCCTTCTCTGTGCCTAACTAATAATGTGACCAGCCTGTTCTTGTTGTCAATATGTGTCTGATAAAGTTTTCCCAGGTCAGTTCCTGATAAAATATCTACGTTGTGTACCAGAAAGGGCAGCCCGTCATCAAAAAACCAACTGGCCTTCTTGAGGCCGCCACCGGTATCGAGTAACATGTCCTTTTCATCAGAGATATGAATATCAATCCCAAATTGATTATTGTCATCGATCAAATTAATGATCTGGTCTGCGAAATGATGTACATTAACAATGATCCTGTCAAATCCTTGCCGTATCATTTTTTTTATTAAAATCTCTAACAAGGGCTTACCCTCTATCTGAACGAGTGCTTTTGGTGTCGTATTGGTAAGTGGGCGAAGTCGTGTGCCCAAGCCGGCGGCAAAGATCATTGCTTTCATTTCCAGGCATGTTTTTCAAGGTGATGCAGGGAAGAGATAACTTGCCTTTCGTATTTTTCATTCAGGTAAGCTTTAAGGTTTTCCGCACAATACACTGACCTGTGTTGTCCGCCTGTACATCCAAAATTTACCTGCATATGAGAGAAACCCCTGCTGAGGTATTTCTCAATGGTCATATCCAGAATCTCGTAAGTAGCTTGCAGAAAAGAATCAACCTCACTTTCATTCTGCAAAAACTCTATGACTTGCTGGTCTTTTCCAGTGAGATCCTGGTATTGTTCATATCTGCCCGGATTGGTCAGAAAGCGGCAATCAAATACAAATCCTCCGCCGTGGCCATATTTGTTTTTCGGGATACCATTTTTATAGGCAAAACTGTTAATATCGATATTTAGATGAGTAACGGATTTTAACTCTAAGGTATATTTTTTTAATCCTTTTGATTCCAACATCCGTTGTAGAGTTTGGTGTAAATGTGGCAATTGAACTGGTAGATCATACTTTTCTACCAATACTTTCATTTGCCGTAATGCATATGGGATGCTTTGCAGAAACTCTGTTTTCCGTTCATAAAAACCACGAAACCCGTAAGCTCCCATAGCCTGCATTAGCCGGATCAATGCAAAACCGTGGTAATACCTGAGGAATTCCTCTTCTTCGTAATCCAGGTAATCATGAAGGGTTTTTAAATAGTGGCGTAAGAGAAGGTTTTTGATCTCTTGTGGAATATTGGCTTTTGAATCGTAAAGGAGCGAAGCCACGTCATATTGAAGGGCCCCTTTTCTGCCACCCTGGTAATCTATGAAATATGTCTGATTTTCGCTGATCATAATGTTTCTCGATTGAAAATCACGGTACAGGAAGTAATCATCATCGGCTTGCAGCAGGAAATCGCAGAAATTTTGATAGTCATTTTCCAGCAATTGTTCATCAAATGGAACCCTGGCCAATTTGAGAAAATAGTATTTAAAGTAGTTGAGATCCCACATCATAGATTGGCGGTCGAAGGCCTGGCGCGGATAGCAGACTTTGTAATTCAGGTCAGCTGAGGCCGTAATCTGAAGGCGGGGCAATTGCTCAAGGGCTTTTTTGTATAATTTTATGGCAGATCCGGGGAATACGCGTGTCTTCTTGCGCCGTTCTGTAACAAGGTTAAAAAGAGTTGTTTCCCCAAGGTCAGAAATCAAATAAGTTTTTCCGCCTGATCCTTCGGCATAAATAGACGGAACGGGGATGTCTTTTTCTGAAAAGTGTTTACTGAATGTGAGGAAGGCAATGTTTTCTTTTTGATCTGAATTATAGACACCGATTGCCTTTTTTGAATGCCCACTTATCCTGTAGTATTCACGATATGAGCCTGATTGAGGTAAATGTTTAAAATCATGTGCCTTTTCCCCTGCCCAGTCTTCAAACAATTTAGTGAGTTCGCTGAAATATTGTTTTTCCAAAATCGAATATTTAGGCTGCAATTTACGTTTTCAATACAACAATTAAAATAGTCAATATTAGTCATTGTAATAGAAAATTGAATAGTGAGTCGTTAAAATATTGTTTTATTAGGTGAAAACTCACAATTTAATCCTTGATTATGATCGTTCGATGTCTTTAATTTGAGTAATATTTTTAAATAACTGAATGTTAAAATGAAAACCAAACTAATTTTTCTGTTAATAGGACTATGGATATATGTGTCTCCTGTAGTGGGACAGGATGTCAGGTTAAATGTAAAGGAAGGAACAAAAATGACTGTTTCCGGCACGTCTACTCTGCATGATTGGGTTTGTACTGTTAATGAAGTGCGTGGTTTTGTACTGGTGAAAACCGGTTTACTTTCAGAGGAGAAGATTAAAAAAAGTGACAAAGTTCTTGAAGTTAATATTACCGTGACTGTGAAAAGTATCATCAGTGAGCGTGGTTCTACGATGGATGGTAAAACTTGGAAAGCATTAAAATCGGAAGAACATCCCAATATAAAGTTCAAATTGACATCGGCCAAAATAAAACCACTAACTGATAATACTTTTTTGGTTGATACAAAAGGAAATTTAATAATTGCAGGTATTAAACGGGAGATTGAGATGCGTGTGGAAGGGAAACGTGTTGATGCTTCAACCATGTTGTTTGAGGGAAAACAAAAAATAAATATGAAAGATTATGATATGGAGCCTCCTTCGGCCCTGTTTGGGACGATTGAAACCGGCGAAGAAGTGGAGATTGCTTTTGAACTGATTGTGGGTAAAGAATAAAGTATATAAACATGCAAAGAATTATCAAAGTATTTTTTTTAGCAGTGGGTTTGGTGATGTTTTCATGTAAGTCGACCAAGGTTTCATCGCAGAAGGATATAAAAGTTCAACCCTCTTCTACGGAAGAAAAGGTTGTGATTTTATTAGATAAATATTCTGAATCGATATCAGGTACGAATGTACATTTTAACATGCTTCCAGTGAAAGGTGGAACATTTTTGCTGGGAAGTCCGGAAAGTGAAGCACAAAGAAAGGCGGATGAAGGGTCTCAGAAAAAAGTAGTGATCAAACCTTTTTGGATGATGGAAACGGAGGCAACATGGGATCTTTTTGAGTTGTTTATTGATCAGGAGAAAAGTGCACTCGTTAAGTATGAAAATGATGAAATCAGGTCAGAAGCTGATGCGGTAACCCGCCCTAGTACACCTTATCTCGATCCGAGTTTTGGCATGGGGCGTTATGGTTATCCGGCCATTAGTATGACACAATATGCTGCTCTTACATTTTGTAAGTGGTTGTCGCAAGTGACAGGTAAACTATACCGGTTGCCATCAGAGGCTGAATGGGAGTATGCTTGCAGGGCTGGTACTACTACAGCCTATTCTTTTGGTGATGATCCAGCGATGCTGGTTGATTATGGATGGTACTGGGATAACAGTGATGATGCTTATCACAAAACTGCACTGAAGAAACCTAATCCCTGGGGATTCTATGATATGCATGGCAATGTGGCGGAATGGACCATTGATCAATACCAGAATGATTATTATACAACTATTAAGGAAGGAATTGTTAATCCATGGCGGATTCCCACAGCTCTGTATCCAAGATCGGTACGTGGAGGTTCGTGGAACGATGATGCTGATAGGCTGCGTTCGGCTGCCCGGCAGGAATCAATGCGTAGCTGGCAAAAAAGAGACCCTCAAATCCCAAAAAGTTTTTGGTGGAATACGGATGCTCCATTTCTGGGATTCAGGGTTGTCCGTCCGGAAGGTGATATAACAAGGGAGGAAATCGAAGAATATTTTGCTATGATGTTGGATGAGTAAATCAATGAGACAATGATAGAATGAGACAATGATAGAATGAGACAATGATAGAATGAGACAATGATAGAATGA
>Ga0164313_10000405_pt1 | contig 34006 bp, 27 predicted proteins | sample GuaBasSedimGuay4_FD_113735 | JGI IMG/M metagenome (GOLD analysis project Ga0164313, IMG submission 113735) | Subseafloor sediment microbial communities from Guaymas Basin, Gulf of California, Mexico - Guay4, Core 4569-4, 0-3 cm | ecosystem: Environmental > Aquatic > Marine > Hydrothermal vents...
CCACACCTCCACACCTCCACACCTCCACACCTCCACACCTCCACACCTCCACACCTCCACACCGCTGCACGGCCACACCGCCGCCCATCGACTCCGCTACCGCGCGCGGCGCATCCGGCGCGTATCATGTCGCCATGACCCGTACACTCGCCCAGCTGACCCTGCCCCTGACCCTGGCGCCGCTGCTCGGCGCCGCGTTGGCCTGCACCTCGCCGCGCACCGACGTGGACGCCGCCACCGGAGGTCTGGCCCAGCCCCGCCTGCGGGTCGAGGACAGCGCCGCCTGGTCCCGGCACATCGCCCCCGCCGGCGACGAGCTGGCCTTCGAGTCGGTGGGCTGGATCCCCGACTTTGGCCAGGGGCTGGTGGCCGCCGATGAGGCGCAACGCCCGCTCTTCTTCTGGGCCATGAACGGGCACCCGCTGGGCTGTACCTGAGCCAACGGCTTGGCGGACCGTCGGTCCGTCTTCCAGGACGAGCGCGTGCTGAGCATGGCCAAGCGCTTCGTGTGCGCCGCCGATGAGATCTGGCGCCTGCAGCGCGGCGCGGACGCCGACTGCTTGATGTTCCAGTCCATCGTCACGGGCGGCGAGCGCATCAGGGACCGCGGCACGCGGCAGGGCACCTGGGTCATCGCGCCTGGCGGCGCGCTGCTGGCCTTCACCAACAGCCGCGACCCCCAGCGCGTGCTGGCCGCGCTGCAGCTGGGGCTCGACGCCTGGGAGCAGCTCAGCGACGCGCAGCGTCACCTGCCTGCCGACGTCGATCTGACGCCCGCGCACCGCTGGGAGCAGAGCCTGCCCGAGGGTGGCCTTGTGCTCGAGCGCATCGCCCGCGTGCTGCCTGAGGAGGGGCTGGCGGGCGCGCGCAGCGACCGCTGGAACCGCGATTTCGTGTGGTTCAGCGCGGACGAGCTGGCGCGCGAGTTCCCCGACCAGCTGCCCGTGGGCGAGACGTTCAGCCTGCCTCTGGTAGCCAGCCGACTGGCGCGCCTGCACCTGGTGGACAACGCGCGCGGGCAGACCATCCCCTACGCGCCGCAGGAGCTGGAGCTGGCGCGGTTGGACGCCACGGTCGTCTCGCGGGAGGGCGACCACGTGCAGCTTGAGTTCGACGGCCACACGCTCGCGGTGTCCGACGGCAGCTGGCACCTGGGCGAGAACGACTGGAAGCCCTCACAGCCCCTGCCCCACGGCATCGAGACGCGGCTGGTGGGCCGCGCCGTCTGGGACACCCGCGCAGCCCGGCTGCTGGAGCTCGAGCTGATCGGCCTGGGCCGGCATTGGGGGCGCACCGAGAACAACGGCCGCGGCCTCGACCCGTCGCCGGGCCTGGTGGGCTTCCTGATGCGGCCTGCGGCAGCGGACCAGGCCGTGGCGCCCACATTCATCCTGGCCTACGACGCCGACTGGGTGCGCCGGCCCGAGGTGCCGACCTGGCGCGTATCGCCAGACGAGGTGAGCGCAGACCGCGCGTCGGACTGACGCGCGCGTTGGCGCGGACCGCGGCTCAGCCCCCGGCCTGCTTCACCTGGTAGCCGCGCGCCTCCAGTTCAGCCACCAGCGTGTCGCGCTGGTCGCCCTGGATCTCGATCACGCCGTGCTTCGCGGTGCCGCCCGTGCCGCAGCGCTGCTTGAGCTGCTTGGCCAGCGCGGCCAGCCCGGCGGCGTCGAGCGGCAGCCCGGTCACCAGCGTCACGCCCTTGCCCTTGCGGCCCTTGCTCTGGCGCGACACCCGCACCACGCCGTCGGCGGGCGCCTGATCGCGGGCCGCCTGCGCCTTGCCGCCACGCCGCTTGCCCCGGCCCGGGCCGCCGCCCTGAACGCCCTGCTTGCGGCAGGTGCAGCGCGCGAACGCCAAGCCACAGTCGGGGCAGCGCCCCCCGCCATCGGGCGACCAGATCAGGTCACCGCTCTCGTGATGCATGCGTCCGGCCATGGGCCCAGGGTAACGGCGTGACGCGGGCGGCACACGACCTCGCCAGCCGTCAGTCCGGCAGTTCGCCCAGCAGGCGCTGCATCTGCTCGCGGTACCGCCGCAGGGCCTCGCGGCCTGGATCGGAGAGCGTCAACAGCGTGCGCGGGCGGCGATCCACGAAGACCTTCTCGATCTGCACGTAGCCGGCCCGCTCCAGCTTGCTCAGGTGCGAGGAGAGGTTGCCCCATGTGAGCCCGGTCTGCTTCAGCAGAAACGGGGCGTCGGCCGTGTCGACCACCGACAGGGTGGCCAGCACGATCAACCGCGCCGGCTCGTGTACCAGCCGATCGAGCCCCTCCAGCGGCTGCGCGTCGTCGGCCTCAGGCATCGAGCTCCTCGAACTCGTCGATCTTGATCACCGGGTGCTCGCGCAGGAAGCGCGTCAGGATCACGGCGCCCGCCACGAAGATGAACCCGCCCACCAGCGACAGAGACAGACCCAGCTCCAGCCCGAGGACGTGCCCGCCGGTGACCGCCACGATGATCAGCGCGGCGTAGCCGTAGCCCCGCGAGAGGCTCAGCAGACGGGCCGACACGGCCACCAACGCGGCCAGCATCACGCCGAAGGGCGTGGGACCCAGGTCGGGCACGCGCGCGAGCCAGCCGCTGGCGCCGTCGGCGTTTGCGTTCAGCAGCCACAGGACCACGCCCGCCAGCATCGAGACGCCCAGAGCCAGCGCCAGTATCAGCTGCTTGGCCACGATCTTGCCGCGGCGCGCGCGGGTGAAGGTCACATAGCCAAGGCGGGGCACGATCAGCTTGTCGTGCAGCGGCTTCCACATGGGCAGCAGCATGGCGCCCCAGACGCCGCCGAGTCCGCCCACGTCCGTCATGAAGGTGATGCCCATGAGCGTGATGAACAGCCCCAGCAACACGTCGGCCAGACCATCTCCGAAGCGGGATCGGTAGACGCGCTGCTCTAACCCGGTGAGATCGATGCTCGCTTCCATGGCGCTGACTCCGTCGAGTAGGTGACACTGCACCACAGTGTACTTTGCAGCGCAAAGCCTGCACACCCTGCGCATCTCCGATCGAGCCGCTGCCCCTGTCTTCGAGCCAGAAACACCCCTATTGAGCCCGGATGGCGAGATCAAGGCCGAGCGCACCGAATCTTCGCACGGCGTGGGTCCGGTCGCAGATCGCGCCCTGGAGCACCCGGGAACCCCGCCGTTGCGTTGCGTACCCTCGGTCGAGACGCCCTCCATGACCAGCCCCCGCACCGATCCACCGCAAGCGCCTCCGCGCGACTCCTGGCGCGAGCGTCTGTACGTCGTCATCTTCGAAGCCGACACGCCGGCCGGCAAGGCCTTCGACGTGGCGCTGCTGCTGCTCATCCTGGCCAGCGTGCTGGTGACCGTGGTGGACAGTCTGCCCTCGCTCTCAGCCGAACAGCACGACCAGCTGCTGCTGGCGGACTGGGTCTTCACCGTGCTGTTCACGGTGGAGTACGTGCTGCGCCTGATGTGCGTGCGCCGCAAGCTCGGCTACGCGCTCAGCACCTTCGGCATCATCGACTTCGTGGCCATCGTGCCCACGTATCTCAGCCTGCTGGACCTGGGCTTCCGCGGCGGCGCGGTGGTGCGCGCCCTGCGCCTGCTGCGCGTGTTCCGCATCTTCAAGCTGGGGCGCTTCCTGACCGAAGCGGCCACGCTGCGCCAGTCGCTCAGGACCAGCCGGGCCAAGGTCACGGTGTTCCTCACGTTCGTACTGATCCTGATCTGCATCATGGGCGCGGCCATGTATCTGGTGGAGGGACCCGAGTCCGGCTTCGCATCCATCCCCGACGGCATCTACTGGGCCGTCGTCACCGTGACCACCGTGGGCTACGGCGACTTGTCGCCGATCACTCCGTGGGGCAAGGCGCTGGCCGCATTCGTCATGCTGCTGGGCTACTCGATCCTGGTGATCCCGGGCGGCATCATCTCGGCGGAGTGGGTCGCCGCCCGGCAGCACGAGGTCTCCACGCAGGTCTGCCCTGACTGCACGCACGAAGGGCACGAGATCGACGCCGATTTCTGTAAGCGCTGCGGCGGCAGGCTCTGACCCGGCTCCGCGCTACAGGATGCGCAGCGCCTCGGCGATGGCGGGCACCTGGGCGTAGTAGTTGTTGTCGGCCTTGAGCGCGGCGTTGAAGGGCAGACGATCGCGCTCGCCCAGCAGGCCAAGAGCCACCAACGAGAAGGCGCGCGGCAGGGCCGCGGCATCGGCGTCCCCCGCCATCTCGAGCAACGCCGCGCCGGCCGCCTGGTCACCGATCAAGCCGATGGCCCGGGCCTGACTGGCCAGGGACTCCAGCGACTTCGCGCTCTTGAGCGCGTCCACGATCAGCGGCACAGCGTCCACGTCTCCCAGCAGCCCCAGACCGGTGCCGGCCTTCAGGCGCAGGGTCTCCGACACGCCCGGGTCGAGGCACAGAGACCTCAGCACCGGCGTCACCTGGGTGTAGCGCAGCAGCCCCAGGGCCTCGGCGGCGTGGCCGCGCAGGTCGTCCTGGCCTGCCTCCGTCAGGTCGGCCGCGATGGCGGGGGCCGAGGCGCGGTCATTGAGCAACGCCAGCGCCAGGGCAAAGGCTCCGCGGAACGAGGGGTCGTGCTCGCGCCGGTGAGCCTCGCGCAGCGCCGTCAGCAGCTCCGGCACGAGATCGGGCTGCGCGCGCCCCAGCAGCGCGGCCGCCATGGCCACCCATGAGCGGTGTTCGCGGCTGGCACCCTGGCCCCGGAGCTCGAGCAGCAGGCGCCGGACCACCCGCGCGCGCGCCTCATCGCCCGCCCCGCCGGCGTTGGCCGACGGCCGGGCCGCGATCTGGCCCAGGGCCACCAGCGCGAAGTGGCGCGTCTGCTGGTCGCGACCCTCGGCCACGTAGTCGTCGAGCGCCTTGAGCACGGCCTCGTCGTCCGGCCCCGCGAGCTGCCCCAGGCCGATGGCCAGCGACTGCCGCACCGGGTTGGGCGTGTCGCGCGCCACGAAGACCGCCAGCATGGGCGCGGCGGCGAACTCGTCACCCAGCTTGCCCAGGGTCGTGGGCACGTAGCTGCGCACCACGTCGTCCAGGTGCTCGTCGACGAGGCGCTCCAGCAGCACTTGCTGGGCCGTGGCCGCCAGCGCGGCGCCACGTGGGATCAGCCCCAGCGCCGCCAGCGAGCAGCACTTGATGTCGCGCTCGGAGTCGGGGAACTCGACGCTCACGGCCAACAGCGCCCGCACCGCCGGCGCATCGGCGATCAGCCCCAGAGCCAGGGCCGCGTGGGCACGCACCAGCGTGGGTACCGCGCCGCCACCCACGGCCTGGCGCCCCGCCGAGTCGTCCTGCAGCAGGTGCTGGAGCAGCGGCACGGCCTCGCTGTCCCGCAGCACGCCCAGCCCCAGGGCCGCGGCGGCCTGGACCGAGAGCTCACGGTGCGCCAGCAGGCCGGTCAGGGCCTGCACCACCTCGGCGCGGGCGCCCTCGGGCGCGCTGCGAGCCAGGGCCAGGATGGTGGAGTCGAGCACGTCGCGATCATCGGCCGAGGACGCCACGGCCAGCAGCCGGGGCAACAGCACGCTCTCCACCCACTGCACCGACGGCCGCACTCCGCTGCCGTGACGGGACTTGGGCCCCCGCCCCGTGAGCTGCCCGGGCGACCCGGACACCTGGGAGCGGTAGGCCAGACGCGCCTTGAGGTCGAGATACGCGTCGCGATTGCTCTCCCACCAGAACTCCCAACCCAGGTAGGAGGTGCCGAGGCCGCCCCCGGACGACGAGCCGGACGTGACGCGACCCGATTGCCCACGGGCGCCCAGGCGCGAGCCGCCCGAAGAGCTCGCGGACGGCAGGGGGCCTGGAGCGCGTGTTCCTGACGCTCCCTGCGCCCCGCCACTTGATGCTGAGGAGCTGGCAGCCCCGCTGGAGCCGCCCGCGACGTCCTTCGGCCCCTGGTACGCGCCACCATGGGCGCGCACGCCGGGCGAGAGCGAGACCAGCACCAACAGCGGACTGAGCAGGGCGACGAGACGCATGCGGAACTCCGGGTGGCGACGCCCGCCCTCGCGGGCAGGCCACAGACGACGTGAGCCGCGGACGCGGCCGTGACCCCTGCAACGTCTTGGCGGCAGCGATCGGTCGCAGGATCTCACATGGCCTGGCGAGGGCCGGCCCTGGCGCCCCCGCTCGGGCGCCGCAGCGCGCTCCCGCGGCCAGAGCGGGCCCACCGCCGCGCCTGTTACCCTGCCGGCGCTCGTCGGGCGTCGGTGTCGACTCCGCCCGCGCTCTGGGAGCGCTGCAACAGATGGCCTCGCCGACTCTGGGGAACGACGCGCACCACAGCCCCCTCGTCCCAGCGCCCCGCCAGCGCCGCGAGTGGGCCCTGGCCGCGCTGGCCCTGGCCCTCTATACGGCCATCGGGCTGGCTCTGCTGCACGACACGCTGGGCGGCGAGAACGTGCTCTCGGCCGCACAGTGCGTGGTGGTGCGGGGCCCCTTCCCCGACGCCCTCCGGGAGGGCCTCTCCGGCGACGACACGCGCTTTGCCGACAACTACCGGCAGTTCGAGCCCTGGATGCGCTTCGCCGCGGACAGCTGGGCCGAGCACGGCCAGCTCCCGCTCTGGAAGGACCACACGCTGCTCGGGGCGCCGCTGCTGGGCAACGGCCAGTCGGCCCTGCTCTACCCACCCAACCTGCTGACCCTGATGCTGGGCGCGCCGCCGGCGTCCCTGGGTTGGCGCGCGCTGTTCCGACTGGTGGCCGGCGCCCTGGGTGCCTGGATGTTGGCGCGACACCTGCGCTGCAGCTTCGTGGGCAGCCTGGTAGCGGGGCTGACATTCGGGTTCTTCGGCTACGGCGTGGTGTTCCTGCTCTGGCCCCACTCCAACGTGTCCTGCCTGCTGCCGTGGCTGGTGCTGGTCAGCGTGCGCGCCGTACAGCATCCGTCCGGCCGGCGGCTGGTGGCGCTGGCGCTGGTCTGCGCCCTGCAGCACCTGGGCGGGCACCCGGAGACCGCGCTGCTGAGCCAGCTGACCGCCTTCGCGCTCAGCGCGGCGGCGGTCCGGGAGCACGTGCCCGATCTGGCCGCGGCCCTGCGGCGCATGGCCTGGGTGGCCGCGGGCTTCGTGCTGGGCGCCCTGCTGGCCGGCCCCCAGCTCGTGCCGCTGGTGGAGTACCTGTTGCACAGCGATGCCCTGGCCACGCGCTCCGGCCAGCACGCGGCAGACGGAGCGGAGGCTCCGGTCGTGCTCGGCTTCCTGGCCTGTCTGTCACTGTGCGCGCTGGCAGGCCGTCGTCTGAGCCAAGCGCATCGCGCCATCCTGCCGTGGGCGGCGCTGCTGAGCGTGTCGCTGGTCGTGGCCATTCGTGTGGCCATGGCCGCACGCTCCATGACCGACCTGACCTCGTTGCTGGCCGCCGATTGGATGGGCGCTCCCCAGCGCCTGCGCGTGCCGGTCAACTACATCGAGGGCGTGGCCGCCTACGCGGGCCCCGCCTTGGCCCTGGCCGCGGTGGCCCTCATGGCGGGAGGCAATCGGCGCACCGTGCGCACCTGGACCTGCCTGGGTCTGTTGGCGCTGCTGCTGCGTGGGCGCGCGCCCGGCCTGCAGGAGCTGGTGCAGTCCTTGCCCGTGGTCAGCCTCATGCCCAGCGCGCGCGCCGCGCTGGTGTTGCAACTGGCCGTGGCCATGCTGGCCGCCCTGGGCTACGACGCCCTGCGACGGCCCCTCGCAGACAAGCGCTTCCGCGCTCGTTACCTGGCGTGGGTGGGCGTCCCCGTCCTGGTGGCCTTCGCGAGCATGGCCTGGGCCACCGCCGACGGCGCCCTCGGCGCGGGCAACGTGTTGCCCATCCCCAAGAGCCAGAAGCAACGCCTGCGGGTCGACCTCGCCCCCGCCAGCCCACTAGCGGACGGCCCAGCCGTGTTTCGCGGCACCTTCGACGCCATCGGAGAGGTGCAGAAGCTGCGCGTGCACTGGTCGCGACGAGCCCTCCCCATCGAGGCCCGATTCTGGCGCCAGCACGCCCCCGGGCCCCGCGGCGACGGCCGCTACAACTTCGAGGTCGAGCTGCCCGGCGAGCGGCTTCCGGCCGTCACCGCCACGCTGCGCGTCGAGGTCGTGTTGCAAGATGGCCGCAGGCTCTGGTCGCGCGGGCTTTCCGCAGAGGCCAGCCTGGGCACCATCGTCTCATCCGTGCCGGTGCTGCCGCGCGACGGCAACGCCCTGCCCCAGCTGCTGCTGTTCGTGGGGCTGGGCCTGGGCGCCGCGATGCTGGCGGGCCGGCCGCGAGCTCCCCACGCGCTGCTGTCGCTGGTGGTCCTGGCGGGCGTGCCCTGGTTCACCGACGCGCAGCTGCCGCGCACACCGAGGGAGCGCTTCTGGCCCGACTCGCCGGCCCTGGAGTTCGTGCGTCAGGTCGAACCCGACGGCCGCGTGCTCACCTTCAAATCGGCCTGGCTGTCGGGACCGAGCGGGTACTACGGCATCCCCATGGTGCTGGGCTACGACGCGTTGGTTCCGATCCACACCGCCGCGCTGCTGCGAGCCGCCCTGGCGCCGGGCTCGGAAGGCATGCCCTTCAAGAACCTCCCGCAGGGCTTCCAACCCGATGACCGGCTGTTGGACCTGCTGGCCGCGAGCGCCTCGCTGGGCCCCGCCTCCGACTTCCGCGTGTTCTTCTACGACGGCTACGAGCGCGGCCAACGCATGGAGGTGTTCGTCAACGAGACCGCCCTGCCCCGCGCCAGGCTCGTGCCGCGCGCGCGCATCGAACCCGACCAGGAGACCGCCCTCGCGCTGCTGCTCGACCCGGAGTTCGACCTGATCAACGAGCTGGTGCTGGCCGCTGGCGAGCCCCTGAACAGCGCGCTCCCCGCCGGCCAGGTCGGCCGTACGGCCATCGTGGTCTCGGAGCCCGATCGGGTGCGCGTGGACGTGTCGCTGGTGCAACCGGCCTACCTGCTGCTGGCCGACTCGTACTTCCCGGGCTGGGTGGCGCTCGTGGACGGAGAGCCACGCCCCATCCGGCGCGCCGACGTGGCCCTGCGCGCGGTCAAGCTGGAGCCGGGCGATCGCCAGGTGGAGTTCCGTTACGAGCCGGGTTCGTGGCGCCTGGGGCTCGCGCTGGCAGCTCTGGGCCTGCTGGCCTGTCTGGGCGCGCTGCTCCTGAAGCGAGACCGTCCAGGCGTCCCGCACGCCTGAGACGCCTGAGACGCCTGAGACGGCCGAGACGGGCCGGCGGGGACGGTGCTGTCGGCACAGGCGTGCGGCAGGACGCGAGACGCATAGCAGCCCGCGCGGGCCCGCAGGTCCCACGAGTTGTCGCAGGCGAGTACCCTGGTCGCCCCCTTGCCCCGATCAGCAGACCCGCCGTGCCCTCTCCGCGCCCCCCATCTGCCGCCAGCGAAAGGCCCAGCACGGTCCACGCGCCGTCCGCGGGCCATGCCACGCCGGCGACGTCCGGCCCCAGCGAGACACCCGAGACGCAGCGTGTGGACGCGGCCGCGGCGTTGGTGGAGGCCCTGGCCTTGGATCGCGAGAGCCTGGCCCGCCTGCCGGACGCCGTGCGCGTGCGCCTGCTCAAGGCCTGTGGCCAGCTCGCACGCCCCGACTACGCCGAGCGCGCGCGCTTCAACAAGACCCGCCGACGCCAGGCGCGCAGCGAGCGGCGCGACGCCGACGAGCGCCTGCTGCGACGCACGGGCATCCGCAATCAACGCACGGCGCTGGTGTACCCGACGCCGGCCCCCGAGCAGCTCCCGGCCCCGGAGCCGAGCGTCGATCGGGGGCACCTCGCCGCGCCCGAGCCCGCGCTCCAGGGCACGGCCGAGCTGCCCAGCAGAGCCGCCGTGCCAGCGCCCGACGACGCGCCGAGCCGGCTGGTCGCGGCGCGCACCTGCTACGTCTGCAAGGCCGAGTACCGCGAGGTCCACAGCTTCTACGACGCGCTGTGCCCGCCCTGCGCCGCGTTCAACTACGACAAGCGTCAGGCCAGCGCCGACCTCAGCGGACGCGTGGCCCTGCTCACCGGCGGGCGCGTGAAGATCGGGTACCAGACCGGCATCAAGCTGCTACGCGCCGGCGCCAGCCTGGTGGTCACGACGCGCTTCCCGCGCGACGCCGCCGCGCGCTACGCCGCAGAGCCCGACTTTGCCCAGTGGGCCGAGCGGCTCGAGGTGTTCGGTCTCGACCTACGTCACACGCCCAGCGTGGAGGGCCTCGCCGCCCACCTGCGCCAGCGCTACGAGCGGCTCGACTTCATCCTGAACAACGCCTGCCAGACCGTGCGGCGACCGCCCGCGTTCTACGCCCACCTGATGCAGGGCGAACAGCAAGCGCTGGAGCAGCTGCCCGCGCGCACCCGGGCGCTGCTGGCGTCCAACGAGCGGCTGCGCGCACAGGGCCTGCTCACGGCCATCGGCCCCGGCGGCGACCCCGCCCAGGACCAGCGGCATGACGCGGGCTCAGGCCACGACGCCGACTGCACAGCCTCCGCCGACAGCACCGGCGGACCGCTCGCACTCGGCCGGGCCCTGCCGGGAGTGGCCGCCTCCGCCGCGCTCAGTCAGCTCAAGCTGGTCCAGGGCGACGGCGACGTGGGCGAGCAGCTGTTCCCCGGCGGCCGCCTCGACGCGGACCTGCAGCAAGTCGACCTGCGCGACATCAACAGCTGGCGCCTGCCCCTGGCCGACGTGCCCACGCTGGAGCTGCTCGAGGTGCACCTGGTCAACGCCGTGGCGCCCTTCGTGCTCAACGCGCGCCTCAAGCCGCTCATGCTGGCGGGCCCGGGTCGCGACAAGCACATCGTCAACGTGTCGGCCATGGAGGGGCAGTTCTACCGCAGCTTCAAGACCGACAAGCACCCGCACACCAACATGGCCAAGGCCTCGCTCAACATGATGACGCGCACCTCGGCGGCGGACTACCAGCGCGACGGCATCCACATGAACAGCGTGGACACGGGCTGGATCACCGACGAAGACCCCGTGCACGTCACCCTGCGCAAGCAAGCGGAGCACGGCTTCCACCCGCCGCTCGATCACGTGGACGCGGCGGCGCGCATCCTCGACCCGATCTTCGACGGCATCAACACGGGCGAGCACATCTGGGGCCAGTTCCTGAAGGACTACAAGCCCACCCAGTGGTGAGCGGTCGCGATGGTCGGCGGGCTGCGGGCTGCGGTCTCCGCCCCCCCACCGAGTCAGCGCCGCGACGCTCGCACGCCGGCGCCGCCGCGTCAGTAGTTGAACAGATCCCGCAGCTCGTAGCGGTTGCCGGTGGCGCCGTTGATCGCGCGTAGCAGCTTGCCGCGCACGTTGGGCGTGAGCCGGCGCCCTTTGACGCCGCGGGCCACCATCTTGTGCGTGAGCTGCTCGCTGGAGGCCGCCACCAGGTCGTGGTGCGTCAGCTCGTGCAGCGTCATCAGCTCGGCCAGGGGCTGGGGGCCGAGCTCGCGGGGGCGTTCGTCAGGCATGGGGTCCTCAGGCTGCGGCGGGCGCGCGGGGAGGGAGCGAGACGACAGCATAGACCGGCAACGCGCCCGGTCGGCACAGCCCGCTCGCGCCCCGGCTTGCCTCGGAGCGAGCCGGCGGAGAAGATCTCACCCTGCTCTCGCGCGTGAGGGCGCCACTCGGCGCCCTGATGCACGGCTCGGCGGCGGCCTGCGCCCCGAGTTCGCCACGCGCGGCGGCCCACGTCCCTCCTCCCTGCCGCCCCACGGCCCCCCACCCGCGATGATCCGCGTCCAGAATCTGAGCAAGTCCTACGGCTCGCAGGAGGTCTTCGACGGTGTCGAGTTCCTGATGACGCCCCGCGAGCGCCTGGGCTTCGTGGGCCGCAACGGCCGCGGCAAGACCACCCTGTTCCGGCTGCTGCTGGGCGAGGAGCAGATCGACGGCGGGGAGATCATCATGCCCAGCGGCTACCGCGTCGGGTGTCTCTCCCAGCACCTCGTGTTCCACGAGGCCAACATCCTGGACGAGGTCACGTCCGTGCTCGGCGACCGCGTCAGCACCGAGCGCTACCGCGCCGAGGCCGCGCTGATGGGCCTCGGCTTCACGCGCGACGACCTGGCCCGCCCCGCCAGTGAGTTCTCCGGCGGCTACCAGATCCGCGTCAACCTGGCGCGTGCGCTGGTGGAGGAGCCCAACCTGCTGCTGCTCGACGAGCCCACCAACCACCTGGACATCGTGTCGGTGCGCTGGCTCACGCGCTTCCTGCGCGGCTGGCGCAACGAGCTCATGATCATCAGCCACGATCGGCGCTTCCTGTCGAACGTGTGCACGCACTCCATGGTGGTGCACCGCGGCAAGCTGCGACGCATGCAGGGCTCGGTCGAGAAGCTCTACGGCCAGATCGCCACGGACGAGGAGGTCTACGAGGCCTCGCGCGCCAACGAGGCCAAGAAGCGTCGCCAGGAGGAGCGCTTCATCGAGCGCTTCCGCGCCAAGGCCTCCAAGGCCAGCCTGGTGAAGTCGCGCATCAAGGCGCTGGAGCGGCGCGGCAAGGTGGACGCCCTGGAGAACGAGGCCGAGCTGGCCTTCTCATTCAGCAACGCGCCGTTTCACAGCACCAACATGATGGTGGTCGAGCAGCTCGGCTTCGGCTACCCGGGCGGGTCCGAGCTGATCAACGCGCTCAACCTGACCATCGAGAAGGGCGACCGCCTGGCCATCATCGGCCCCAACGGGCGCGGCAAGACCACCCTGCTCAACCTGCTGGCGGGCGAGCTGAGCCCGAACCGCGGCACGGTGCGCAACAACCCCAATACGGCCATCGCGTACTTCGGCCAGACCAACATCGACCGCCTGCACCCCGACATGACCGTCGAGCAGGAGCTGCAGTCGGCGCGACCCGAGCAGACCCGCAGCCAGGTGCGCGGGCTGGCGGGGCTGCTGATGTTCTCCGGCGCTACCGCAGAGAAGCCCATCTCGGTGCTCTCGGGCGGCGAGCGCAGCCGCGTGCTGCTGGGCAAGCTGCTGGTGAGCCCCGCCAACCTGCTGCTGCTCGACGAGCCCACCAACCACCTCGACATCGAGTCCATCGAGGGGCTGCTCGACGCCGTCGACGCCTTCGAGGGCAGCGTGCTGCTGGTGACCCACAGCGAGATGATCCTGGAGCGCGTGGCCACGCGGCTGGTGGTCTTCGACGGCGGCAAGGTGACCCACTTCGAGGGCGGCTACCGCGACTTCCTCGAGCGCGTGGGCTGGCAAGATGAGGCCGGGCAAGGCGGCCAGCCGGGCAAGGCGGGATCGGCCGGGGGCAAGACCGGCGCCAAGGGCAACAGCAAGGAGCAGCGCCGCAAGCGGGCCGAGATCGTCAAGGCCCGGGCGCGCGCCACCGGCGGCCTCAAGAAAGCGACGGACCGGCTGGAGCGGGAGATCATGGATCTGGAGCGCGAGGTGGCCTCGCTGGACGCCGCCATGGAGCGGGCGGCGGAGGCCGGGCGCAACGAAGAGCTGGTCAAGCTGGCCACGGACGCGGCGGGCAAGCGCGCCGCCATCGACGAGCAGTTCATCAAGCTCGAGCACGCCACCGAGGAGTTGGACAGGGCGCGGGCGCGCTTCGAGCAACAGCTGAGCGACCTCGACAGCAAGGGTTCTTGAGCGCGGCGGCTGAACGACCGCGACAGCAAGAGCTCGTGAACACAGCGGGCGCGCCATGCTGAGCGCCCCGCTCGCGCCCGAGCTGATCTGGGGGCTGCTGCCGCGCATCATCGGCGCGGCCTTCGCCGTGGCCTTCCTCTCGCTCAGCCGACAGGTCGTGCCGCTCGTGGGTCGGCGCGGCATCTCCCCGCTGCATCAACGTCTGGCGCGGCTGGCCCGCGACGTGCCCGCGCCGCGGCGCTGGTTCGAGCAGCCCACGCTGTTCTGGCTGCACTGCAGCGACCGAGCCCTGGCGCTCACGCCGCTGCTGGGCACAGCGGGAGCCGCCCTGGCCATCTGCGGCGGACCGCTGGGCTGGTGGGGACTCCTGATCTGCTGGCTGTGCTACCTGTCGCTGGACGTGTGCGGGCTGTGGCTGCCGTGGGACACCATGCTGCTGGAGCTGGGCTTCCTGTCGTTGTTCCTGCCCACGGCACAGGCGCTGCCCGAGCTGGCGGCCACCGAGCTGCCCCTGCCCAGCGTGGCCTTCATGTTCCGCTGGCTGGTGATCCGGCTCATGTGGGGCTTCGCCAAGCTGAAGTTCATCGGCACCGAGCGCGGCGACAGCCTGTACCTGCAGGGTTTCCTGACCTGGCTGCCCATGCCCACCAAGCTGGGCTGGTTGCTGCAGCACGCGCCGCCCGCCTGGCTGCGCCTGGGCTGCGCCTTCATGTGGACGGCGGAGGTCATCGCACCGCTGCTGGCCTGCCTGGGCGGGACGCCGCAGCTGGTGGGTGCGGGGCTGCTGGTCATGCTCATGCTGGGCATCTGGGGCACCGGCAACTGGGGCCACTTCAACCTGGCCTACGCCGGCGTCTGCATCGTGCTGCTGGACACCTCCTCCACGCTCAGCGATGCCTGGGCGCCGGGCGCGCCCGCCTGGCAGGCGGCCCCCGATGTCTGGGTGCACGCCGCCATGGCCGCGCTGTTCGTCATCAGCCTGGCGCTGTTCCCGCTCAACAGCTGGGTCACCCAGGCCGCGCCGCAGTGGAACGCCGATCGTTTCAGCTGGAGCCGCCCCTGGCTCGCGCGCCTGCTGGCCGCCCTGCGCCTGCTCAATCGCCTGCGGCTGGTGGGCGCCTACGGCGTGTTCCCGCCCAACACCAGCCCGCCCATCAAGCTGGTGCCGGTCATGCAAGGCAGCCACGACGGCCTGACCTGGACGCCCATCCCCTGGCGCTTCATGCCCGTGGGCGAGCGCAGCCCGCCGCGCTGCATCGCGCCACACCACCCGCGCCTCGACCACTCGTGCATCTACGTGGGCCTCGGCCTGAACGAGTCCGACCCCGTGGGCGGCATGATGTTCGAGGCCAAGCCCTACGGCATGTCGCCCTACTCGCAGCACTCGTGGCTGCAGCGCCTGGTGCAGCGCGTGCTCGAGGGCGAGCCCAGCGTGCTGCGTCTGCTGGGCAGCAACCCCTTCGCCGGGCGCCCGCCCAGCTGGGTGCGCGTGGTGCATCAGTGCCTCAAGCCCACCAGCCTGGAGCAGCGCCGGGCCAGCGGACGCTGGTGGCACGCGCGTCCCATGTGCCTGCTGCACGAGCCGGTGCGCAGCGACCCGTCGCTGTGGGAGCGCTGGATCGCCGAGCCCGAGGGCGTTCACCCCGAGCTGAGCCACTGGCGCCGACGCAGCCCGGCCCTGACCGCCATGGTGCGCGCCGCCGAAAGCAGCGGCAGCACAACGCAGGGCCGGACACGCAGCCCAACGCAGGACTCGACGCAGGACTCAACGCAGGTCCCGACGCAGGACTCGACACAGATCCCGGCGCGAGGCGCCCCACCCGCTGCGGCAGCCGAGACGGCGCAGGGGTCAGTGCACTGCGCCTCCCTGCGAGCCGCCCTGCGCGTGGCCAGCGAGCTCTCGGCCGGCGACGTGCAGGCCTTCTGGGAGCAGTTCATCCCCTGGGTGAGCGCCCCCTCCCGGCGCGACGACTGGGACGCCCTGCCCGGCACCGTGGCCCAACTGCGCGCGCGCTTCGGCCCTCAGCGCCTGGCCGTCTTTGAGCGCCTCCACCAACGGGCCGTGCACCTGCTTGAGCGACGCGTCGAGCCCCACGTCTACGGACACCACCAGCCCCAGGTCGCCATCGAGCACCCGTTCCAGCTCCAGGCCGCCCTGGGCGCCGCGGTCTTCGACGGCGAAGCGGCCTTCGTCGCGCTGTGGCACGCGCCCGGCGCCCTGAGCGCGCGCCTCGCCACGCTGAGCGAGGCGGCCCTGCTCTACCCCACCGGCCTGCTGCGCTGGGAGCTGGTGCGCTTCGTCATCCTGGGCCTGCGCGCGCGCACCCAGCTCTCGCGGGCGCCGGACATGCCCTGGGGCATCGGCCGCTACAAGCACTTCCTGCTGGCGCGCGAGGTCGGTCCGCAGTGGTTCCCTACCTGCACCAAGAGCCCCGACGGCATCTGGAGCGTGCCCGCCGAGCCCTTCGAGCAAGGCTGAAAGCCCGCGCCGTCAGGCGGCAGCTCAGCCGCCCAGCTGCTCCATGTGCACGTCGAGCTGCGGGAACGGGATACCGATCGACGCCTGGTCCAGGTGCTGCTTCACCGCGCGGGTGAGCGCGTCCTTGACGGGCCAGAAGTCGTCGGCGTTGACCCACAGGCGCACCTTCCAGTCGATGCACGAGCCGCCCAGCCCCGCCAGCACGATGGCCGGCTCGGGATCGGACAGGCCCGCGCTCACGGACTTGGCCGCGGCCATGAGCACCTCACGGGTCTGGTCCAGGTCCGCGCCGTAATCCGTGCCCACCTCGACATCCACGCGCCGCGTGACGTGGTGGCTGATGTTCTCGATGGTGCCGCCGAAGACGATCCCGTTGGGCACGATGATGCGTCGGTTGTCGGGCGTGTCGAAGACCGTGGTGAACACGCCGATCTCCACCACCGTGCCGGTGGTGCCCGCCGCGTTGACCACCTGCCCCACCGTGAAGGGCCGGAACAGCAGCAGCATGACGCCCGAGGCGAAGTTACCCAGGCTGCCCTGCAGCGCCATGCCCACCGCGAAGCCGGCGGCGGCGAGCACGGCCGCGAAGGACGTCATGTCGATGCCGAAGCGCCCCAGGCAACCCATGATCACGATCGCCAGCGTCAGCCAGCGCGCCATCTTCCCGAAGAAGATGGCCAGGGTGTTCTCCAGCTGGGCCTTGAGCAGGGCCTTGCGCGCCGCGCGCCCCACCCAGCCCGCAACCGCCAGGCCCACCACCAGGAAGACGATCACCGTCGCGAGGCTGGTGCCGTACTCGATGAGCGTCTCGCTGTGCTCATTCCAAAGCGCCTGCAAGTCCATGGCCGCTGTTCCTCGGGAGGGTGGTGACGGACGGCCCCATCATGTGCATGCACGCCCTCGACGCCAGCCTGCGGGGGGACGCGCGTCAGCGCTCAGCCGAATCTGCGCTTCGAGCGACCCCGACCCCAACCCCGGCGCCTACTGCCGCTCCGAGCTCTGAGCCCCAAGCCCCCCTGGGCCTGCGCTTCGAGTCGCCCCACGCAGACGGCCCGGCCAGCGAGTGCTCGCCGACCGGGCCGTCGCGCCCCGTTGTGCGCGCCGGCAAACCGGCGCAGGGAGAGAGCGACTACGGCAGGAAGTCCGCCTGAATGGCGTTGCTGAAGTCGAGACCATGGGGCTGAGCGCCGTCCTGGATCGCGAACTGCAGCACGAACGACATCGGCCCGTTGCCGCCGGGGATGCCGGCCAGCAGCACGTCACCGGCCACGCTGGTGGTGTGGGGCTGGGCCGCCAGCACCGGGATGGGCACCAGCGTGCCGCCCTTGAACGGCATCGGCGCGGCGGAGAGACTCAGCACCAACCAGGCCGACGCGTTGGGCGCGGCGCCCGTGAGCAGCAGGTCGGCCGAGGTGCCGCTGGACAGGTCACCGCCGCACATGCTCAACGTGGAGTTGCCGGGACCGCCGAAGCCCAGGTCGAGCTGGCAGATCTTGGTGCCGGCGTCGGGCAGGTCGCGAGCCACGATCGTGACCGCGGCCGTGTCGGTGGAGACCATGCCGTCGCTATCCGTGACGGTCAGCGTGACCACATGGTCGCCCGCCGAGAGATCGTTACGCGACGTGCGCCGGCCCGTGCCGAGGGCGCCGTCCAGGTCCGAGCTCCAGGCGACGCGGGCACCATGCAGACCCTTGTCCTCCAGGTCCCAGGCCATGCCGTGCAGGATCACGGTGGCGCCTTCGAGCAGGGTCGCGCCGGCGTCCGGCGTGAGGATGTGCGCCCACGGCGGGTTGCCGCCCCCGCCCGCAAAGCTCGGCGCGTTGATCAGCAGCTCGCTGCGCACCACGGTGGTGTTGAGGCCGTCCGTGGCGAACAGCTCAAAGAAGCCCTGGCCGTCGACCAGCGCCGGGAGCTGCTTCATGTTGACCGTGAACGAGGTGTCCTGGGTGCTGGTGTGGATGGGCGAGAACTGCACGCCGTCACGGGAGTAGCGCAGGTAGTAGGTCAGCTCGTCGCCGTCGGCGTCGCTGCCTTCCCAGGCCACGCGCAACACGTCGCCGTCCAGCTGGGCGGCGGCCGGCGAGACGAACGCCACCCGCGGCGCGTTGGCCGAACGCTCGAGCATGAGGCTCGACAGCGCGCGCCCGTTGCCCTGGACGATGACCACCTGATCGATCGGCACGCCCGCCGCGGACCGGACGGGCAGGTTCACGTTGAAGCCCACCAGCGGAGAGCTCTCGTCGGAGTCGCTGGCGTCCGAGCAGTCGCTGCTGCTGACCGTCGCCACCGCCAGCTCGCGCACGATCTGCCCCTGGGCGAAGGCCCGCACGATGATCTCGGAGCCGTCGCCGGCCGTGTCGCTGAGTCGGCCCGAGGGCAGGGTCAGCATGTCGGTCATCTGCACCTGCCCCGTGACGGCGTTCCAGATACCGGCCACGAACAGCGTCTCGCCCTCGTCGGAGCCAGCCGATGCCGCGTTGATGCCCGGCTGGAACTTGGGGTGGCTCATCCAGCCGGTGTAGTTGGGCAGGTAGACCCAGGCCTGATGGCTAAGCAGCCCCGCCACCATGATGTCCTTGGCTGTCGGCGGCTTGATCTTGGGCAGGACCTGGGTGATGGCCAGGTGGTGCTCCACATCCACGCCCCACAGCCCGGTGCTGCCGTTGTGGTGGAACAGGCCGGTGCAGTGCCCGACCTCGTGGGCAAACGTGCGCTGGTGGCGGATGGGCTGCGTGTTGCCCATGGACGCCACGCCGTTGATGATCGACTGGCCGTTGTACGGCAGCGACCCGGGGATCCAGCCGTAGATGTACTGCGGCTTGGGCACCATCAGGTTCAGGTCGGCCGTGAGCGAGTTGTTGAGCGCGCTGCCGCCGCCGTTGAGCGAGCTGGTCCACAGCTTGGTGGGCGCGTCGATGCGGCGGTAGTCCCAGTCGGGCACGGGGTAGACGCCCTGGATGAAGTTGTCGCCCACGCCCGGCTCGATCAGCGCGGTGTCGGGCGGGTTGGGGCTCGAGCCGCCGCCGAGGCGGTAGTCGACCGGCGCGTAGGCCATGTCGGGGCGCCCCAGCGCGATGAAGGTGAGCGGCCCCTTGATGGTGATGTTGTTGGCGGCGGTCTGCTCGGGCACCTGATTCGGGCCGGCCGGGTTCACCTCCACCGAGAGCGTCACGTTATTGGACGTGGGCGGGATGAACGTGAAATTCATGGTCTGGTCGAGTTCGCCCTCGTTGATGCTCACGAGCACCTGGTAGGGGCCGTTGTCCGTGTACACGGGCGAGTCGTCGACCTCCTCACCATCGACGAAGACGCGCATGAGGCCGTCGACGAAGACGGGCGTGCCCGGGTCGTTGGTCAGGCGCACTGTGGCCCGCACGATGGCGGTCTTCTCGCCGACCAGCGTGGTGGCGCCGTTCTGGACGGCCTGGTTGACGTCGATCGTCTGCACCGAGAAGTCGGGAATCTGGGCGGACAACCCGGTTGCACCGAGACCCAGCGCGAGCGCGCTCATGGTCAGGGCCCGGAGCGATCCGATCGGGCACAACGGGGACGCGGAGAGAGCGCGGAATTGCATCGGGGTGCCTCCTGCTTGGTACGAATTCGGGGTCTGACCTCGGGATCGGCCGTTGGGGGAGAACCGCTCCCGATGCCTGCAGGCTACTCCCGATTCCCTGATCCGCCCAGGGGGCCAGCCCGCACGAGCGAGGAAATGGCAGGGCCAACAGGAGCCTGTCCTGAGCCGGGTCGCCAACCCTGGCAGGGGGCGACGCCAGACCGACGCTACGCGCACGCGGGCGCCCAGCCGGCAGCGTGCTTCAGCCTGCGACCTTGACCGTCAACACGGGGCAGGCGCAGTGACGCACCACGCGCTCCGCCACCGAACCCAGCAGCGCGTGCTTGAGACCGGTGTGGCCGTGGGTGGCCATGACCACCAGGTCGATGGCGTTGGTCTTCACCAGTTCGACGATGCGCTGCGAGGGGCTGCCCGCGCCCACCAGAGAGGAGCACGGCACGCCGCGCTCGCTGACCTCCGCCACCACCTTCTGGAGTTCCTGCTCGGCGGCCTGCTTGGCGCGCTCCTCAAAGTTCTCGGTGGTCAGGGGGGCGGCGCCAAACGCCACGGGATAGAGCACCGGTGCCACCACATGCAGCATGACGAGCTGGGCGCCCAGGGCGCGGGCCAACTCCTCGGCCTGATCGAGCGCGGAGCGGCTGTGCTCGGAGAAGTCCACCGGACAGAGGATGGTCTTGATCTCGTTCATGACGGCCTCCTAAGGACGGGTGTACACAAAGTCGGGCACGCGCACGGTGAGCACCGGGCACGTGGCGTGCTGCACGACGCGCTCCGCCACCGACCCCAGCAAGACGTGCGCGAGGGCGCTGTGGCCGTGGGTGCCCAGGACCACGGCGTCGTAGTGACCGGCGTCGGCCTCGTGCACGATGCCCACGTCGGCGTGCACGGCCTTGACCATGCGGCGCTCGGTGACCGTGTCGGCCAGCTCATCGGGGACCAGGCCATCGAGGGCCTTCTGGGCGCTGACGGGGTCATCGGCCCCCAGCACCAGCACGTGCACCAGATGCACCTCGCCGCCGAAAGCCCGCGCCAACCTCACGGCGTAGGGCAGCGCCTGCTGTGCGGCCGGAGAGAAGTCGGTGACGCAGAGGATCTTGCGGAGCGCAGGCATGGTTCGAGCCTCCTGGACAACTGACTCTGATATCAGTTTAGCACACTTACCTGCCTACCTTAGCCGCTCGCGGCCTCTGAACGCAGCACTTCGGGAAGCGGAACGCCAGCGTGCGCTACATGGTTGCGGCCCTGCTGCTGCAGTCGGAGCTTGAGGCGTCCACGTTCTGCAGTGAGTTGGAGCGCCTCAGCGCGCCCTTCAAGCAGTACGGGCTGCGGCGGCGAGCAGCAGCCACTGATCCGGCGCGTCCGCCCTCGTTCTCGCAAGACGCCGCCACCGGCCACCGGTTAGCCTCGCGCCATGAGCTCCCTCGACTGCATCCTGCGCCCGCGCTCCGTGGCCGTGGTGGGCGCCTCGCGCCAGAGCAACACCATCGGCTGGAACATCGTCGACAATCTGCTGCGCCACGGCTTCACCGGCCCCGTCTACCCGGTCAACCGCAAGGCCAGCTCGGTCCACTCCGTCCCTGCATGGCCCTCGCTCGAGGCCATCCCCGGGCCGGTGGACCTGGCCGTGGTGGTGGTGCCCAAACAGCACGTGCTGGACGTGGCCGAGGACTGCGCCGCCAAGGGTGTGCGCGGCCTGATCGTCATCTCGGCCGGCTTCGGCGAGGTGGGCGGCGAGGGCAGCGAGCGCCAGGCCCGCCTGACCGCCATCGTGCGCGCGGCCGGCATGCTCATGGTTGGACCCAACTGCCTGGGCGTGCTCAACACCGACCCGGAGATCTCGCTCAACGCGACCTTCGCGCCGGTCATGCCGCCGCCGGGGCCGGTGGCCTTCATCAGCCAGTCGGGCGCCATGGGCGTGAGCATCCTGGAGAACGCCTGCCGCCTGGGCATCGGCATCTCGACCTTCGTCTCCATCGGCAACCGCGCCGACGTGAGCGGCAACGACCTGCTGGCCTACTGGCGCGACGACCCCGCCACGCGCGTGATCCTCATGTACCTGGAGAGCTTCGGCAACCCGGCGCGCTTCGTGGAGGTCTGCCGGGAGATCACGGCGGTCAAGCCGGTCTGCATCGTCAAGTCGGGGCGCACGGGCGCCGGGCAGCGGGCGGCCGCCAGTCACACCGGCGCGCTGGCGGGCACGGAGCTGGCCACCGACGCCCTGATCGCCCAGGCCGGCGCGCTGCGCGTGCCCACGGTGGCGGCGCTGTTCGACATGGCCCAGGCGTTTGCCAACCAGCCCCTGCCGCGCGGCAACCGCGTGGCCATCGTCACCAACGCGGGCGGCCCGGGCATCATCGCGGCGGACGCCGCCGAGACCAACGGCCTGGACGTGTGCGAGCTCTCGCCCGCCACCCAGGAGCTGCTGCGCGCGCGCCTGCCCGACGAGGCCAGCGTGCGCAACCCCGTCGACATGGTGGCCAGCGCCGACGCCGCCAGCTTCGAGCACGCCCTCTCCCGCGTGCTGGAAGATGAGCGCGTGGACGCCGCCATCGCCGCCTTCGTGCCGCCGCTCGGCGTGCAGGTGGCGGACGTGTCTGTGGCCATCGGGCGCGCCCATGCCCAGCGCCCCGAGAAGCCCGTGCTGGCCGTGCTCATGTCGCCCGGGAGCGCGGGCACGGCGCCCGAGAACGCCGGCTCCGTGCCCGCGTACCAGTTCCCCGAGTCCGCCACGCGCGCCCTGGCCGCCATGTGGTTGCAGCGCCAGATGGCCGCGCGCCTGCCGGGCTCGAGGCCTGACTTTGCCTGCGACGACGACGCCGTGGAGGCGCTGATCGACGAGACCCTGGCCGCCGGTCGCCGCAGCTTCACCGAGTACGACGCCATGCGGCTGCTGTCCCTGGCCGGTGTCCCGGTGGTCCCCTGGCGCTTTGCCTGCGCCGACGGCGACACACCCCTGCCGCGGTCATCGGCCGAGGCCGCCCGGGCGCTGGGCTTCCCCGTGGCCATCAAGGTGGTCAGCGCTCAGGTGCTGCACAAGTCCGACGTGGGCGGCGTGGCCCTGAACCTGACCACGGAGGCCGAGGTCGAGCAGGCCACGGAAGACATGCTCGCGGGGCTCTCCGAGCAGCTGGGCGACGACGTCAAACCGGACGGGATCCTGGTGCAGGCCATGGCCGGCAAGGGCACCGAGACCATCGTGGGCGTGACGCGCCTGCCGCGCGTGGGCGCGCTGGTCATGTTCGGCATGGGCGGCATCTTCGTGGAGGTCATGAAGGACGTGGTGCTGCGCCTCGCTCCGCTGACGGACATCGACGCCGCCGAGATGGTGGCGGGCGTCAAGCTGCACCGCCTGCTGGAGGGCGTGCGCGGGCAGCCCCCGCGGGACCTGCCCGCGCTGCACGACGTGATCCTGCGCGTGGCCCAGCTGGCCGTACGCCACCCGCGCCTGGAGGAGATGGACATCAACCCCCTGATGGCCATGCCGGACGGCGCCGTAGCCGTGGACGCTCGGGTCATGCTGCGCGCCGAGCCAGGCTGAGCGCCCCCGGCGGCGCGGCGAGCGAGTCGCGCCCGGCAGCGTCGCCTCGCGCCTCGCGCCGCAACCGGCGCCGATCGTCAGGCCTGCTCCACGCCCCGATGCCCGTCCCCTGCCGTCAGGCCCCGGCCTCCACCTTCTGCTTGAGCGAGGCCAGGCCCTTGTCGAACTCGCCGCCGATCATCCAGGCGGACATGAGCTGCATGAGCCCGTCGAGCACGGGCGGCACCGCGCCCTTCCAGTCACCCTGCATGGCCCAGGTGACCTGCGTGCCGCCGTCCACCAGCTCATACGTCATGGAGCACTGCGCCGGGAAGCGCTCGCCGTCCATGACGAAGGCCATCTCGTAGGCGATGCCGGTGGCAGGATCGCTGGCGGTGAACGTCAGTTCGCCGTCGCCGTCGTCGCTGGTCCAGCTCTGCGAGGCCCCCACGCCCGTGGACGTGGCCCCCATGCTGACCTTGACCGACGGGTCGTTCTGCTCCCAGGGCGACCACTCGGGCCAGCGCTCGAGATCGCCCACGTACGCATGCACCGCTTCGGGCGAGGCATCGATGACGGTGCTCGTGCCGACGTCGTACTCCGTGGGCGCGACGAAGCCCACCGCGGCCACGGCCACGACGAGCAAGAGCAAGACGGCAAACAGCTTCTTCATGGCTGGAACTCCGGTGGGTGCCTCCCCGACCGGACAGGATAGGGCAGCCCCCCGATCTACTCCAGCTTGCCGGTGGCCGCATTGAGCACCAGGATGCGCTCCACGTCCTGGTGCCGGATGGTCACGCTCCCGCCCTGCACGGGCACGCCCTGGCCGTCATAGATGGCGGCCGCGCCCGTGACCCCGAAGTCCGCTGACACGAGGTCCAGGCCCGACAGATTGTCGGCGCGGCGAAAGTCGAGCTCATACGCGCCGTGGGTCAAGGGGTCGGAGATGGCCTGACCGTCCACGGCCACCACCGCCAGGCGCTCGCCGGCGGGATCAAACACCACGCCGTGGGGCGACCCCATGGCCAGGGAGAGCGTGCGCGCCATCTGCAGGGCGTCCGCGATCTGCACCTCGGCCAGATCGACCTGGGTGCCGCTGCGTTCGCTGGTGGGCGTCCCTACCAAGGAGATCAGGATCCCCATCAGCGCCACCACCACGAGCAGCTCCACCAGCGTGAAGCCCCGCGTGGATCGACGACGGCCTGCGGTCAGCGAGGACATACGCGCCTACTCCCAGTACGTGATGATCGGGGCCAACTGCTGAAGCGACCAGACCTGCGGCACGAAGGCCAGCGAGACCGGCTGCAACACGCCGCCCAGATCGAGGTCCTGCGACCAGCTGCGCGGCTTGCGCTCGCGCCCGACGCGGTCCAGCAGCGGTGAAATCACGGCTGGCTCCACGCTGACCACGTTGCCGTCCAGCACGCCGGCGAAGCCCAACTCCACGGTGTGGGCCACGATGTCACCGTGCAGGGACAAGCGCGCATCCTGGGACGTGCTGCTGATGACGCCGTCGGGCATGAGCACCGCCAGGTTGTCCAGCGCGCTGAGCGCGTCGATGCGCACGTTTCCGTCCAGCAACACGGTCGGAGCCGTGGCCGCGTCGAAGGCCGTCAGTGAGGGGCCACCCAAGGCCGATGCCGTGACCAGCGCACCCTGGATGACCACGTCGTCCAGTTCCAACACCGTGTTTGGATACAGCACGAACACGCCCGTGAGCACGCTGTGCTCCAGGCGCTGATAGCCGTGCAGATCGATCTGCTCCACATCGGGGTTGGACAGCAAGGCCGAGAGGCTGGCGGGGGCGAGCTCTGGCAGCTGTTCGGAGCTCTCAGGGGTCGAGGCGGCGACAGGCTGATACGCCAGCTCCAGCACCTGTCGCACGCCCAGGCCATCGTCGCCCAGCGCCGACAGATCGAACTGCTGCAGCGTGTCCGACGACGAGTGGACCAGCACGTCGGCCGAGCCGTCCCCGGCCGCTAGCGGCCCGGACACCAGGCCCAGGCCCGAGACCAACGCCTGACGCGCCGCGGACAGGCCCGCGTGACAGGTCTCCTGCGATTGCAACAGGAAGGCCGAGGCGTGGGACCAGCGGCCGTCCACCACGACGTGCCGTCCGAACGAGGCCACGAACGACATGATCACACTGACGGCGATCAGCACGGAGACCAGCACAAATCCGGGCGTGCGCTGGGAGGCCGGGGCGGCCCGGCGGGGCAGGTTTGTCTTCATGGGGTGATCCACCAGTGCGCGGTCTCGATGGGCTGACCCCCTTCGGAGACGATCACCTCCAGCCGATACAGCTTGCTACCGTCGGCGGGCAGCGCATCCAGCGGGGAGTCTTCCGTGGGGGTAGAGAGGTCGGAGAGGTCGTACACGGCCAGGCTGCACTGCTGGCGCCAGCTGGACATCTCCGCGTGCGTGCTGCCGTTGGCCTTGAGCGGCGGCGAGAAGCTGCCTCCCGCCAGGGAATCCAGGGCCAGCACGCCAGCCGCGCTGGTGGCGCCGGGCGCGCCTCCCGGCTGCTTGGGCAGGGTCTCTGCCAGCTCGTACAGCTCCTTGGCCAGGGCCAGCGCCACGTAAGAGCGCTCCGAGTACATGGCCTGGGTGCGCGCCGTGGCCGACATGGCCCAGGTCGCGCCCACGAAGCCCATGCTGATGACCACGGCCGCCATCAGCACCTCCACCAGGGTGAAGCCAAGCGTAGGCCCGGGCCGGACAGCGCGACACGGCCGCTGAGTGAGTGTCCTCATGGGGAGACGCTCCTGAGCTGCCCTGCCACCACGCCCTGCCAGACGCCTGACACGGCGGTCTGACCGGTGACGTTGGCGGAGCCGCTGGCGCCGTCGCCCGACTCCATCTGCAGCGTGATGCCCACCTGGCTGATGGACTCGTGGCGCACGGTCTGGGTCATGGCCTGCACACCCGCGAGGCGGTACGCGACGGACGCGGCGTGGGTCAACAACGGCCCACCGGGCGCGGCTCCCAGCGCCACGCCGCTGTTCTGTGCCGACGCCAGCGGCACCGCGGCGAGCTGCACCGAGCCGGGGCCCTGCAAGCTGAGCACCAGGCTGTAGGCCACGCCGGGCTGCACCAGGTAGCCGAGCGCCGTTAGGTTCAACTCGATCTCGGTGCCGGGCGTCTCGACCTGCAGCGTGAACACGTCGCCGCCCTCGCCATGGTCGCCGCAGCAGCCGAAGTAGTCGCCATGAGCCAGGTGCGCGTCCACGGCGGCAGGCGCGATCTCGATGGCGTGGGCGTTGGCCGGATTGCCTGGCGGAACGTGACACATGATGACCTTGCCCCCGGGAGTACTCGAGGCGCACTCGTCGGGATCATGATCGTGGCCACCGCCGTGCTCCCCCGTGGGCGAGAGCACCCAGGTGGCCGAACCCAGCGGCAGGTAGATGGCCGGAACGCTGACCGCCCCCAGCGCCGGGCCGACGGGGCGCGCATCGTCCGGCGCCCGGGCTCGGAACAGCTCGACCACCAGGGTCGAAGCCGAGCCGGGAGGAGGCGCGTCGCCCGACGCGCAGTCGCCCAGGCTGTCACCGTGGGCCAGGTGGGCCTCCACGGCCGGCTCGCCCACCGAGAGGGTGTGCGCGTTGGCCGGGTTGCCGGGCGGGATGTGGCAGATGGTGACCTTGTTGCCGTTCCCATTGCCGTTCCCATTGCCATTGCCATTGCCATTCCCGTTCCCACTCGGCGCGTCGGAGTCACCGCTCACGGCCTGGTTGGGGTCATCGGGGATGTCCTCCACGAAGCTGATGGCCAAGCCGAGCGTCTCCAGGTTGGCGTGCAGCGCGTGCTCGGAGACCTGCTCGACCGCATCGAACTCATCCGGCACGTCGGACGACATGGTGAAGCCGAGCGCCAGCGGCAGCCCGCTCTCGAGCGCCAGGGCCTCGGGGTCACCTGCCTGCGCCGGTGCCGACCACCAGGTGCGCTGCTCGTTCAGAGGCTCCCCGTCCCGCAGGCGCTCGACCTCGCGGGTCGAGAACCCCAGGGACTCCACACCCTTCAGCAGGGGACCGCTCAGGCCCGAGGGCCGGGTCACATGCAGCGTCGAGCCGGCCAGCTCGAAGCGGGTCACGGCCCCGTTGGCGTCGGCCACCTCCAGCAGGTGCGAGCTGGGCTGCTCGACCCACCAGGCGTGCCGCACCATGTCACTCATGAGCGCGACGGCCTCTTCGGGACCGCTGCCCGCCTCCCCGCGGACACGCTGGACGTGTTCGCCGAAGAGCGTCATGCCTGACGCGAGCGCCACCATCACGAGGGCGCTGGAGGCGGTGGCGATCAGGAGTTCGGGGAGCGTGAACCCACGCTCACGTGTGCTTCGATCCGGAATGGACATAGGCAGCGTCTCTCTCACTGCTCTCCATATCATTCTCTCTCACTGTCAGGCCCTTCATCGGCCCCGTGGCTGCGCGAGTTGGGCAGAGAATCGTGAGTCTTCTGCGGCACACCTGAGCGGCGCTGCGCGTGCGCCGCCGTGGAGGTCGTGCTGCGTGACTCCTCCCGTCCAAAGGACGTCAGAGCTGGTCCTCGATCGGGAGAATCCCCAGGAACCACGCGTTGAAACGCTGCCACCAGCCGCTGTGCGGGTCCTTGTTGAAGGCCAGCAGGCGCCCGCCCACCACGCTCAGCCAGACCACGTCGCCGTCGGTGTCGAGCAGCAGGCGAAAGGCGTTGTCGGGCAGCACGCCCTCGTCCAGGTGCGCGGCCACGAGGGCCCCCAGCTCCGGGCTGTCCACCAGCAGCCCGACCTCCATGTTGATGTGCGCCGAGCGCGGGTCCATGTTGAAGCTGCCGATGAACACCAGGCGCTCGTCCACCACCAGCGCCTTGGTGTGCAGGCTGGCGCGGGACTCGGCTGAGAGGCGAGACCAACGGTGCATCACGTCCGGGTCGGGACGCAGCTCGTACAGGTCGACGCCGGCCTCGAGCATCTCCTCGCGGTAGTTGGCGTAGCCGGAGTGGGCCGCCAGCACGTCGTTGGTCACCAGCGAGTTGGTCAGCACGCGCACCTCCACACCGCGCTCCACCAGCTCGCGCATGGTCTCCACGCCACGCTCCGTCGGCACGAAGTACGACACCTCCAGGTGGAGCTCTTGCTCGGCGCCCGAGATCACCTCGCGCAGGCGCCGGACGATTTTGGCGTCCGCGTCGATCACCTTGCTGGGGTCGTCGTGCAGCACCTCCACGGGGGCCCAGATGAGCCGATCACGCACGCCCTCCAGGTGATTCATGATCTTGGCGAGGTCATGCTCGAGCTCGTAGGGGTAGTCGACATCGACGAGTTCCTCATGCAGGGCGGCGCGGGCGGCGTCGGGCGTGGCGGGCTCACGGACGAAGGCGTCAAAGGGGATGGAGTGGAGGTCGTTCCAGAACTCGTCGAACAGCGCGGACATCTCGCGCACCGCGGGGCCGGCGGCGATCAGGTCGAGGTCGCGGAAGTTGGAGCCCGTGTCCACGCCGAAGTAGTGGTCGCCGATGTTGCGCCCGCCCACCATCGCCAGGGCGCCGTCCATCACCATCAGCTTGTTGTGCATGCGATGATTCACGCGCCCAGCGTCCAGCACCATGTCGAGCAGCTTGCCCCGGGCGGCGAAGGGGTTGAACGAGCGCACCTCGACGTTGGGGTGCCCGCCCAGCGCGGAGATGCGTGCGCCGCGGTCGCCCACGCCGATGTCGTCCAGCAGCACACGCACACGCACGCCCCGATCGGCGGCGGCCAGCAGGCGCTCGACCAGCATGCGGCCCGTCGTGTCCCCGCTCCAGATGTAGTACTGCAGGTCGAGCGAGCGCTCGGCCAGGTCCGCCATGGCCATGCGGCCGTTGAAGGCGTCCTGGCCGTAGCGCACGGGGTACACGCCGGAGAGACCGGGGTGCGCCTCAGCCGCGGCTCCGAAGAGCCGCCCCACGCTGGTCTGCTCGGGCTGATCGAAGGCATAGCTGACCGTGCGCGGGTAGTCGAGCGGCAGGCCGCCGCAAGCGGGCAGCAGCGCCAACAGCGCCAGAGCCCGCGCAGCGCCGCGCGGACCACGTGGCCGAGGCGCTCCATCACGGTGGCGGACGCTGAGAGCAGACACGGCAGGGGCATGAACTCGCGCGGGGCGGGGACGCCACAGCATAACCAGCTCGCCGCCGGCTCCCGGCACTTGCTCACCGGGCGCTCGTCAACCCGCTCCGGGGCGTCGCCCCACCGGCCGGCGCCCAGCTTGGGCCGCTCGCGCAGCGCGTCAACCGCGGCGCGTCAACCGCGGCGCGTCAACCGCGGCGCGCCAAGCTCAGCTGGCCAGCTGGCCAGCGGGCCGTCGGGGATGCCGGCGTTGCGGCGAACCGTGCGCGCGATGCTGGACATGTCCTCGTCCCCGTGGCCGGCGTGGATCAGACCGTCCTCCTGGGTGGCCACGTAGCTGGCCACCGGCAGGGGGATGCCGTGGGCCCGCGCCGTGTCCAACGCGATGCCGAGGTCCTTGCGGTGCAGGCGCACGCGAAAGCCCAGCGGGTAATGGTCGGCGCGCATGTTGGGGCCGCGGTTGGTCAGCACCCAGGAGGACGCAGCGCCGTGCTCGATGGCCGCCATGACGCGCTCGGCGTCGGCACCCGCGCGATGGGCCAGCACCATGCCCTCGGCCACGCCCTGGTAGACACCCGCCAGCACCACCTGGTTGACGGCCTTGGCGATCTGCCCGCAGCCCACCGGGCCCACGCGAGTGATGGCGCCGCCGATCACGTTCAGCACCGGCAGCGCCCGCGCGAAGTCCTGCTCGCTGCCGCCGCACATGATGGCCAGGCTGGCGTTCAGCGCGCCCTCGCTGCCGCCGCTCACGGGCGCGTCGACGAAGCCCACGCCCCGCTCGGCGAAGACCGCCGCCATGCGCCGCGCGCCCTCGGGCGAGATGGTGGAGCAGTCGATCACCAGGGCGCCCTTTGCCAGCCCGGCCAGGGCGCCGGTGTCCGCGTCGGTCAGCACCTGCTCGGCGTCGGCCGTGTCGGAGACGCAGCTCAGCACGACCTCGGCGCCGGCCGCGGCCTCGGCCGGCGTGGCGGCGGCGGCGGCTCCCAACTCCAGCAGGGGCCGCTCCCGCGAGCGGGTGCGGTTGTGCACGCGGACCTCATGGCCTGCGCGCACGAGGTGGCTCGCCATGGGCGCGCCCATGGTCCCGAGGCCGATGACTGCGATCTTCATGCTGCTCTGGCGTCCGTGTGGGGCGAAGCGCGCGGGCCGCGGGACCGGCCGCTTGAGCGGCGATCATGCCACGCCGGACCCTCACGTCGAGATCGTCGCGCCCAAGCCCCTGCCGGCGCTACGATGGCAGCTCATCCCAGACCCCGCTGGCTCGCGCCCAGGCTGCGTACCCTCGCGCCCACGGTCGGCCCAGCAATCGGAGAGACCCAGCATGAAGATCCTGCTCACGATCACCGCCGTCCTGGCCCTCGGGCTCGGCTCCTGCAGCGGCGAGACCGCCGACGACACAAGCGAGTCCCAAGCGAGCCACACTCTCGGAGCGATGGGCATGACCGTCGTCCACCTGCACGACACCATCGCGCGCTGTGGCTGCGCGATCGAGGAGGTCGGCGAGTGTGGCAACTACGTGCAGATCGACGGCTCGTTCGTGGAACTCACCAACTCCAAGAAGCTGGGGCTGGGCGAGATGGCCTGGTGCGGCCAGGACGGCGTCCGGGTGCAGACCGCCGGCGAACTGAGTGACGGCGGCTACGTGGCCGCCGAACTCACGCCTATCGACTGACGCAGGCCCGGGCGGCGGCCAAAACGCGCGAATTTCCTTCCTCCGCTCTGACATGCAGCGAGCTCCATTTCAACCCCTTCAGCAGACTCAGGACCGGATTCCACGGGGTCGGATTGCAAGCCCCTGTCGATACCTGTGCCATCCCCCCCACGATCGCAACACGGAACCCCCAGTCAGGCGTATCGTCAGGTCTTCGGGAGAGACGCGCCAGCCATCGAGCAGCGGCATCGCTCGGCGTGTTTCGAAGACGCACGTCATGCCTCTTCATGGACTCAAGCCAGTGAAGGAGTTCGCCATCAATCACAAGAGAACATCGGGGGATGTAGCTCATGAGTAAGCAATGGATGATCCGCACCCTATTGTTGACAGCCGCCATCGGGCTGGCAATCGCACCCGTCGCCACGGGCCAGACCGTCCTCATCCTGGGTGGCACCGTGTCCGGCGGCGCCGCCAGTCTCGAGGCTACCAAGGCCATGGATGCCGGCATGAGCGTCGAGGTCGTCGATGACGCCGGTTGGCTGGCCAAGACCGAGGCCGACTTCTCGACCTATCGGGCGCTGATCCTGGGTGACGCGACCTGCATCAGCATCAACGCGTCCGTCCTGGCAGCCGAATCCAACGCGGCAACGTGGGCCGCCGCCGCCTCGGGCAACATCATCATCATGGGGAGCGACCCGGAGTTCCACGCCTCCCAAGGCGGCGAGGCGTACACGGAGTCGGGCATCGATTTCGCACTGGCCGATGCCGACAACACTGGCGCGTACATCACGCTCAGTTGCTACTACCACGGCGTCGCGCCGAACACACCCGTACCGCTGCTCGACGGCTTCGCGCCCGGTGGCTTCACGGTGAAGGGCGTGGGCTGCTTCAACGACGCCCACATCGTGGCATCGCACCCCGCGATGGACCCGCTCACCGACGTACTGCTGTCCAACTGGGGTTGCTCGGTGCACGAGGCCTTCGACATGTGGCCGGACGTAGGACTCAGCCCCTTCCTCGTGCTGGCCATCGCCGAGAACGCGGGCGGAGAGTTCACGGCAGCGGACGGCTCCGTCGGTACGCCCTACATCCTCGCCCGCGGCGAGGATCTCTCGGTCATCAGCGACATCACGCTGACCCCCGAGGAGAGCCTGGGGCTGGCCCTGGGCAGCGAGTGCTGCCTGACCGCCACCGTCACTGAAGACGACGTGCCGCTCATGGGCGAGACGGTGCACTTCGAGATCATCGCCGGCCCGCAGTCCCCCCAGAGCGCCGATATCGTCACGGACGTGAACGGTGAGGCGGTGTTCTGCTACTCGGGCTTCGTCGAAGGCGTCGACACCATCGTGGCCAGCTTCGAGGACAGCGGGGGTACGACCCAGTCTTCGAACCAGGCCGTCTGTGAGTTCATCGCCGAATGCCACCTCGTGATCGGAAGCGACAGCGGGAGCTCGGGTGCTTGGCAGCCCGACTACCACGTGTTCCACCCGCAGGTGGGACAGGTGCAGGAGAGCCACCCGGTGCTGATGGACGACATCCCGGCGTTCCCGCTCCCCAGTGGCGTCAGCGCCGTCGCGACCGTCAGTGCCATCGGAGTCGCTCCGCATTGGGTGCCGATCACCACGAGCGGCGTGCCCCTGCCCGACTGGATGGCTGACGACATGCTCTTCTCGGTCGAGGTGGTCATGTGGAACCCCGTGGCATTGCCGGCCACTCCTGAGCTGGACTCACCCACCCTGGTCGTGGCGGTCACGCCCAACGGCAGGGTGCGCACCAGCCTCACCGGCAGCGGGGCCATCGACATCTGGGCGGAGACGTACACCGACGCCGACGGCCAGCGTTGGATCCGGTTCCCGTTCCAGGTTCCGGGCTTCTAGCCTTCGCTCCGGTTCCCTGTTGACGGGGACCAAGAGCAGCAGTTCCCAGCGCCCGTCGCCTGGGGTCGCAACGACCCGGGGCGGCGGGCGGCTTGCTTGCCAGATCGCTTTCATGAGGGCTGCGTCCATGCTGTTGCCGCTGCTGCTGCTGTGCCTGCTCGCGATGGGTGACCCACCGGTGGATACCCCAGCCACGCCGGGCCTCGATCGCGAGGCGCTGGCCCGCGACGTGAGGGCCTGCTTCGACGAGCTAATCGACCTCGACACGACCAACTCGCCCGTCCCCGTGCAGAGACCCACGCAGCCCAACGGCTACGAGCTGCAGGTCGCCGACTGGTTGCACGCAGCCTGCGAGCGGGAGTTCGGGCCCGACTTCGAGCAGGACTACCAGTCGCACACGCGCTTCGGCGAGATCGTGTTCCTGCGGACCGACCGCAACTGGGCCGGCCAGGGCGTGGAGACCCACCGCGTCGAGCTCGCATCGGCCCGCGCCGTCTTCATCGCCCGCATCCGGGCCGGCGACCGCAGACGGCGACCGGTGCTGCTCGTCGCCCACATGGACGTCGCTCCCGCTGACCCGGAGCGCTGGGCCACGCCGCCGTTTGTCTCCACAGAGCGCGCGGGCTACCTGCACGGCCGCGGCGCCGTGGACAGCAAGGGCCCCCTCGCCGCACACTTCGCCGCCTTCCTGGCGCTGGCCCGCAACCGCTCGGTGCTCAAGCGCGACATCGTGCTCGTGGCCACCTCCGGCGGCGAAGGCGGGTCGGGCGTGGGCCTCGACCTCATGCTGCAGGAGAGCTATCACGCCAAGTGGCTGGGCGCTCCCGAGTTCGCCCTGATCTCCGAGTCAGGCCGTGTGCGCCTCACGGACGGTCAAATCACGTCGGTGGGAGTTCAACTCGCCGAGAGCGCGGCGGAGAACCCGTCGGAGGATCAGTCGGAGGACCTGGCGGAGTCAGACGCTCGGCTGCACCCCGTGGGCACAACGGCGCCCCCCCCACCGGCGACCTCGCCGGACACGCCGCTGTACCGACGCATCGTGGGCGTCATGGCGGAGATGGCCCCCCACGCGACCGTGACGCCCGTCGTGGATCAACGCATCAGCGAGGCCTCCGTGCTGCGTCTGAACGGCATCGAGACCTACGGCCTCGTCCCGCTGCCGCTCACGGACGATGACTGGAATCGCAGCCACGGCCCCGACGAGCGCGTCCCGATCGAAGCCCTCACCTGGGGCGCCGAGGCCATCTACAGGATCCTGGTGGGGTTCGACCGCTGAC
>Ga0164313_10000406_pt1 | contig 33999 bp, 32 predicted proteins | sample GuaBasSedimGuay4_FD_113735 | JGI IMG/M metagenome (GOLD analysis project Ga0164313, IMG submission 113735) | Subseafloor sediment microbial communities from Guaymas Basin, Gulf of California, Mexico - Guay4, Core 4569-4, 0-3 cm | ecosystem: Environmental > Aquatic > Marine > Hydrothermal vents...
AATCTCATTAGTCGAGTCTCCTGTAGCCACTCTGTCCGTCTCATAAGCGCCCCTCCTCGGGGTACTATGAGAACCGGACAGGTCATGTGCTACAAGACCGGACAGTTTATGTGTTACTAACAGCTGATTGTCAATAAGTTGCCGAAAGGGAGCTCACTGGGTAGCATCGAGGGGTTCGACCGCTGAGATTGTTTCGGCAGTCGATCATTACTTATCTAATCACTTTAAGGGAACTGGCACATTACGCCTGATCCAGGAGGTTAACTCACACATGGCTATAAAACATATTCTTGATGGCATTAAGGTGCTGGACTTTACTCAATATCTTGCTGGGCCTTCCACGACGCGGCTAATGGCCGAGATGGGCGCTGACATTATCAAGGTGGAGCGTGCCCCTTATGGCGATCCGGTGCGCGGCATTGGTTATATTAAAAACCGACGCAGTGCCTATTACATTCAGCAAAATCGCGGCAAACAAAGTCTTTGTCTTGACTTCAGCAAGCCCGAATCAATGGAAATCGTCAGAGATCTAATCCCGCATGTCGATGTGGTAATGGAAAATTACTCGCCCGGAGTCATCGCCAAGCTCGGCCTGGACTGGGAAACTGTGCACGAGCTGAACCCGGAGTGCATTATGTGTTCATTGTCGGCCTTTGGGCAGTCTGGGCCGCTGTCGTCGCTGTCGGGCTTTGATTACATCGCCCAGGCCTATGCCGGTGTCACCAGCATGATTGGTGAGAAAGGCGGCCCGGCTTATTTGCCCATGCTCGGTTTGGGTGATGTTAACACCGGCGTCCACGCGCTGGCTTCCATCAATGCGGCATTGTTCCATCGGGAGCGAGGCCATGGTGGGCAGTATCTTGATGTTTCTCTACTGGATGCCTACTTCCATTGCCATGAAGTCAACGTGCAAATGTACAGCGGTAGTGGTGGTGAAATTGAGCCGACTCGCTCCGGTCAGCATCATTTTGCTGTTGCCCCGCTGGGTCTATTCCAGGGAAAAACCACCCAAATAGTCATTATTGCCCTGGTAAATCAGTGGCAAAATCTTTGTGCCGCGATCGGTCGGCCAGAGCTCGCCGATGATCCGCGCTTTGCCAAAAATGACCAACGGGTAGAGAATATGGAAGAGCTGATCGAGATTATCGAAAGTTGGCTGGCGTCCATGCCCAGTGACGAAGAGTCAATCAGAATACTGCAGGAGCATCGGGTACCGGTCGCGCCTATGCTGTCGGTGGCCGAGGCCATGGCGCATCCGCATTTAAAAGAGCGGAATACCATTCGTACCGTTTCTGACCGGGCTTTTGGTGATGTGGAGATTCCGGGTATGCCGCTACGATTTTCTCAATTTCCCGACTTACTACCCCTTGAGGCGGCCTTTCTCGGCGAGGACAACGAACAAATTCTCGGTGATGTGCTGGGTTACGAAGGTAGCAGGGTCGGTGAACTAAGAAGTCAGGGCGTACTGGTCGCCAAGGCCGCGCCGCCACCTGCCGCATAGCGGTCTGTGGTCCACCATACTTAGTACTTATCCGAAAAACAGCCTGGGCTGTGGCTGCTCAACCTCCTGTGAGCTCCGCTCGAATAGCTGCTATCACGGGCTGAGTATCGGGAGTTTTACCGCGCCACAGGGAGAAGGATTCGGCGGCCTGCTCAACGAGCATGCCGAGGCCGTCGGAGACCTGCTCGACACCATGTTCAGTGGCCCAGTCCATAAATACTGTTGGTTGCGCACCGTACATCATGTCGTAACAGCAACAATCGTCGCCAATCAGTTCGGCAGACAGGGGTGGCAGCTCACCATCCAGGCTGGCGCTGGTGCCATTGATGATCAGATCAAAAGGCGTTTTGTTAGGCAGACTGTCATAGCTACCGCCGGAAACCTCGCCCAGTTCTCCAAACTCGGTGGCGAGTATGCGCGCCGTGGCAGGGGTTCGATTGCCCAGGACGATAGCCTGGGGTCGTAGTGCGAGAAGGGGTTCCAGGACACCTCGCACAGCGCCACCGGCACCTAGCATCAAGATACGTTTGTTACGAATTGACCAGTTGAGGTTGTTGGAAAGATCGGTAACGAAGCCTTTGCCGTCGGTATTGTCACCAAGGACCTTTTTGCCCGGTTCGACAATAAAGGTATTCACCGCTCCGGCCCGTTGCGCGCGTGGTGTTAGTTGGTTGGCAAATTCAAAAGCATCTTTTTTACAGGGCAGGGTGATGTTCAGCCCTTTGCCGCCCTCTTTAATGAATTTTAGTGCGGTTTCTCTAAATTTATCTTCGGGTACTAAAACACGACCGTATTCAATGTCTTCACCGGTTTGTGCGGCAAAGGCGGCGTGAATCTGTGGTGAGCGGCTGTGCGCTACAGGGTTACCAAATACGGCGTATTTGTCCGGCATAATTTATCGGGTAGTTATGAGTTGCTAATGAAGTTGATGACCAGGTAGTTCAGCCCTGTTGACACTAGGTCACCGCCCAGTCCCGTTGCGGGAGAAAGACATCGTACAATTCGGCTTCCTCACTATCCGGTTCAGGTTGCCAGTCATACTGCCAACGTACTAGCGGCGGTAGTGACATGAGAATCGATTCTGTGCGTCCTCCAGTCTGGAGTCCAAATAGCGTGCCTCGATCATATACCAAATTAAATTCGACGTAACGCCCACGCCGATACAGTTGAAACTGGCGCTGCCGTTCGTCGTAGGGCGTATCTTTACGACGTTTCACAATGGGCGCGTACGCTTTGACATAACTGTCACCAATGGCGCGCATCAGGCCAAAGCTGTGGGCAAAATCCTGTTCATTATAGTCATCGAAAAACAGCCCACCGATGCCCCTCGCCTCATTGCGATGGCGCAGGAAAAAGTACTCATCGCACCAGCTCTTGAAGCGTGGGTAAATATCCTCACCAAAGGGATCACAGGCATTTTTTGCCTCGCGGTGCCAGTCTCTGCAGTCATCGACATTGCCGTAATAGGGGGTCAAATCATAGCCGCCACCAAACCACCATACTGGTTCCTGCCCTTCTTTTTCAGCAATAAACATGCGTACATTGGCGTGGGAGGTCGGCACATAAGGGTTTAGGGGGTGAATAACCAGCGAAACGCCCATGGCCTCAAAGCCACAGCCAGCAAGCTCCGGCCTCGCAGCTGTTGCCGATGCCGGCAACTCAGCGCCAAAAACATGGGAGAAATTAACCCCACCTTTTTCGAACACTTCTCCGTTTTCAATGACCCGCGATTGCCCCCCGCCGCCTTCTTCACGAAGCCATTTGTCCTCATGAAACGTAACACCTGGCTCGAGGGCCTGCAATTCCGTGCAGATACTGTCCTGCAGGCTGAGCAAATACGCCTTCACGGCCTGTTTATCGATCATGGTGATATTCCTCCATTCGTTAGTCTCCCGGGCGAATTATCTGACCGCTGACCAGATCGCGAATTTCACTGGGCCGGCTTGCTTTGCCAATGATACCGGGTGTGCAAGCATCGATGTTCTTGCCGAAATAAGCTTTGACTTTGGTCAAGGTAAGGGCTGGGGGCAGGCCCTGCGGATTGGCGGATGTTGACACTATGGGTCCACCAAAGAGCTGGCACAGGGCAGCTGCAACCGGGTGTGCGGTGACACGTAATGCCAACTTCGCCTGTCCACCAGTAATCCATGGCGGTGCCAAGCCATTATCCGGCACCAGCCAGGTGAAGGGCCCTGGCCAGGAACCAGTCATGGCCTTACGCTGTGCAGTAGTCACCTGTGTCAGATAGGGCTCGAACATAGCTATATTAGCAGCAATCAGAATAAGCCCTTTGTCCACTTTGCGGCCTTTGAGGGCAAGTATTTCGCGGATTGCACCGGGGTTTTCTGGATCGCAACCAAGACCCCAGACCGCTTCAGTGGGGTAGGCGATAATGCCGCCCAGCGCCAGCTGGTGTGCCCCATACCGAACACGCGGTAGAACAGTATAGTCGATCAACAATCAGCTCTGTAATTTGGTCTGCAATGCTGCGTCCTTAGCCATAACCGCCTGCGCACTGGAGACCCGGTCGTCAATAAGCCGCTGACGCAACTCACTGTCTGCCGTAGCGGCAATTTGTGCAGCCAGATAGGCCGCATTTTTTGCCCCGGCCTTGCCTATAGCCACTGTAGCCACCGGAATACCAGCAGGCATCTGCACTGTCGCCAACAAAGCATCCAGCCCTTCCAGTGAGGCGTTAATAGGCACGCCGATCACCGGTTTCAATGTCTGTGCGGCTACCGCACCGGCAAGATGTGCGGCCATTCCTGCAGCACAGATAAAGGCAACACAGCCGCGTTGATCAGCAGATTGCACGTATTGCTGCGTTACCTCTGGCGTACGATGGGCTGAGGTGATTTTCACCTCGCAGGGGATATCCAATGTAGAGAGCACGTCGATGCAGGCTTGCATAACCGGCAAGTCTGAATCGGAGCCCATTAGTATGGCAACGAAAGGTTTGCTCATAATGGCCTATTTGCTTTTATAAAGCCGTGGAAAGCCGCGCAGGCTAACGCAAGAAGGGCGCGGTAGCAACTCTCTGCCTTCCACTCTCTGGCTATACCGGGAGAAAACTTTTTTTACGATAATCGGCAATAGAGGCCAGAGCGATTTTCAACCAGGCCTTGCAGTTCCAGACGTGTCAGGGTTGCCGTTAATTCGGCAACTGATAATCCACTGCGGCTGATCAGCGTGTCCAGATCAATAAAATCATAGCCCAGATCGGCCAGCACCCGAGTCTCGATACCATCGAGCTTTACTTTACCTTTTTGCTGCTGATGATCCAGCTCGTCTGCCGCAAACGACAGCATGCCGCCCAGTTGGGCAACGATGTCCTGTGCAGTTTCAGTCAAGGTTGCCCCTTCACGAAGCAACTGATGGCAACCTTTTGAGACCGGGTTGTGGATAGAACCGGGTACCGCAAAAACTTCCCGACCCTGCTCCATAGCAAGACGAGCGGTTATCAATGAGCCACTTTTCAGGGCTGCTTCTACCACCAATACGCCCATACTCAAGCCGCTGATAATGCGATTGCGTCGTGGAAAATTGCCGGCCCTGGCCGGTGTGCCCGGCGGAAATTCACTCACCACGGCACCACCGCCAGCAATAATGCTGCCGTAGAGGTCGCTATGGCGCCGGGGATAAATCACATCTATGCCAGTACCGAGCACGGCGATGGTGGTACCGTTTTGCATGGCACCGCGATGGGCGGCAGCATCTATTCCCAGAGCCATACCGCTGGTAACAACAAAGCCACAACCACTTAGGGTGCGAGCAAACGCCAGTGCATTTGCTTCGCCAGCAGCGGTGTGCTGGCGGCTACCTACGATGGCAATCTGAGGCAATGACAAGGCATTTATGTTGCCTTTGACGTAAAGAATGGTGGGTGAACTATCGGCTTCTTTTAGCAGGGATGGGTAATCTTTATTGTCAGCAGTAACAATGAAGACGTCATTAGCTGTACAGAATTCAACAATTTGCCGGGCTCGGATGAGGTATTCGTCTGCCCGGGCGCGATATTGTTGCAGGATCCGCTGATAAGCCGGTGGTATATCCGCATCAGGCGCATTGAGCACCAGGGTAAAGGAACCGAAGTGTTCCCATAACCTGGTCGAACTCGTTGCACCGATACCCGGCAACATTTGAAGAATAACGGCAGATTCTATTTCTGTAGACATAACCCCTTCCCTGGGGAGCGTTAATAGATACCTTCCTGATGATCGATATGCGTGCTTTTATACCCTCTATATATCTCGGGTTATATAACCCTCAAATAAGCGGTGTAGCAACTAAGGGTTTTTAACCATATCGTCCACGGACAAAGGCTTGTTAGCATTAAGTATCAGACCAAAACTCATTTTTTCAAAAGTGCGAAAAATCATTAGCACGCCGGCTCGTGCCGGAGGCAAGGTCACCATGCCGCCCTGAATGCGATCCCTGACGACTTCGCCGGCTTTGTAGATGGCCATCATATTACCAGTTTGAATATTGTCCCTGTTGCCAAGGTTGATGGCAACAACATCGAGCAAGCCGCCATTGCGCACGTTCCCTTCTACACGAATAATAATACCTTCCGTGCCCTGCGGTGGCTGACTGGGGTGGAAAGTAGTATCTATTTTCCGCTCTTCGTCGGGCAGAAGTCGGTCATGAAAGCGTATATCTATCCTGCTCCTTGTCACACCAAACGTACCAATATCACCATCTATTAACTTCAGTTTTGCCGACCCGATATCTTTTGCCCGTATACCGAGTACTTCATTGGTTTTTGGGTCAATATATAAACCACCATCACGATATACACCATAGAAACCAACCTTGTCGCTAAAATCGCCACGTGCATAGAAGTCATCGCCCAGGCCAGATAAGACACGTTTCTCCTCGCCAGCCAGTACGTAAGGGGCAGCCTCCAGAACACCGCTATCCACCACCCGAGTTCGCGTCAGGAAACTGTTGACCATATCCAGGGGCAATGCCGGTATCGGTTCTCGGTGCGCAGACTCTCTGATTTGAGGGCTTAGCTTTACAGTTCGACCGCTTGCTTGCGCACTCCCGGCGCGATTAAGCACCAAACGCGGTTTTCCGTCGATGTACACCAGGTTTAAGGTATCACCGGGATAAATAAGGTGTGGATTAGCGATCTGCGGATTTACATGCCAGATCTCGGGCCATAGCCAGGGTTTGCTGAGAAAATATGCTGAAATATCCCACAGAGTATCCCCTTTCTTTACGGTGTATGTATCGGGAACACCATCTTTGAATGGGGCTTCCGCTGCCATGGCAGAAACCATCACCCAGATGCCCAGCAAAGCCAACAATATTTTCTTCATTTGGTCCGTCCTGTGTAGAAACTCAATCGTGTATACTGATATCTATCGTTATTTATCGTTAACACTTCCAGCCAACTTCGTAATATTAACAGTGGTTTATGGTATTTTGCTAGAATTCCATCACAAAGAATATGATAACTTTGCCAATTCTTGAGTTTCCAGACCCCCGTTTGCGCAAAAAAGCGACACCGGTAGTGGATGTTAATGGGCGTATCAATACGTTGCTTGATGATATGTTCGAAGCAATGTACACGGCAAATGGCATCGGTCTTGCTGCAACACAGGTAAATATTCATGAGAGAGTGGTGGTGATAGATGTTTCAGAAGAACGCGACCAGCCACAGGTATTTATTAATCCCGAAGTGGAAGTGCTCAGCGATAGTTGGGCTGACTATGAGGAAGGTTGCCTCTCTGTGCCCGGCTTCCATGAGCTTGTATCTCGTCCTGACAAGATTCGGGTCAAAGCGCTGGATCGACATGGCGGGGTATTAGAAATGGAGCCAGAAGGCTTACTTGCTGTTTGTATCCAGCATGAGCTGGATCATCTCGACGGCAAGCTCTTTGTTGATTATATTTCAGCGCTGAAAAGACATAGAATCCGCGCAAAGCTCGAAAAACTGCATAAACAACCTGCCTGATAATACACATCGAAAACGCGACTCGAGACATGATTTGCTGGCAAGCATCATCTGGAAAACACCGTCTGGCAAGCGCCGAAGGCAGGCGTGTGAAGCGCGACAAAGATGCATGCAGTATTTACGCAACCCACGCAACTCTCAAATAGCATAGAAGTTTACTGGGGCGAATGAGCAATTGAACATATTTTTTCTCGCTACGCCTACGCGCAAAGGTCTTAAATCGTGATTTTTATCGTGGAAGTTCACCACCTATGCAAGGACTAAGGGTCATCTTTGCTGGCACCCCCACGTTCGCAGCACACCACCTGCAAACCCTGATTGACCAGGGTCGGCATGAAATAGCTGCGGTATATACCCAACCCGACCGACCATCTGGACGGGGGAAAAAGCTGGCTGGCAGCGCGGTAAAAAAAATAGCGGAACAACATCAACTCTCGTTGTGTCAACCAGCCTCCTTGAAAGACGATGAAGTGCAGCGACAACTGGCTGACCTGAAAGCGGATCTTATGCTGGTTGTCGCCTATGGGTTGATACTGCCGAAAGCCGTGCTAATCGCCCCCCGTTTAGGTTGTATCAATGTGCACGCTTCGCTATTACCCCGCTGGCGTGGGGCCGCACCTGTCCAGCGAGCCATAGAAGCGGGAGATATCCACACCGGTATTACTATTATGCAAATGGATGAGGGTCTGGATACCGGACCAATACACAGCAGTATCCAGTGCGATATTCTCGATGCGGATACCGCCGGGAGCCTGCAGGACAAACTAGCGGTCATCGGTAGTGAGGCCTTGCTAGCAACGCTGGATGGTTTAGTGCGTGGTGAAACAGGGGCCCAAATACAGGACGAATCGTTGGCCACCTACGCCCATAAAATAAGCAAAGAGGAAGCTCTCCTCGACTGGAGCCTGTCAGCCGTCATGCTGGATCGTAAAATACGCGCCTTTAACCCGATGCCCGTCGCGTTTACTACAACCGGCAAAGAACGAGTACGTATTTGGCAGGCGATACCTGTTCGCCAAAAACACGGCGGCCCACCCGGTACAGTATTATCCAGTGACAGCAATGGCATCCTGGTGGCATGTGGGTCAGATGCGCTACTGCTCACAGAAATTCAGCTAGCCGGTAAGCGGCGTATGTTGGCCAGTGAAGTGTTACAGGGCCGCACCGAACTATTTGATCCCGGGATCCAACTGGGTATCTGCGCGTAATGCTGGTGCGAGTGGCGGCTGCAAAGGTGGTAGCCGATGTCATTCATGAGGGTCGTTCGCTCAATAATAGCCTGCCAAAGTACAGCCAAAAGGTTGCTGAACAGGATCGACCGCTGTTGGCTGAGCTATGTTATGGCACTTTGCGTCGTTACCCCTCTATCTACAAAATAATCATTGAGCTACTTGATAAGCCGCTAAAGCAGAAAGATAGTGAGATACTGGCGCTACTGGCCTGTGCACTGTATCAACTCATCGGTACCCGTATTCCCAGCCATGCAGTAGTCAACGAATCTGTAGCCGCCTGTAAGCCACTAAAACGACTCTGGGCCAGAGGCCTGGTCAATGCACTGCTGCGTCGCTTTATTCGCGAGCGAGAGGCAATAGAGACATCATTGGCCGATGATGGCGAGTATTTATCTGCTCATCCGCAATGGTTCATCGAGATCATGCAACAAAACTGGCCGCAACTGGCCGAGACAATACTCGCCGCTAACAATCAACAAGCGCCCATGACCTTGCGGGTTAACCAGTTACATAATACCCGCGACCATTACCTGGCGAGTCATTTCACTGATGACGTGGCTGTGGCAACAAAATTCAGCGCAGCTGGAATCCAGCTTGAGCGGGCCAGGCCTGTTGGCGCAATTCCTGGTTTTGAGGAGGGTTTGATCAGCGTACAGGATGAAGCCGCACAACTGGCTGCTTCATTGCTAGATGTGCAAGCAGGGGATAGAGTGTTGGATGCCTGTTGTGCGCCCGGCGGCAAAACATGCCATATCCTCGAGTCAGCCCCGGCATTAAAGGAACTGGTGGCCGTTGATTTTGACTCACTGCGGATGGAAAAGGTCAGGGAAAACCTGCATCGCCTCAAGCTTTCCGCTACATTGATAACAGCCGATGTCGCCGCTACTGAAAGCTGGTGGGATGGTACGGCTTTCAACCGCATATTACTGGACGCCCCCTGTTCAGCAACAGGCGTGATTCGTCGCCACCCCGATATCAAATTACTACGCAAACGGGAAGATATTGATAAGCTTGCCCGCCAACAGTTGGCGATGTTGCTAAAACTCTGGCCATTAATGAATAACGGTGGCCGGTTGTTATACGCCACTTGCTCGGTATTACCCCAGGAAAATGATGCTGTGATAGAAAAGTTCACCAACAGCATTGATAATGCGCGAGGAATAGCCGTCAATACCCAGGCCGGCTGTGTCACCAGGTTTGGCCGCCAGTTGTTACCTCTACGTGGCGGTCACGATGGCTTTTATTACGCATTGTTGGAAAAAGTGTAGCCCTATAAACTGACGCGATGAAAGTCAATATCACTGAACAAGGTAATCGCTACGCATGAAGATTGTTATTGTGGGTGCTGGACAGGTGGGCGGCACGCTGGCCGAAAATCTTGCCAGTGAAGCGAATGATATTACTGTAATTGATGCCCATGCGGGGTGTTTACGAGAGCTTCAGGAGCGCCTAGACATTCGCGTCGTCAATGGGTCAGGCTCCCACCCTGATGTGCTGGTAACAGCGGGCATCGAAGATGCCGATATGTTGGTCGCGGTGACCAACAGCGACGAAGTGAACATGATAGCGTGCCAGGTGGCCCATTCGCTGTTTCGTACACCAACCAAGATCGCCAGGGTGCGCTCGGGCAGCTACACACAAAGTAGTTACCGCAAAAAACTTTTTAATGATAAAAATATGCCGGTGGATGTACTTATTACACCGGAGCAAGTGGTAACTGACTATATCTATAAGTTAATCGAACACCCCGGCACACTACAGGTGCTCGATTTTGCGGATGGAGCGGTACAGTTAGGCGCGGTGAGAGCAGTTAAAGATGGACCCATGGTCGGTTATCGCCTGGCGGACATCCGCGAACAAATGCCAGGTGTGGATGCGCGGGCAGCCGCGATATGGCGACACGACAGAGCCATCGTGCCGGAAGGCGATACCGTCATTGAAGAGGGTGACGAAGTATTTTTCATCGCCGCTAAAGTCAATATCCGCAAAGTGATGAATGAGCTTCGCCGCACTGAAAAGTCCTACCACAGGATTATTATTGCCGGGGGTGGCAACATCGGTTACCGGCTGGCAAAGACCCTTGAACACGGTTACAACGTCAAGGTCATTGAGTACTCGGTCGAGCGCGGTGAATACCTGGCCGAGAACTTAAACAAAACCGTCGTTTTGCAGGGGCAAGCAGCTAATCGAGATTTGCTCATAGAAGAAAATATCGATAAAACCGATGTTTTTGTTGCCGTCACTAATGATGATGAGGTCAATATTATGGCCTCACTGCTGGCAAAACGGCTCGGTGCTCGTAAGGTAATGACTTTGATCTCCAACCCGGTTTATGCAGATCTTATGCAGGGCAGTGAAATCGATATCGCTATTTCACCACAGCAGGCTACTACCAGTTCATTGCTTTCTCACGTACGAAGAGGGGACACGCTTAAAGTTCACTCGCTACGCCGCGGCGCCGCCGAGGCTCTGGAAATTGTCGCCCATGGCGATGCGAAAAATTCGAAGGTGGTCGGTCACGCCATTGAAGATATCAAGCTGCCCCCAGGTACGACTATTGGCGCATTAGTACGCGACGGTAAAGTGATTATCACTCACCACGATACAGTAATAGAATCCGACGACCATGCCATCGTATTCATGATTGATAAACGGCATACGCGAGACGTAGAAAAGCTGTTTCAGGTCGGGCTTACTTTTTTCTGATGCATTTTTCAGTTATCTCCCGCATTCTCGGTCTGTTGCTGATGCTATTTAGCATCAGTCTGTTACCACCGATTATCGTCGCCACAATTTATGAAGAACAAACCCAGGCGGCATTTTTCCTTGCCTTCGCCATTACCTTTTCTATCGGCATGATGATCTGGTTGCCCAATAGCCGCAGCCAGGCGGAGATGCGTACCCGGGATGGCTTCCTGGTAACAGTTCTATTCTGGCTGACACTGGGTTTTAGTGGCGCGTTGCCACTCAGTCTTGTCGATCCGCTCAATCTATCGCTAACTGATGCGGTGTTTGAATCGATCAGTGGACTGACCACCACCGGGGCGACGGTGATTACAGGGCTCGATGAACTACCCAGGTCGGTTCTCTACTATCGTCAGCAATTACAATGGCTGGGTGGTATCGGTATCGTAGTGATCGCCGTGGCGGTGATGCCTATGCTCGGCATTGGCGGCATGCAACTCTACCGAACCGAAGCTGCCGGTCACGTTAAAGATAACAAGTTGACTCCTCGCATCACCGAAACAGCAAAAGCCCTGTTTTTAATATATCTGGTACTGACCATCGCCTGCGCACTTAGCTACTGGTTTGCCGGTATGTCGGCATTTGATGCGATTGGCCACAGTTTTTCGACGGTCGCTATCGGTGGGTTTTCCACTCACGATGCCAGTATGGGTTATTTTGACAGTCCTTTGATTAGCACCATCTGTATTTTTTTTATGGTGGTAGCCGGCATGAATTTCGCCCTGCACTTTATGGCCTGGAGTCGCAAAAGCCCCATGGCTTATCTCAATGATTCTGAGACAAAACTGTATCTGGCCATGTTATTGGGCGGCATATTAATCGCCTGTCTATACCTGTATTTGACCAATGTCTACAGCGCTGGCGACAGTATATACCACGGCGTTTTCCAGCTTGTTTCGATCATGACGACCACCGGCTTTACAACTACTAATTTTAGTATCTGGCCAAGCTTTTTGCCTTTCATGCTACTTTTTATGTCTTTTTTCGGTGCGTGTGCGGGTTCTACGGGTGGCGGCATAAAAGTAGGCCGCATGATGATCCTCGGTAAACAGTCGCTGCGGGCAATTCAGAAATTAATTCATCCCAGTGCTGTGATACCTCTTAAAGTGGGCAATCAAATTGTAGAAAGCCGTGTTACCGATGCGATCTGGGCATTTTTCGGTGTCTACATGGCCGCATTTTATGGCATGGTTTTACTGTTGTTAGCTTCTGGCCTTGATTACGTCACGGCCTGGTCGGCCACAACAGCTTCTCTGAACAACCTTGGCCCGGGGCTGGGAGACGTCGCTGCCAACTACGGCGACATCAACGGTTTCGCCAAGTGGGTATTAGCGGGTGGTATGTTGTTGGGTCGCCTGGAGATATTTACACTACTGGTATTGTTTACGCCAATGTTCTGGCGGCGTTAGGCCGACGGTTTTTTATAGCTATGCCGCAAACTCGCTATTAAAGCTTAAGCTGAGGGCTATCTTTCATCGTTCACGCTGCGGGCTCTACCTTAGGCTACGCTGAAGGCTTTCTAAGCTTAAGCTGAAGGCTTTACTAAGCTAAGCTGAAGGCTCTCTAAGCTAAGCTGAAGGCTCTTGAAACAGATTCGCGTACAGATCGCGCAGCAGGTGTTTTTTTACCTTGCCTGTCGCGGTCATTGGTAACTCATCCAGAATAATAACTTTTTTGGGTGTTTCAAATCCGCCCAGTTCGGTTTTGCAATGGTCAATAATTGTCTGTTCACTGAGTTCCACATCCGGCTGACGTGCCACCACAGCCGTCACCGCCTCGCCCCAATGTTCATGAGGCAAGCCGATAACGCCGACATTGGCTACTCCGGGACAGGCCAGTACGCTTCTTTCGACTTTAACTGAAGAGACATTTTCACCGCCGGACTTGACGATGTCTTTCTTGCGATCAACAAAGCAAAACTGATTATCCTCATCCAGGTAGCCAAGGTCGCCGGAGTGATGCCAACCGAAGGTCTGGGCTTCGTTAGTAGCTTCTTCATTACGGTAATAACCCAACATGGTTTGCGGGCTACGCCACACTACTTCGCCAACTTCCCCGCCTGGCAGGAAATTGCCCTGGTCGTCCATCACGGCCTGATCGCTAGTAATTGAGCCATCACCCCAGATATTGCCTTCTTTTGCGGACACCCAGGCTTCATCCATAATCGTAGCGATGCCATTGATTTCAGTTTGACCTGAACCGGTAATAAACGGGCAGCCGAATACCTCGTTGAGCTTTTTCAAAGTCGGTGCATCCATCGGTGCCATGCCGTACATACCGAGCTTTACACTGGAATAATCATATTTGTTGATATCCGGGCAGGCGAGCAGGGCCTTCCACATCAGAGGCAGCAAAATGGCAAAATGGATTTGTTCAGACTCCATCAACGCCAACATGCTCTGCGGATTAAACCCGTTTTGCAGTATGACTTTGGCACCGCAATGCAGGGACACCAGGGCAAAAAGCTCTGCGGTGATGTGAAAAATGGGCAACACCGCAGCATTGGTAATTGAATTTTTGTTAACACCAATACTGATCACCGTGTTCAAGGTGGCGATATACAGGTTCTTGTGAGACAGCATCACCCCTTTCGGGCGTGCAGTCGTACCACTGGTGTACATGATTTGAGCCATATCATCATCTTCAATGACGATATCTTCGATTTCATCTGTGGACTGTCCCACGAGCACATCTTCGAAACAGGTAAAGGCGTCTGTGCCAGCGCCTGCCAGGGTAACCAGAACGAAGTTTCGGTCTATATTGCCCGCAACCTGTTCGGTCAGACCATGAAGTGCTTCATCCGCGAATATAGCTGTGGCACCTGAATGCTCAATGTTGTATTCAACATCAGTGGGGTTCTGCACGAAGTTAACGGGTACGGCAACAAATCCACCTTTAAAACAGGCCATCAGGCAGGTGATAAGCTGGCTGGTATTCGTGCCGAGTATGGCAACCCGATCACCCTGATTAATACCGCGGGTACGCAGGCCTCTGGTTAACTGGTTGGCGCGCTGGTGTAGCTCTAAATATGTCAGGGCGATACGCCGGCCATTGATAAACTCGATAACGGCTTCTTTATCAGGACTGTCCGAAGCTCGACGGCGCAGCGTATCACCCATGGCAATGCGACGGATCAGGTTGATTTCAAGTGTAGTGGCCATTGCTATTCCTCGGTCTAATTTTTATTCTGTGCCCCATCAAGTATAGCTTTAACCTGAACTTATGCTGACTTTACCAGAGAGATAGTCATCAGAATTAGAGGTTCTCAGCGCCGCCCAGTTCGAGCCATTTTGCGCAATCCGGGCTCAGCTCCCGGGCAATGGCAGCCTCGCATTCTTTGAGCTCTTCAGGGCTTAAGACGTCCCGCCAGCGACCGTTGGTGCCTTTGTTAATAAATGATTTGGCACCACCAGCGAAAATACCGTCGATGCCCGGTAAAAGCTCGGCGGCGTTATTTTTCATGGTCTCAAAGGTGGCCTGATCTACCAGGCCTGGCCACAGGGATTCCTCGACGTCGATATCTAGAAATTCGGCTACCTTACGCATTTCTCCCTCCAGATCCTTCAACAGATCGTTGAAATGCACCAGGTAGACATTCGGTAAGTGCCGGTATTCCCACCAGGACTGGACAAAATGCAGGTGCGACCAGAACGGATAACCATCGGTTTCCCATTCAAAACTGCCCTTGTTTATCCAGTCGTGCCAGAGGCCGTGGATATCATCATATAGCGGCGGAAATGCCTCGCCGACCCGCCCGGGCGTACCGTTGAGCACGCCGATAAACTCATCGGTGTAGTTGGATGCGTGGTTCCACAGTGACATGAACACATCACGCACATCCCGACCGATCACCACATATTTCATTTCCGGAAAATAAGGCAGGCCATCCAGTGCAGAGTGAGTTTTCAGAAAGCGGCGGTGGGTTTGCGCTTCAATCGCCGCCATAGTTTCTTCTAGTGGTGCAATGCGCATATCCAGCCATACCGAGATATCGTGGAAAGACTGCTCGGGCTGCTGGTCCTGAAAAATAAGCAGCGCCACGATACGTTGCATCCAGGTGGTACCGCTTTTCATAGATGTACATATCAAAATATCGTCTTCGCGTACCTTGAAATTGTCCCAGCGGGTACTGTTAAGATGATGGTTTTGATAGACGCGGGTGCGTTTGGGTAAAGTCGAACTCATTATTATCCCCTGTTAATTATATTCCTGTAGCTAAAATCCTTCGTCGAGGTCAGCATAGCGAACAATCTTCGCATCGTCGCCATTCGCGGAGATCTTAATAATACTGTGACAGCAATTGTGCATGCGCGGCGGTTCCCAAAACTGGCTCAGAGCGCGCCCTTCGTAGTGGCACAATACGGATTTTATCCACGCACCGTGGCTGACAATGACGACTTCCTTGCCTCGACACTGATCAATAATTTGGACAATGGCATCAAGTGCCCGACGCTGCAGGTTCGCAAAAGTCTCTGCGCCACTGACATCAAAAGTGTGGGGCTCCTGACGGAAGGCATGGCTGGCCTGTGGATCACTTACTTCAATGTCTTTGTACAGTTGTCCTTCCCAGCGCGCCAGATAAATTTCTTTCAGGGAGTCGAGGTAAGTAAAAGGTTGGTCGATGTGACTCAATGCAAGTTCAGCCGTTTGCCGGGCCCGTGTGCTGGAGCTACAGAATACCTGGTCAAAATCGAGCGACTGTAATTTTACCTGGAGTTCCTGGGCTTGTTGCTTGCCTAGCTCACTGAGTACCGATTCCATTTGCCCCTGGATTCGGCCCTCGGCATTCCAGTCAGTTTCTCCGTGGCGGATAAGATGTAGAGTGGTCATATGTTCTCGTCTGTGCAGGCTGTAGCAGGTACGGTTAAGGGCTAGTACGGCGTTGCTCACATTGTTTCAGGCTAATATCGGACAGAGCATTAGGCAAAATACATGGCAACTAGTAAGGCATTGTGCGACAAATCTAACCGTCTTCAACATCATGGACAAAGCATTAAATATAAAAGTTTCGACTCAGCACAAACATTGAAGCAGGCGGGCTACCAGGAAGTTTATCAAGTATGTTGAGCTGGATACATAGTTTGCACTGGATGCGTAGAAGGACAGGATTGCGGAGGCCATCGCTGAAGCTTCAGGCGGTACGTTTGTACACCAGATCCCATACACCGTGGCCAAGTTTACGTCCACGCCGCTCAAACTTGGTCTCGGACCTGAAATCTGGCCGCTGCGAATATACTCCCTGCTGCGCCATATTTTTGAAGCCGGCAACTCCTTCTATTACGTCAACCATATGTTCTGCATAGGGCTGCCAGTCAGTGGCAAGATGGAGGAGACCGCCAGGAATCAATTTGCAGTAAATTTTTTCTACCAGTGTTGTCTGTATAAGGCGTCGCTTGTGGTGCTTTTTCTTATGCCAGGGATCAGGAAAAAAAATTTGTACACGGGACAGGCTTTGCTCGGGAATACAGTCATCTATCACGTCGACGGCATCAGCCAGATATATCTTCAGGTTGGATACCCCATGTTCCACCGCCTGGCTGACCAGCTTGCCTGCGCCGGGCGGGTACACGTCAATACCAACAAAATCCATGTCCGGCTGACTAATCGCCAGCGCAAGTAATGAATCCCCCATACCAAACCCGATTTCAAGAACAACCGGCGCCTGGCGATGAAAAACTTCCTGCCAGGAACCCGGAGCAGCGTCGAACAAACTGAGCCGATACTGTTGCCAATGACTCTCCAGAGCCTTTAGTTGACCAGCGGTAATACGTCCACTGCGCACAACATAACTGCGTATAGATTTTTTCTTGAATTCGGGGCTAAATCTATTTTTTTCTTGCACCAGCCATAACCTGCCAGGGTTTACTTGTTGCTTACTATTTATTACTTATTAATGCCCAGGTAAGCGAAGCCCAACCCAGCAAAAAAAGAACACCTCCGACCGGAGCAGTCATCATCAACCAGCCCTGTGGCGCAAGCACCAGTAAATAGAGGCTGCCCGAGAAAAACAGTATGCCGGCAACAAACAACCAGCCCGCGAAGACAGCCCAACGCCGGGCTACTATGCCACTCCCACAAAAGCCAGCAATAAGGGCAGCCAGGACATGAAACATGTGATAACGCACACCCGTCTGCCAGGTAGGCAGTAAATCGAGTGACGCTACACGCTGCAAACCATGCGCGCCGAACGTGCCCAAAGCTACTGCGGCAAGGCCACACAATGCTGCCGACACTGCTAACAACCTGTTATGGGGCTGGGAAACATGAGGGACATGCGAGTTCTCGCTCAATTCGATCAGCTCCTGACAGGTATGCGTATAACTGGATATGAGATTGTCTCAGTTACAGGTGTATAGCGAAAGCAAGTGGGAAAAGAAAAAGTCGCGATATATCCTGGCTTTTAACGGTACTTACTTTGTTCGCCAAAATAACTGCAACGATTACTCCCTGGTAATCGCCCATGTTGCATCTCCATCTTTATTCACAGAGTGCTGAATGTTGACAAATAAAGTCTGCGGATCTTTACCAAAATAAATACCAGTACCTTCAGCTCCAGGATCGCTCAAGGACCCAAACAACCAGACATTATCTGCCTGACCGTCGCCATTATGATCCATATCAGCCACCCAGATATCAGACGGATTATTGTCTTCAACAATCATCAGCTTGCCGTCCGGAGTGGCCGCCAGATTATCAACACTGTCCATGCCTGCCTGGAAACCTTCTTCGCCAGGCTTACCCTTTTCTATCGGTGCGTTAACACCTGGCTTAATGAAATTAGTAACCATCATTGAATCAAGGTTGATAGCCAGCACGCGACCTTCGAAAAGCTCATTACCCGCTTCATCACGAGGCCCTTCTGTTACGGCAACATAAAGCGTATCACCAATGATTTCGAGGTCTTCCGGACGCTGGTAACTTGCGCCGCCTGCTTCAGACCCCGACTCCCTCGCTGTCGCTGCATCAATGGGTCCAAGCCATGCACCTTGTCCGGTATTGTGCTCGCCTTCAGGCGTAGCAGATACACCCAGCACATAGAGTGCGCCACTGGAGAGATCACCAGGCTTTTCAGGTATAAACCTGTAGATGCCACCGCCGCATGGCAATGTGCCATCGGGACATTCGGCGCTCAAACCACGCCATTCATCGACCACATAAATAGCGCCATCGGGGCCAACGGCAATTCCCTCGTGAGCCATGCGACCAACAGCGGGGCGATTATAAACAGCGCCCTTAGTCCGGTCTTTTTTATCCAGGACAATTTCAAATAGCCGGCCACCTGCGGTTTCTTCCGCAAATAAAATGGTGCCCCATGGGCTCCAGCGAATACCATCGAGCGCCTGATAGCTGGGGTCCTGGGCAAGTATTGAAGCATGGCCAGTTTTCAAATCGACGACAGATACCGCACCACCGGGATACGCGCCACAAAGTGGGAAAGGAGCCCAGAATACGCCACAACGCACTTCATGGGTGCGGTATAAATAACGCCCTGCGCTTGTGCCGGTTTCATTGACGGTATTCATATCATTCCAGTCGTTGATACCACCGCCGTAGATATTCAGCGCTGTTTCATCCGCAACGATAGACTGGCTAAACCCCTCTGGGATCAGCCACGGGGCTTTTGGGTTCCAGTTGGCCTTGTTGGCAGACTCAGGAATGGGGGTAAAACCAAAAATGCCGGTTTTAGAGTCATGGGCCATAGCAAAGCACGATACGGCTACCGCTAGCAGTATTTGCGCTAGATATAACGCAGCCCTGTACGCCGCCTTAATGGTCGTAAAGGGGTTTTTGAACGAATTTTTGCTCATAATGGTTTATCTAGAAACAATACTGATCATCTTTGCAGAATAATAAAGCGGTTCACTTATGGCTTATATTCAAGCCATTGGAAAATTAATCTTATCGATGTCAGGGAGTGATATAGCGGCCAACCTGCTTGTTAACCAGTTGCCGTGATCTTTATGCTTTGAATCAGGCGCTTTTAGTCAGCTTTGCCGGCCTGGTATTCATCACGATCCGAGACTTCGTTAAAAACCTCTTCATTTAACAGGTTTTCACTACGCGCCACGATTGTGGACACCACGCAATCGCCGGTGACATTCACTGCGGTACGCATCATATCGAGCAGTCGATCGACGCCGATAATCAACGCGATTCCTTCCACCGGCAAACCCACCTGCTGTAATACCAGAGCCAGCGTAATCAAGCCGACACCGGGCACCCCGGCAGTACCTATTGACGCCAATGTGGCAGTTAAAATTACCGCGATGTAACCACCCAGCGATATATCAACATTAAAGGCCTGGGCAATAAATACCGTCGCGACACCCTGCATAATGGCGGTGCCGTCCATATTAATCGTTGCGCCCAGCGGTACGGTAAAAGATGCTATGGAATTATCAATACCAATCCGACGTTCCGCCACATTAATGGTCACCGGAATAGTGGCATTACTTGAAGAGGTGCTGAAGGCAAAGAGCATGGCCGGCCGTACATTTTTTAGCAGCGTCCAGGGGCTCAATCGAGTCAGCAGCTTGAACAGGATCATATAAACACCGAGCCCATGCACCAGTAGAACTAGCACAACGGTAAAGAAGTACTTAGCCAGATCGGCGATGGCTGATATGCCCAGTTCGCTGAACAATTTAGCTAATAAACAAAAAACGCCGTAGGGTGCCAGGTGCATGAGGAAGGACACCATGGTCATCACTACCTCATTGAAGCTTTGAAAAAAACTCAATACTTCCCTGCCCTTGTCGCCGCTGTGAATAATCGCCACGCCCATCAGAATGGCGAAAACGATAATTTGCAACATATTGCCTTCGGCCATGGCTTTGATCGGATTAGTGGGAAAGATATTGATCAACACTTCTTTCACCGAAGGAGCCGGCCTTGCCTCGTAGTTGGCAGCGGTGCTCATTTCGATACCCATGCCGGGATCGATCAGATTGGCAAAGGCCAGTGCCAGTGTGACCGCAGCTGCCGTAGTCAAGAGGTATAAGCCCAGTGTTTTAACCGCCATTTGGCCCATACGGGCATTGACGCCCATCGCGCTAGCCCCACACACCAGCGAAACAAAAACCAGGGGCACCACCAGCAATTTCAGCGAAGCAACAAAAATCCTGCCCACCACATCAAATACTGAGTCGACCAGCCAGGCAATGACGTTTGCCGCAAAGAAATCTTCGCTGGCAGACAAAATATTGAGCACCGCACCCAATGCAACTCCGAGCACCATACCCAGCAATATTTTTGTCGATAACGTCATATTATTGTATCTCCTGGCAAGGCCACCGAGGCCTGTTAGTACTAATACGCGGGATAACCCAAAAGTTAATTATGGAAGCTCATCTATTTATATACGGCTATTTATATGTGTCACCGCGCAGAGCCAGAATTTGATCGCGCAGGGCGGGCGCTGACACGTTATCAGCGGCTACCGGTTCAGCAGCAACAATGCCAATGCGACTCCAGAACCGGTGGAACGGTGTTTTAAATACTCCGAGGCCACTGTGGCTAAAAAATCCGCCCCATAGTCCCTGTAGGGCCATGGGTACAACCGGCACAGGCGTGCGCTTGATGATCCGCTCAACGCCCGATCTAAATTCATCGAGGTCGCCGTCGCGGGTCAGTTTGCCTTCGGGGAACATACATAATAGATCACCCTTCTCAAGTCCGGCGGCAATGGCATCCAGCGCTGCGTTATACACCATTTCATCTTCTTTCGGTGAACAAATAGGAATTGCCCCCCCGGTACGGAAGATAAAATTCAACACCGGAATTTCAAATATTGGCTTGTACATTATAAAACGAATAGGCCGCCGCACCGCCCCCGCAATTAGCAGGGCATCCACATAACTCACATGGTTGCTGGCAATGAGTGCCGCGCCTTTGTCGGGAATGTTCTCCAGCCCCCGATGACTGACTCGATACATACTGTGGCTGAACAACCAGATCAAAAAGCGCATAGTGAACTCTGGCACCTGCTGGAAGATAAATACAGCAACAGCAATATTCATCAGGGCGATGATCAGATAAAACGCCGGAATACCGATTTCGACCAGGCCAAGAAAAACAATACCCAGCACACTGGAGAGAACCATGAAAAAAGCATTGAGAATATTGTTAAAGGCGATAATACGCGCCCGCCGTGCCTCATCCGTACGCATCTGCACCATGGCGTAGAGGGGTACAATATAAAACCCCCCAAAGAGGCCTATTAGAGCCAGATCAAGCAGTATGCGTACGGCACCGGGCAGCGCCAAAAAAGCCAGCACACCAACAGCCGCGCTACCGCTGTAGTCATTCATAGCAAAGGCGTTGGCGGCAAAATACAGATCGATACCGAATACACTTATACCCATTGCACCAAATGGCACCAGGCCAATTTCGATCTTGTGGCCGCTCATCCGCTCACAAAGTAATGAACCCGCCGCGATACCTACAGTAAAAGCACTTAGCAGCAGTGCGATGAGGCCTGGTTCGCCATGCAAAACAGTCACGGCAAAATTTGGTATTTGGGTTAGGTAGCCAGCGCCGATCAACCAAAACCAGGAAATACCCAGAATAGCTAACAGCACAGCGTGCTTTTCACGAGCCAGACGAAACAGCTCGCGACCCTCCCGCACTGGGTTGAAGTCGATAGCAAGGCCGGGAGCCTTTGCCTCAGCAACTGGCACGGCACGACTGCACAGCCAGCCTGTTACGGCCACCACCACCACCACACAACCCACCAGTACAGCGGGTTGTGCACCGCCAGCCATTAAACTACCGGCGATAGTACCAATCAAAATAGCCACAAAAGTGCCCATTTCAATTTGGGCATTACCACCCACCAGTTCGGCAGTGGTCAGATGCTGGGGGATGATCGAATATTTCACCGGCCCGAAGAATGCCGACTGGGTACCCATGGCAAACAGTACCAGCATCATTAACCAGGTCTGGTTGTACCAAAGCGCTGCAAAACCGGCCAGCATAATAAAAATTTCCACCAGCTTGATACGACGGATAATCGTCGACTTTTCATACTTGTCTGCCAACTGACCGGCGAGGGCTGAGAACAGAAAAAAAGGCAGTATAAAAAGCCCGGCAGCCATATTGACCAGCATATTGGTTTGCCCGCCAGCTGCGTCACCTGAGCTGGCTACACCAGCGCTGACCAGGATCACCAATAGTGCATTCTTAAATAGATTATCGTTTAGCGCACCGAAGAACTGGGTCAAAAAAAATGGCAGAAAGCGCCGCGACTTGAGCAGGGCAAACTGACTGGATTGCTCTTCATCCTGTCCCTGATGCGGAATCTCTGGCGTAGTATCCAAGCGATTTTCCCTGCTCATAGCTGACACATTTCGCCCCTCACCTGTATGCTAGCGCTAAGCCATCACGACTCAAGCAGGCGCTACTCTGCAAAAACCCGTGGGGAGGGGAGCGTTTGATTGTCGTTATACTACCGAATAGTACTACCTACTCGTACTATCTCTCATCATTCTACTCATCATTGTATTGAGCCGGTCGTTTCTCCAGAAAGGCTTTACCACCTTCCTCCAGGAAGGGAGCAATACACAGCACCTGACCACGATCTTCCATCGCCGCCACGGCTTCAAGACTGCCGGCATCCTGTGAAATATTAAGGCCTTCTTTGGTCATACGCAGGCCCAGAGGTGACATAGCCATCATTTCATCCACCAGTGTCTGACCCATTTCTCCCAGCTCACCCGGCGGCACGACCTCCGAGACCAGACCGATACGTAAGGCTTTATCAGCATTAATGAAACGTCCACCCATCATCATTTCTGCGGCGTTGGAGGTACCGACTGAACGCGGCAAAAAGTAACTGATGCCCACATCACAGCCCGTCAAACCGATTTTTGTCATGGCTACATTCATTTTCGCACCTTCAGCGGCATAGCGGACATCGCAGGCCAGGGCAAAGGCAAAGCCTCCACCGGTGGCAGCACCTTGCATAAGACCAATAATAGGCTGAGGGCAACGGCGCATGCGCATGATAATTTCGGAGATCAAACGTTGGCCGCGCATATCCGCTGGATTGCTGGCACCGAAATGACCGGCATCGTTAAGATCAAGGCCTGAGCAAAAATGTTTACCTGCGCCGCGCAATACTACTACTCGCACTTCGTGCTTGAAGTAGAGGTTGCCAAAGTAGTCCAGCATCTCTTCGGTCATTTTCTGGTTGATGGCATTAAACTGATCTGGCCGGTTCATGGTGAGCCAGTCAACGCCTTCGCGGTGATCTATTTCGAGTGTTTCATACTGATAATCGCTTGCCATAAATTACTCCGTTGCTGTGTTTGTTAGCTAATCGTTGAGCCTGTTGCGTTCACACATTAAGCACCCTTTGATAAAAGACACGCTAATTTTGCTATGCGCCCGCACCAAGCCAGGCACTGATGATGCGTGATAAATCTGAGCTGGAAATACTACAGTAGACAGCTTTTCCTGTCCGATTTGTTAGCCAATCCCCGTGCGTCCCATTAGATCATCTGCAAGTGTGATAACGGTTCGTCATGGATAGGTAAAGCATCCGAAAATATTACAAAATACTAACCTTGACGCATAGGATCTGCTAGCATCAACAGAACACCTTGTGCCGCGCTCCAGATCACCTGATTTTACCTTAGATGGTGCTCAGCCCCCGACGGGAGGTGTAGGCAAACAGATAATCCCTGACTAATATTAAGCTTACTAACTAACGGCTTTAAATATTAAGGGGACTGCGCACATGTTAGCGACAAACCAAACCCACGAACGGATACAACAGCCGGGTATTATGGATAACTATAAAAAAAAGGATAAACGTAAAGACAGTGAACCGATCCCTGATAATATGGATAAGTTCCTCAACGAACTACAACGTTTTTCATTACAACGGCTAACTGGTTTTGGTTGGGAGATTCATTTCGTGCGCAGGCCTCTGTTCCAGGAGCCGGTTATTGTGATGCGCAATACCAGCGACAGTCATGTCGGCATATTGGAGGCCAATGGAGAAATAAATATGTCGCCCGATATAGAGGTTCGTCATTAAAAACCCGGCCTGTCTCAACAGCTGGCTATCCGCCATTCACTACCGTTAGTAGCAGCTCAATAAAGTCCCTTCAGAAAAGTCCCTTCAGAAACTTGTTCAATTTAACCTAAACCGCCCGGGGCTCTTCTGCCTATTCGACGGATTAGTTATAATCTTCTTCCTTTCCCGTAGGCGAGCGCGAGCAGATCTTACCTGCTTCCGAGCAACGTCCATGTAAGAGGCTCCCTGGCGGAGTAATGTATTGTCGGTAGATGAATCTCCCAAACATAATGTAATTGCCGAACCAGCCTGGCAAGATTATCGTGCCGCCGTCACTAAGAACATACCGACGCAGTGGCGGCAGTGGTTGTTCGATCGCGGTTCCCTGACCCAGCGCCTTAAGGTCGCCAGCAATGGCGCTTTTCGCGTGCACATATGTCAACAGCGGGTACAGCGACCACAGCTATCTGAACAACGCTTGCTGAATATGCCGAACCGACATCTGGCAATGATCAGGGAAGTCTTGCTCTACGGTAACGACCAACCCTGGGTGTACGCACGCAGTGTACTGCCGCTGAGCAGTTTGACCGGATCGCAAAGACACTTGCGCAAACTCGACAACCGCCCCCTTGGGGCATTATTGTTTGCTAACCCAGGTATGCGCCGCGGGGCTATACAAATCGGCCATATTAACCCCCGGAATCTGGCCCTGCCAGACACCCTGGGCGCCGTGGATACTTCCCTGTGGGGGCGACGCTCGCTATTCTATATCGACGCAAAACCCCTCCTGGTTAGTGAGATATTTTTGCCCGCTTTTTGCCCTTACAATAAGCCCCTCAACAGCAGCCCTCGACGCAAACGATAATGCTACCTGATAGAGCTATTTTTCCCGGCAGAACACGGGACTTTCTCGAACTAATGCGCTTTGACAAACCCGTCGGCACATTGCTATTGCTGTGGCCAACGCTGTCTGCTTTATGGCTGGCGGCAAATGGTGTGCCATCTATCGATGTATTAGTTATTTTTACTCTCGGCGTTATTTTGATGCGCGCAGCCGGGTGCGTCATTAATGATTATGCCGATCGCCACGTCGATGGCCTGGTCCAGCGCACTCGCCAGCGACCGATTGTTGATGGTCGCATCCAACCTGTGGAAGCGCTGTTGTTATTTGTTGCACTTTGTTTGATCGCCTTCCTGTTAGTGCTGTCGACGAATAACCTGACCATCATGCTGTCTATGGGCGGGGTTGCAATTGCTATCGTCTATCCATTTATGAAGCGCCATACTCATTTGCCACAAGTGGTGCTGGGAGCGGCCTGGGCGTGGGCAATCCCTATGGCCTTTGCCGCACAAACCGGCACTATAACCAAAGGAGTATGGGTCTTTTATGTGGCGATAGTTTTGTGGACAGTCGCTTTCGATACCTTCTATGCCATGGTTGATCGCGAAGACGACAAAAAAGCCGGCATTAAATCCACCGCTATTTTGTTTGATGACCTGGATCTCATCACTATTGGTGTGCTACAGGCGTCAACAGTTTTAGCCCTTGCTCTAACCGGTAAAAGTTTTGGCCGGGGAAGCGTGTATTTTATCGGTGTTGGCATTATCGCGGGGCTGTTTTTGTATCAGCAAATGATCGCCAGACACCGTCAACCAGAGGCCTGTTTTAAAGCATTTCGCAACAACAACTGGGTCGGCCTGGTATTATTTGCCGCCATTGTCATAGATACATCCGATGGGCTCTTCGAATAAACTACCGCGCCCCGGCGGCCATGTTAACCGGTGTTCGAACCGCTTACGACATTTGTGCATATCGCCCGGCTATCAACCTGACCGCTGATGCGGGCAGCTAGTTATGTCACACAAATGTCATCGATATGTCATTTAATCGGCTATTACGAAACCTTTGCACGAGAGATGATTTTATTTTCAGGCACCAGAAGTAGGCGCTTTAAGCGACGCGGCATGGAAGCAAAATGGCTTTCGTGCAAAGGTCTCATTACACCTCCATGACTGGATGTTAATACATTGACAGAAGCTACCGTTCTTATTGTCGACGATGAACCCGCTATTCGGGACATGGTCGATATTGCGCTCAACACGGCCGGTTTTGAGTGTCTCCAGGCCGCGAACGCGGGCGAAGCCCACGCCGTGATTATCGATAAAACCCCGGACCTGGTGCTGCTCGACTGGATGATGCCGGGCACCAGTGGCCTGGAATTATTACGTCGTCTGCGCCGCGATGAACTCACAGCAAAGATACCCATCATTATGCTCACCGCTAAAGCCGAGGAAGATAATATGGTGCAGTGCCTTAACTCCGGTGCCGATGATTATATTTCCAAACCTTTTTCTCCTCGCGAACTGGTTGCCCGGATTCACGCCTTGCTACGGCGCAAAGATCCCGCCGATGCTGACCAGGCGATCGAGGTTGACCAGTTACACTACGACCCCGTTAGCCACCATGCCACCATTGAGGGCAAGCCCATCGCCATGGGGCCAACCGAGTTTCGACTATTAGGCTTCTTTCTCACCCACCAGGAGCGAGTCTATTCCCGAGGTCAAATTCTTGACCATGTCTGGGGCAGCAATACCTATGTGGATGAACGCACAGTAGACGTGCATATCAAACGTCTACGCAATGCCCTGTCGCTTGCAGACCAGGCCCGATTTATTCAAACTGTACGAGGAGCCGGATACCGGTTTTCGCAAAAACTCGTTGGGGAATAAGTTTGCAGCAAGGTTTACGCACCGAGCTAACACGCATTGCGTTACTTGCCGTAGCACTAGGCATAGCCGGGTTTTTTAATGGTCAGGTATTGCTCACGCTGATCGTCGGTGGTGGGCTGTATATGATCTGGACCCTGACCAAAATACTCAGGCTATACCAATGGCTGGAAAAAGGTGCCAAGGGCTTACCTCCGGAGGCGACGGGTGTTTGGGGCGATATCTCCAACCAACTCTATCGGCTGCAAAAGCGCAACGAACTGGCCAAAATAAACTATCGCTCCCTGCTAAAACGCCTCCGCAAAGTCACCAGCGCCCTCGACGAAGGGCTCATTATTCTCGATGCTGAACGCTGTCTCGACTGGTGGAACCCGGCTGCTGCCCATCTGCTGGGGCTGCAGGAGGTCGATAATCGTCAACCCATTACTAACCTGATTCGATCACCGATATTTGTCAGCTTTATACAGGGCGGCAAGTTTGATTTGCCACTAGAATGCCCGACCTCGGGGAATGAGCAGCGCATTTTGCAATTCTCGGCGAGAATATTTGGCGATGATGAGCTCGCTCTGGTCGTCCAGGACGTGACACGGGTGCGCAATCTGGAGGACACCCGCAAGGACTTCGTCGCCAATATCTCCCATGAACTTAGAACACCATTAACGGTATTGACTGGCTATATTGAAACCCTGCAAAGCATAGACCAGCCAGAACTCCCTCCTGTATGGAACAAAGCGCTAGCGCAAATGGAGCAACAAGCTACACGAATGAATCTGCTCACCGAAGATTTAATGATGTTATCAAGACTCGAATCAACACCTGCATCAACCGATGAGACAGTGCAGCTGTGTGCACTCATTCATCCGATTATTGAAAATGCCCAGGATCTGAGCCAGGGCAAACATCAAATATCTTGCACCTGCGAAGGCTCTCCCAGCATTGCTGGCAATAGCAAAGAGCTACATAGTGCGTTTGCAAATTTGACCTACAATGCCGTCAAACACAACCCTGATGGTTGTGATATTTCTATTGCCATCAATGCTGGCGAATCAACGACAACTGTGGCAGTTAAAGACAATGGCTGCGGCATTGACCCTAAACATATATCTCGACTCACCGAGCGTTTTTATCGGCCAGATGATGGTCGTTCTACGCAATCTGGCGGCACCGGGCTGGGTCTTGCTATCGTCAAACATGTGTTAATCCGCCATCACGGCCAGCTTTTCATTGATAGCAAGCTCGGTCACGGTTCGACATTTACCTGTCAATTCGACCATCAGCGCCGAACCGTTTGATGCCGCAGTAGCACAATGTTATCGTCAGCTGGTGACAAACTTCCCCTTTCTCAAAGCCGCCTTTCTGCAAGCACTTGCCGATAGCGGCAGCGTCGGCCCCAATACTGGCTGGCTGCCGGAACACACCATCATTGAAGAAGGCGACCAAACACTGGCATTTATGCCAACCTACATCAAAGACCACTCCTGGGGTGAATACGTCTTTGACTGGGCCTGGGCCAACGCTTATCAACGTAATGGCCTGAATTACTATCCAAAACTGGTCTCCGCCATTCCCTTTAGTCCGGTCACCGGCCCTAAAGTAAGATTTGCCGAAAAGGCCAATCAACAACGCACGTCCAGACAACTAATCGATAAGGTGCTAAGCCGAGCAAACGAGCTTGGCGCGTCGAGCTGGCATCTGTTGTTCCCCGACGCACAAACTCTGAGCAATTTTAGTCACCCAGAACTAATGCGCCGCAGTGGCGTACAGTTTCACTGGTTTAATCGCGATTATCAGTGTTTCGATGATTTTCTGGCTACATTTGTGTCCCGCAAACGCAAAATGGTGCGCAAGGAACGAAGGCGCATTGCTGAACAGGATATCGATATCAAAACCCTCGAAGGTGCCGAAATTGATCACAATTTGTGGGCTTTCTTTTATCGACTCTACCAAAACACCTACCTTAAACGCAGCGGTGGCGGCGGGTATCTGACCCCCGAATTCTTTGTCCGTCTCGGTGAAACTCTAGCCGAAAATCTGGCAATGGCGGTGGCAACAATAAATGGCGAACGCATTGCCTGTGCTCTATATTTCCACGATGGTAATACTCTTTATGGTCGCTACTGGGGTTGCGTCCGCGAATATGAATATCTACATTTTGAACTGTGTTACTACCAGGGTATTGATTACGCCATCGCCCATCAATTAAAAAAGTTTGATGCCGGAGCTCAGGGCGAGCACAAGATTTTACGCGGCTTTGAGCCTGTTGAGACCCACTCCTTACACTGGATCAAACACCCTGGTTTTGCCGAAGCTATTGGCCGGTTTATCGACCAGGAACAGCTCGACAATAGCCGGTATATAGCCGGTGTTCAGTCCGTACTGCCTTATAAACAGGATATAATTGCCAACGTTCACAGCGAACAGCCTCAACACAAACTCACCGGGACGGCCAACACCGAGTAAGCCTATGAAAACGCTGACTTCACTGATTGTCCTGCTGGTGTTGCTCGTTAATACATCCGCACAGGCAGCCAGCAAGCAGGAAATCGACGTCTATGTTGAAGAAACGCTGAACGAGTTTAGACAACACTCTCCTGCAGGAGCAAAACTCGCCGCCAGATCACGCGGCATGTTGGTATTCCCCAAAATATATAAGGCTGGCTTCGGCATTGGCGGCGAATACGGCGAGGGTGCGCTGCGCATAGGTGGCCAAAATGTCGCCTATTACAGCACAGCCGCCGCTTCGATTGGCTTTCAGCTAGGAGCTCAGCGTAAGGCACAAATCATCTTGTTTATGACTGATGAATCGCTTGGCAAATTTCGCAACAGTGACGGCTGGGAAGCGGGCGTAGATGGCAGCGTCGCTATCGCCACACTGGGCGCAGGTGAGGCTATTGATACGAATACAGCCCAACAACCCATCATCGGGTTTATTTTTTCCAACGAGGGCCTAATGTTTAATTTAAATCTGGAAGGCTCAAAATTTACAAAAATAGTTCGCTAGTAATTTTGTCTTAATTCTAGTCAATAAGCCCGGCGCTGATTAGATTTTATGCCACACCAGCAATCGGTTATTCGCCGGCATGGCGTTATCTTCGCTCAAGCTCATACCTGCTTCGTTAGCCAACGCATCAATAGCCTCAAAATCCCGAATGCCCTGATGAGGGCCGCGCTCCTTTAGCCAGCTATCAAAGCGGGCATTGCTGGGTGATGTATATTGCTGGTCATAATTAAAAGGGCCGTAAATAGCTAATACCCCGCCTAGCGCAAGGATATTACCAAGCTGGGAAAACATATTCTCAACACTGGACCAGGCCATGATATGGCAGGTATTTGCAGTGAACACAGCATCTACCGGCTGCGTTAGCGGCCATTCTGAAGCATCAACATCAAGCGTCAGAGGTGGACGTACGTTGTCAGCTGGGAAGGCAGCGCGCCAGGCATTAATGCCTGAATGATTTTCGATTAAATCACTGGTTTGCCAGATGGCCGGAGCAAGCCGAGGCCCAAAATACACCGCGTGCTGACCCGTGCCACTGCCAATTTCAAGAACAGACTGACAGGAACCAAAAGCCCGATGCAATATCGCCAGGATAACTCGCTTGTTGTTTTCACAGGATGGAGAACTTGGTAATTTCATACGCTAGTGCTTCGCTAATCAAACATCCTGAGGGTCGCGAGTGAATACCCACTCTCGCGCAGAAGACATGGCTGGGTTATAGCAATAACCCTCGCCATCAAACTGTTTGAGCTTTTCAACATCCTCTATACGCTTGCGGATCGCATAGCCAACCATCAGGCCGCGGGCTTTTTTTGCATAAAAGCTGATAATTTTATATTTTTCGCCTTTCCAGTCTTTAAACACTGGTGTAATCACTTCGGCATTCAGCCCTTTAATGTTAATCGATTTAAAGTACTCATTTGAGGCCAGATTAACTACCCTGGGATGTGACTCGGAAGCCAGAGCTTTGTTCAGTGAATCAGTAATTTTGCTCCCCCAAAATTCGTATAAATCTTTGCCTCGATGATTGGCAAAGCGAGTACCCATTTCCAGGCGGTAAGGTTTGATCAGGTCAAGCGGGCGCAGTAGCCCATATAAGCCGGATAGTATTCTCAATCGATCCTGTGCCCACTGCAGATCCTTCTCCGTCATTGAGTCGGCATCAATGCCAATATAGACATCGCCCTTAAACGCCAATAGCGCCTGTCTTGCATTATCGAGAGTAAGATTTTTGTCCCAGTTGAGGTAACGGCCAAAATTGAGGTCACCTAGCTTATCGCTGATTTTCATCAATTCCGAGACCCCGGGCGGGGTCAGTTCGCGCAACTGGCCGATCAATTCTTCAGCATCCTCCAGAAAGTCGGCGTCGCTGAAGGGTTTAATAGTAAACGAGGAATCGAAATCCAGTTTTTTTGCAGGAGAAATAACCATTAACATTATCTGTAATCCCTCGGCTTAACCGCGCTAGAGTTGCAGACTATTATACCCATGCTCCCACTACGAAAAAGGAACTCTGATTTGAAGCTAATATTGCGTTCGCTGGCCCTTTTGGCATTCGTTACCCTGCTAGCAGGCTGTGCAGTAAATCCCGTCACTGGCGAACAGCAGTTTTCTCTGGTTTCTCCGCAGCAGGAAGTTGCCATAGGCGCCAAACAGTATCTACCGGCACAACAATCCCAGGGTGGGCGCTATTATATTGACCCAGGGGTCCAAACCTATATTAATGAGGTTGGCCAAAAACTTGCGCGAGTCAGTGATCGCTCACAGTTGCCCTATGAATTTGTCGTGCTAAACAACTCAGTTCCTAATGCCTGGGCACTGCCTGGCGGCAAGATCGCTGTAAACAGGGGCTTGCTGATCCTTCTCGAGGACGAATCACAATTAGCTGCAGTATTGGCCCATGAAATAGTCCATGCTGCGGCCCGCCACAGCGCATCGCAAATGACGCGAGGCATGTTGGCCGGTATTGGTTTACAGGTTCTCGGTGCCGCAAGTGGTCAGAACGAATTAGGTGGCCTTGCTGCGCAATTAGGCACATCCGCATGGATGGCCCACTACGGCAGGTCAGCTGAACTCGAATCCGATGCCTATGGCATGGACTATATGGTGCGTGCTGGCTACGACCCCTTCGGGGCCGTCAAACTACAGGAAAAGTTCGTCGAGCTTGCCAGGGGCAAGCAACAGGATTTTATGTCCGCATTATTTGCCAGCCATCCTCCCTCGCAGGAGCGTGTTACCGCCAATTTAGCCAAAGCCCGTACCTATCCCGCCAGTGGTCTGCAGAATCGCGAACATTTCGCCAAACAAATCTCACGCATCAAGCACGATCAGCCTGCCTACGAGGCCCAGAACAATGCAATGAAGGCCTTACTTGAAAAAGCCCCGCGCAAGGCCCTAAATCATCTCGATGAGGCAATTAGCTTACAACCACGGGAAGGCCAGTTCTGGGAATTACGCGGCCATGCCTGGAAAATGCTTGGCAAGCAAAGCAAGGCCACCCAGGCCTTTTCAACTGCTATCAGCAAAAACCCGGACTATTTCAGCCACCACCTCGCTCTGGGCATACAAAATTTCGAACAAAATAAAATGGTCGCGGCCGAGCGCGACCTGATCAAAAGCCGCCAGTTATTACCCACGCCGATTTCCAGCCTGTATCTCGGTGACATTGCCGCAGCAAAAGGCGACAACCAGGCTGCTATTACTTATTACCGCGAGGCGGCGGCGACTGTAGGGGAGGTCGGCAGGCAGGCCAAAGACAAGCTCGCAAGCCTCGAAATCGCCGCAGCCCCCAACCACTACATTTCCACTGGCCTGACCATAACCGAAGATGGCTACTTGCAATTACATATGCACAACAAGAGCGCTAACGATGTAAGCGGTATGGTTGTACAGATCAGCGAATTCATCGGCTCCTCTGTCACCGGGCCTGCCAGTTATATCGAAGTCAAAGGTATCCTGAAAGGAGGGCAACAACGTGTGTTAAGAACACGAATCGGCCCGCTACAGGATACGAATGCAGCTAACCGCTACCGCTCCCTTGTCATTAAGGCCCGTACTACCGGCCTGTAATGCCAAAATGATTTACATCAGCCAGGTGGATTTTTAAGTCACAGCTCAGCAAAGTACATTTACTCTCCAAACAATATTGTTGTAATCTCAACCATTCAGCTTTTTTCGTTGCGCAGATGCCAAGTGGGGATGTGCGCACTTATCAACATGATCGGCCTGACATTAATTTAATCAGAGGATAAACCCCATGAAACTTGCATACTTTACGGAGCGACCTTATCGACATCTCGATGAAGATATCGTTCTGGAAAACAAAGCTTTTTTCGGCGTATCTAACAAACATTACAACCACCTGAAAGGCGCTGATGACTATAACCAGTTCCTTGATGAATATTGTCTTGCAGAAGAAGTCGGGTTTGATGGCCTCGCACTCAACGAACACCACGGCAACCCCTATTGCATGGGTAATGTCATCAATACCGAAGCAGCCATACTCGCCCGTATCACCAGCAAGGCGAAAATCATTCTGGTCGGCAATATGTTACCAGGCGTTAAGCACCCGCTGCGCCTCGCCGAAGAACTCGCCACCATCGACACCATTTCCCGCGGTCGCCTGGTAGCCGGCTGGGTTCGTGGTGCCGGTAGTGAGCAGTTTTTCAACAACGCCAATCCGGCGTATAACCGTGAAATGTTTAACGAGGCCCATCAATTTATTATGGACTGCTGGACCAAAGATGGGCCCTGGCGCTATGAAGGCAAACATTTCCACTATCGCCATGTGAACCCATGGGTTCGGCCTTATCA
>Ga0164313_10000407_pt1 | contig 33923 bp, 40 predicted proteins | sample GuaBasSedimGuay4_FD_113735 | JGI IMG/M metagenome (GOLD analysis project Ga0164313, IMG submission 113735) | Subseafloor sediment microbial communities from Guaymas Basin, Gulf of California, Mexico - Guay4, Core 4569-4, 0-3 cm | ecosystem: Environmental > Aquatic > Marine > Hydrothermal vents...
AAGCGTATGAAGAAGGCTATTCTCAGCATATGATTGCTAAAGTCTTAGGACTATCACAACCTGCTATTTATGGAGTGATAAAGAGAAGCAGGCAATGAATCTAAAAATGCTACTTCTTTAGCATGCTGGCGCTACTACTATCAATTGTGCATTCATCGGATGTAGCAATGAGCCTGTACTTAGGGTAACCAAAGGCATACTGATGCCTAGACATGCTCTTTCATTTCCATACCAAAGTCTATAAAGTCATCCAAAAAGTTTAAAAAATCATAAAGTCTTTCTTCGTCTATTTCAATATATTCATGAACGAGTAAGTTGCGTAAACCAACCATCCCTATGACTTTTTTGGAAAGCTCTTTACTGAGATATTTATGCTGCTCTAATAATTCTATACATGCTTTGTAATTTTTTGGATTACCCAAGTTGTATTGCGATGAAAGTTTACACGCTATGTCAATGACTACCTGAATGGATTCAAGAAGACCGTATCGCACCTCCCATTCGTAGCGTTTATTTACCTTCAACTCTTCTAAGCTAACGGATGATTTTATCTCACGAAGTATGTTTATATTTTCTTCAAGATGCTTGAGCTTTTCCGTAAGTTCCATTAGCTATCCTTTCTAGTAATGCCTTGTCAAACATTTCATACATCGGCTTTTGGTCAAAGTAAAATTTGTAAGTGTATATTTTGAAATCGATGTAAATTTCTGTATTATTACAAAATATAATTTTGTGATTATTTACTATATTAAATGCCAACTTAGCATTACTTTTAGATAGGTTATTGAGTATAACAAGGTCAATATTTTTTTCAAATTTCTCTTCTATACTTGAGATAAGGAAACCTTGTTCTACTAGCCCTATAGAACGATTGGTATAAATACCAATGTCAATGTCACTTAGTACTTTTTGTGTATTGTTTGCATAAGAGCCAAAGAGTAGTGCAAAGTCTATAAAGTCATAGGTCTGCAATAATTGTTTAAGTTGCTTTACTTGCATGATATAACCTTTATGAATTGACTTTATTATAACATAAATTCAATGGCTTACCTGTTTAATAATCTATGACAGACAATAGATTATTGGTATCTTTGATAAATTTTGTGGAGTAGTAAGAATTTTTTCTTTGATTCTACTTCTTTATTTTCGGAAATGTAAGTATAAATGTACTTCCTTTTCCTTTTTCTGATTCTAGTCCTAGTTTGATTTTATATTTCTTACAAATGGACAATACGATAGACAACCCTATGCCAAATCCACCTCGTTCTTCATTGACTCTATGGTAACGCTTAAAGATATCATCTTGCATTTTTTTATCTATACCTATGCCCGTATCTTTTACTTTTAGTATATTATCTTTTAGTATGATAGTGATGCTGTCTCCTACGTCAGAATACTTAATCGCATTAGAAAGTAAATTATCTATAAGTCTATCTGCACCTATTTTAGGTATCCATACTTTTGTGGCTTCCAAATCTAAACTTATATTTAAACGCTTTGCTTCTATAATTTCTTTGACATATTCTACTCTATCTTCTATAATTTTGGCAAAACATAAAATCTCTATAGGCTCAACTTTTCCTTCTAGTCTATAGGTAAGTGTGCTGTACATTGTACTCAAACGCTTGGCTGAAGCTTCTAGGCGTTTCAATTTTTTAGGAGCCACATCTCTTAGTGACTGTATTGTCATTAAGATGGCTGAGATTGGCGTATTAAGCTCATGTGTTGTATCTGAAATAAATTTATCCAGTGATTCAATTTGTTCTCTAACGGGACGTAAAAACAATCTTCCCAGAAAATACCCTACTATTCCCATAAGTATAAAAGATAAAACCAAATAAGAAATAATTTTAATACGTAAAGCATCTAAAGCTTGAGAAAGATCATTTTCTTTGAGCACTACATAGCGAATACCTAAATGATCTCCTTTGTCCTCTATTACCGTATAACATTTCATATTTTGTACAAAAAACTCTTGATTAAAAGTATTTACCTCATTAATCTCAGTATAGAGTGCATTTTTTAACTTATCATAATACCCTGCCTCAAAACGACAATGTTTTAAATTTTGTAAATATTTTACTTTATCAAAAGATTTAAAAGGTTTTTCTTTATTTTTCATGGCCTTCATGGCAATTTCAGAAGAAAGCATACGTGCTTGATACATCATTTCAAATTTCATTGCAGATTTCATAGAAGTACGACTATTTTCATAAAATAAATAGCCAATAATAGCCAATAAAACAAATACAGAAACTAAATATAATGCTAAAAATCCAAAAAGGGACTTACGCTCATACGCTGTTAAAACGATAACCTTCTCCTTTGATATTGTCAAAATATTCTTTATTAAATAATTTTCTTAAATTTTTAATATAGGTACGTATTGTAGCATGCGTAGGTATATGCTCATCTCCCCATACATTTTCTATAATTTCATCACAAGACACTATCTTGCCAGAATTACGTACAAAATATTCTAAAACTTGTGCTTCTTTTTGTCGTATTTCTATGGTTTTTCCTTCTCTAATAATTTGATGTGCCTTAGGAATAAATTTTATCCCATCAAATTCTATTTCTGCTTGTAAACGATGTATTCTAACAATATGTTTAATGCGCGCATTAAGTTCTTCTAATTCAAAAGGTTTTTTTAGATAATCATCTGCACCAAGGTCAAATCCTTTTTTAAGATCATTAATGCTTGCCAATGATGTAATATAAATTGCAGGTGTCGTATTGCCTATCTCTCGAAGATAACTTAATATTTCAAACCCATCAATATTAGGGACATTCACATCCAATAATAGCAAATCATAAGAAGCAGAACCTACAGAATCCAAAGCTTTTTCTCCATCGAAAAAGCTTTCCACTTCATAGCCTTGTTCCAAAAGAAATTCTTCTATAATTTCTTGCAATATCACATCATCTTCTAATAATAGTATTTTCATTATTATCCTTCTGTAAATATGATTGTAACATAGTTCATGTGCAAAGGAGTACACATAGAACTTAGATTATAATCTTGCCATAAAAAATATCAATATTAATTACTTTTAGCATTATTAAATTCGGCTATCTCACTTTCTACCATACCATCTATCATACGCAAGTACAAATCATTAATAAGGTTTGGAGAAAGATCCAAAGAGATAGCCTGTGCTCTTACATTGGAAATAACTGTGGCTATTCTCTCTTCTGCTTTGACTTCCTCTACGCTGGTTTTAAAATGTGCCATTTCTTTGATATAATTATTACGCTTTGCAATGAGGGCTACTATTTCTTTATCGACACTATCTATCTTATTTCTTGCTTCTTCTAATGTGCTACATTTATTTGTTTCCATACTTTTGTCCTTGTCTAATCTTAACTATCATTATATACTTTATACTCTTTAGCTATAATTTGTGCATGAAACCTATAAAATACATACAGCACATTTTTTTAACCTTAGTTGTTTTTAGCAGTTTTTTATCTGCTTCTGAAGATTTTAATATTACTGAAAGTAAAGATTGGGTCATTCTGCCTTATGTTTTTTCCAGTGATTCTACTGGCTTAGCTGGTGGTATTGGCGTTATCAAGCAAGGTCTATTCCAGCCACAAACTACCTTGACAGCAAGTATAATGGGAGGAGCTACCCAAGACATCATCGTCAATGGACAAGCAGAAGAAGCTAACTTTTCAGGATACTTTTTTGCATTCTCAGACTATAAACTTCCTTTTACAAACAGACTTTTCTTTTCTTTTCTTGGCTTTAAAAGCTACTATCCTTCAAAAACAAACTATCTTGATGGCTCACATACCTCCAGTAAGGACGATGTACTTACCACCTCTGGAAACTCAAATTTTTTCAACACAACTTTCAGATATGTCCTTCCTTTAGGCGAAGGTTTAGATAATCCAGAAAGACTCTACAGACTACAAGATGGTTTTGCACAAGAGCGAGAAGGCTATGGAGGAGGTGCCCCTTTTGTTACAGGGACTACTTCTTTAGGGATTAAGACATTTTACCAATATGATGATTATGAAAATTGGCAAGACTATGAACCTTGGCAGTCCATAAGCAGCGTCCCTTCTTGGGATACAAACGGCTTAAGACTCTTTTTGACTCATGATAACACAGACTTTGATCTTAACCCTTCAAGAGGATACCATTTTCAAGCACAATACTCAAAAGATTTTGGAGAAGGCGATTCTTTACAAAGTTGGGACTTTTTAGAATTTAAATATAACCATTATTTTAACCTTGATACTTTTTCTTTTACCCAACAAAATGTGCTAGCATTAAGTCTTTGGACGGGGTACTCTTTTTCTTGGGATAATGATAAAGAAATATCTCCTGGCATTGATGCCCATCGTCCTCCTCCATGGGAAGGTGCAAGACTAGGTGGCTACAACCGTATGAGAGCTTACGATAACAATCGTTTTTCAGACAAAGCTTCTTTTTATGCCACGGCGGAATATAGAGCTGTATTAGACTACAACCCTTTGAAGAAAAATTCACTTATACCTGTTGCTGTAGATTGGTTTCAAGTTGTTGCTTTTGTGGAAGCAGGAAGAGTACATGATAAATATAATTTAGATTTATTGACAGATATGAAATACGACGTAGGACTAAGCCTACGTGCCATGGCCGCACAAGTACCCATCCGTCTAGATGTAGCCTACGGAGACGAAGGTACAAACTTCTGGGTCATGATACAACAACCATTTGATTTTTAAAGAAGTAGAGTCTTACTCTACTTCCGCATCGATAACATCGTCATCATCTGCTTTTTTTGCTTCTGGATTTGCATCGCCTTGTTCTTTGGCGTACATCGCTTCAGCTAATTTGTGGCTTTTTTCAGTTAATACTTTTACTTTTTCTTCTATCTGTTCTTTTGTTGCAGAGTCATCTTTGAGTGTTTCTTCTAAGTCAGTGATAGCAGCTTCTATCCCTGCTTTTTCTGTCTCATCAAAGTTTTCACCAAGGTCACTAAGTGACTTTTTGGTTTGGTGTATCAGTGCATCTGCTTGGTTTCTAGCATCTACTATTTCTTTTCTTTTTTCATCTTCAGCTTTATTTGCTTCAGCATCTTGTACCATTTTTTCTATCTCTTCATCTGAAAGCCCACTTGAACCAGTGATCTTAATCTCTTGAGACTTACCTGTACCTTTGTCAGACGCGGTAACAGTCAAGATACCATTGGCATCTATATCAAAAGTAACTTCTATCTGTGGTACACCACGAGGAGCTGCTGGTACATCTCTGAGCTCAAACATACCTAGTGATTTATTGTCTTTTGAAAACTCTCTTTCACCTTGAAGCACGTGTATGCTTACTGCTGGCTGGTTGTCTTCTGCTGTTGAGAACACTTGTGACTTTTTGGCTGGAATAGTAGTTCCTTTTTCTATAACCTTAGTAGTCACTCCACCCAATGTTTCTATCCCAAGACTTAGTGGTGTCACATCAAGTAAAAGTACGTCTTTCACATCACCTGCGAGTACACCACCTTGTATAGCCGCACCAAGTGCAACCACTTCATCTGGGTTTACAGATTTATTTAGCTCTTTACCAAAGAATTTTTTCATCTCTTCTTGAACCAATGGAATTCTTGTTGAACCCCCAACCATAACGATTTCGTTAATGTCTGAAGTACTAAGGTCTGCATCTTTAAGCACACCCTGAACTGTTTTAATCGTAGAAGATACCAAATCACCTATGAGTGACTCAAATTTTGCTCTTGTTATTTTAGTCACTAGGTGTTTTGGGCCAGAAGCATCTGCTGTGATAAACGGAAGATTTATCTCCGTTTCAGTTGCAGAAGAAAGCTCTTTTTTTGCTGTCTCAGCTGCATCTTTAACACGTTGTAATGCCATTACATCTGCTTTTACATCTATGCCCGTCTCAGACTTGAACTCATCTGCTACATAATCGATGATTTTGTTGTCAAAGTCATCACCACCAAGAAATGCATCTCCACCCGTAGCCATGACTTCTACCACACCATCACCAGTCTCTAGTGCAGTTACATCAAAAGTACCACCACCAAGGTCATACACTACTATTTGCTCTGCATCTTTTTTGTCAAGACCATATGCAAGTGCTGCAGATGTTGGTTCATTTATAATACGAAGTACATTGAGACCAGCAATTGTTCCTGCATCTTTTGTTGCTTTTCTCTGTGCATCATTGAAATATGCAGGTACAGTTACAACTGCATCAGTGATAGTTTCACCAAGGTATGCTTCTGCATCTTTTTTCATCTTCATGAGTACTTTTGCAGAAATTTCTTGAGGTGTATACGTCTTTCCTGCTACTTCAATAGCACATCCGCCATTCTCTGACTTGATAATATGATAAGGCAATTTAGACTGTGCTTCTTTAGCATTATCTTCACTCATCATAAGACCCATAATTCTCTTAATAGAGTAAATTGTCTTCTCTGGGTTAGTAATCGCTTGTCTTTTTGCAGACTCACCAACTAAAATTTCACCTTTGTCTGTAAATGCAACAATAGAAGGTGTTGTATTTTTACCCTCTTTGTTCGCAATAATCTTTGCTTCACCATTTTCAAACACTGCCATTGCAGAGTTTGTTGTTCCTAAATCTATTCCTAATACTTTTGCCATATTATTTTCCTTTAATTCTATTTATATATTATTTAGAGGTACTAACCATCGCAGGACGTAAAATTCTATCCTTGATGGTATAACCTTTTTGCATTACTTGAACTACATCACCTTCATTATGCTCGTCACTCTCAACTTGCATGATGGCCTGATGTACTTCTGGGTCAAATTCTCCCTCGCAACATACTTCTTTAATACTATTTTTTTCTAGTATCTTTTTTAGTTGTTCAAAGGTTAGATTGACACCTTCTTTCATATTACTGAGCACTTCTTCAGAGTCTGCTTCGCTATTATTCATAGAAGACAAGGCATTCTCAAAAGAATCCATCACAGCCAAGATATCTTTAGCAAAACTTTCATTTGCATAAGAAACTGCATTCATCTTGTCTTTTTCTAAACGTCTTTTAGAGTTTTCAAAATCCGCATGGGCTCTTAAGTACTTATCTTTATAGTCTGCAGCTTCAGACAAAGCAAGTTCCAAAGGGTCAGCAACAACTGCTTCCTCTTCTTCTACAAGCTCTGTCTGGGCTACTTCTTCAGTCTGAGACTCTTCAAGATTTTCTTCTTCTTGACTCATTTACAGACCTCCTTATTTGGTATTTTTTGCATTTAAATATTCATGCTTGGGAGTATTATACAACATTGAGTGACTATTTGTCAAGTCATAGTTGAGTCTTATTGACTAAAGTATATAAAACGATAGTAATATACTGTTTAAATTATTGGGATAGTTATAAAATTTAGGGATAAATTAAAGTGAGGAAACACAGCAGTCAAAAGACTACTGTAAAAAAATGGTACTAGTTTCTAATACCCATGTCTGCTTTGATAGTGTTCCATCTAGCTAAATCTACTTTTTTCAAGTATCTCATAAGTCTTCTTCTTTGGCCAACCAATTTAAGTAGTCCAAGTCTTGAAGAATGATCTTTTTTGTTTGTTTGAAGGTGCTCAGTTAAATAAGTGATTCTTTCTGTAAGCAATGCTACTTGTATTTCTGTTGAGCCTGTATCGTTTTCGCCTCTAGCATATTTAGCAACTATTTCTGCTTTTTTCGCCTGATCTAAAGCCATAATGACCTCCTGATTGGTATAAATTCTCAAAATTGAGTTCGAAATCATAGCATAATAATCTTGCTATGTGCTTATTGAATATAATAAAGCCTACTTAATCTAAATTAGAGTAAAATAGTCCTAATTGATTAAAAGGTATTTTAAAATGTTGCTTACCCGTGCCAGTGAATATGCTTTACTTTCTTTAGATGTAATACGTAAATCAAATAGCCCTTTGGGTGCTGAACAGTTAGCAAATGAACTTTCTATACCTAAAAGTTTTTTAGCCAAAATCCTACAAAGTCTTGCGAAACAAGGGATTCTGCAGTCTAGAAAAGGCGCACATGGAGGGTTTATTTTGGCAAAACCTATAGAAAAAATCAGCGTCAACGAAATTATTTTTGCAGCAGAAGGAAAAACCCCTGCTGTTTTTGACTGTACTTCTTATGCTGCTACTTGTCCAAATGGCAGCATAGGAACTTGTGCCATCTCTCCTTTTTTAGTTAATTTTCAAACCAAAATAGATGATTTTTTAAATGATTTGATGCTAAGTGATATACTATAAATGCAACACATTTACCATCTCTCACACATAGACCTTGATGGCTACGGCTGTCAATATCTTAGCCAACAGTGTTTTGACACAGTATTTTCTTACAATGCTAACTACGGAGCAGAAGTACCTGCTCGTATGACCGAGATAGTCAAGAAGATAGAACAAGATAAATTTTTAAATGCCAACATAGAGGCACTCATACTCATTACTGACCTTAACCTCAACACTAAAGAAGCTGCCTACATAGAAAAAGAAGCTATACGCATAGGAGCAAAACTACAACTACTTGACCATCATGCCACAGGTGCCAAAGCAGCAGAGCGTTTTGCTTGGTATTCCTTAGACACCACTCGTTGTGCTACCCTTATCACTTATGATTGGCTACAAAAACACTATAATTTTGATAAAAATAATGAGTTAAAAAATATCGTACAAGCCATCAATGCCATAGACATTTGGGTATCTGATGATTCCTTATTTGAGTATGGAAAAGTGATGCTAGGCATGATCTCTGGTGCTAGAGAGATAGGGCGCGTATTGTTTCCCGCTGAAGACAGAGCATTTAAACTCTCTATGATAGCAGCTGCCAAAGAAAGACTTGCCAATGTAGATGCGCCCATCAAACTAGATGATGATCTGCATCAAATAAAAAAAGCATTCTTTAAAAAAGACAAAAACGACACCAAAGACAACTTAGTAGCTTCTTTTGTAACAGACCTACTTACACAAGATCGTCAACGTCTTAGCATCAACTACAAAGGCTACAAAGGCATACTAGGCTACAACGTAGGAAGTGCCTCTCTTATAGGAAACAACTGCATGGTTACAAATGATGATTACGACTTCTATATGGATGTTAACTTCAGAGGAAACTTCTCTTTACGTAGTAACAACAAGATGGATGTCTCTGCTATGGCAGCCCACATAGGAAATGGTGGAGGACACCCCAACGCATCTGGAGGAAAAATAGAAGGCTACAAAGACTCGTTTGTCTATGCCGATGTACGTCAATTTGTGCAAGCTTATATAGATGAAAAAACTATGGTATAATATAAAATGGCAGAGATTGATAAGATTAAAGAAGAAATAGGATGGCTTAAAATCATCTTTGGTATTTTAACAGCTGTTGATTTATCACTTGTTGGGTGGTTAGCTCAAAATTATAAAACATCTTCTATAGTAATTTTAATTTTTGCACTTATCATTGTAATGTTTTCTACAGTTGGTATTGTGTATGTCAATAAAAAAGCTTACAAAAAAATAGATGAATTAGAGGATTTATAAATGGAATGGATTGTAATTACAGCAGCACTCATAATGTTTGGTGGTTTGTTTTATGCTCTTTATGATTTTACTAAACATATAGAATCAAACTAAAACCTTAACCTAAACTCAGTCCCTTTATCCAAGACTGAGTTTAGCCCTAAGCCTATGTCATACTCGTCACATATACTTTTTACGATACTTAAACCTACACCAAAACCTCCAGAGTATGCTGTGCCTCTTTTAAACTTTTTAAATATTTCTTTTTGTGTACTTTCTTCTATGCCTATGCCTTCATCTTTTATGCTAAATATTCCATCTTGAAGGTTTATGCTAATGCTTGAGCCTGCGGGAGAATATTTGATAGCATTACCTATGAGGTTACCAAAAAGAAGTTGTAGCCGTGCTTGAGGTATGCTAAAAATATGCTTTTCTAATGATACCAACATCTTAATACGCTTACTTTCGCAAAGTGGCTCATAGTAACCAATACTTTTTTCCAAAACTTGTTCAATATCCAAGTCTGAGCCTATTTCCTTGGTATCAGAAAAGTTAATATAGGTCAATGCACTATATATATCGTGCAACTGCTTGGTACTTATAGAAATATTTTTTAGCGTTTTTTGCGTACAGTTTTCTTGTTTTAGTGCTTGATTACTTGCCATAAACAATGCTGTAATGGGAGTATTGAGCTCATGGGTTACATCGTTGATGAAACTTTCTATCTGCTTTACCCTTTGTCGCACAGGTCTCATGAAAAGCTTTGAAAGCACCCATGCTATAAAGGCTATTAATATAGCGACCAATATGGTGGCTTTCCATACATTTACTTCCAAGCTTTTAAGTGCTATTGCCAAGGTATTAGACTGTGCCACAACAAAAGAGATATTTAAATGTTCTCTTGGTGCATCTGAGACAAATACATCATAGTCTCCAAAATGGTAGTATCCTGCCCTCTTAGGCATAGAAGGCTCAATAAGTCTGCCCTCTTGTACTTGATTGTCAGCGTTTATGAGTGCTAGTTCTATCTCCTTGGGTACTTCTGTATTCTTTAGTTTCACCCCATGCATGTGTGCCATAATAATATCTCCGGCTCTCATATCTGCACTGTGCTGAAGTTTATAATACGTTTCATTTTCCAAAGCATTTTTTTGTGCCGCATAATACCAATACCCCACAAGAGAAATAAACAACAAAGAAGAGAAAATATATAGTCCCAAAAAAGAATAAAAAGATTTGCTTTCTAAATCATTCATACCTATATCCTAGCCCTCTTTGTGTGATTATCTTCTCTCTTCCTATAAGCTCTCGTAACTTTCGTATGTATGAACGCAAGGTTGCATCACTTGGAAGTGCGTCAAACTCCCAGATGTTTTGCAGTAACTCTTCTGTACTTATGAGCCTTTGAGGATGTGCTATAAAGTACTTAAGTATTTCCATCTCTTTGGGACTTAGGCTTTGTTCTTTTACTCCATCACTTAGCATTTGCTTGGCTGGATAAAACATCAAATTTTCACTCAAAACCACAGGTGTGTCTTGCTCTATATGAAATAAAACTCTGGATTTTTCGATGCGAAGTTTCAACTCTTCTAGCTCAAAAGGTTTGCGTATGTAATCATGTGCACCTGCATCAAAAGCAATTTTGAGATGCTTAGTGTCGCCATACGCCGTCACGATGATGGCTGGTGTACTGTTATTGTAGGCACGCAACTCTTTTAGTAGAGCTACTCCTGATTTACCAGGCACATTAATATCAAAAATAAAAAGGTCATAACGATGCTCATCTATCAAAGCTTGGGCTTCTTTTGAGTCAAAAGCATGTGTAAGGTCATAAAAGTCTTGAAGATAAGCAGAAACAATGTCTGCTAGAACAGGGTCATCTTCCATCAAAAGTATTTTCATTTTACTTCCTTTTTAGCAAACTAGCCATAGTGTACTATACTTATGTGTGAATAATGTGTATATTTTACTTTTTAATCAAAAGTATTGGTAACATTCCAAAATAATCCAATGTACCATAGGCTTGCTCACTATTTATATCAGCTTTAATACTTAATATTAATTTCTTAATACTCTTTTCATCTAAATCACCTAAATATTCACCTTCTCCATGATCTTCTTTGTATAATTTAACCAATCGATGTGTAGCTTTGTTTTCTTCATATTTCCAAATTGTCATTTTTTTGCCTTTTGGATATTAATATTTCTGGGGGAGTATAAAAAGAGGAATAAATTTGCAAGAGAAGAACTCTTGCAAAAAGTAAAAAATAGTATAGACTATCTTTTTGAAAATTGTGGAGAACGTCTTGCTTTTTTCTTACCTGGTTTCTTACGTTCAACTACTCTAGAATCTCTAGTAAGAAGTCCCATTGGCTTAAGAATAGCTCTAAAAGATGGCTCATAAGCTACAAGTACCTTAGTGATTCCATGCTTAAGCGCATCTGCTTGCGCAGCATAGCCACCACCAAGTGTAGTTGCTTTAATATTCATAGACTCTAACTGTTTTGTAGCTTCAAGTGGAAGTCTTACTTTCATTTTAAGTGTTTCATGCCCACCTAGCCATTGGTCAAGTGTTTTACCATTGATTAGCATTTCACCATTACCTGGAGTCATCCAAACTTTAGCGATAGCCGCTTTTCTTTTTCCTGTTGCATACATAGTTGCCATACTTAAGCTCCTTTATTTATTTGTGCTGTATGTGGGTGTTCAGAACCTGCATACACTTTTAGTTTTTTAAGCATCGCTCGACCTAGAGTGGTCTTTGGAAGCATTCCTCTTACTGCTTGACGAAAAAGTTTTTCCGTATGATTTTCCAGCATATTATCAAGTTTTTTACTTTTAGTTGAACCAAAATAACCAGAGTGAGTAAAGTATTCCTTATCTTCCAATTTTTTGCCTGAAAACTTTGCTTTTTCAGCATTGATAATCACCACATAATCACCACAATCAACATTTGGTGTAAATGATGGCTTATGTTTGCCCCTAAGAAGTGTTGCCACTTCAGTTAAGATACGACCAAAAGTTTGACCTTCTGCATCTACCAAAACCCAGTCACGTGTTACGTCAGCAGGCTTAAGAACTGATGTTAGTTTCATAAAATTTCCTTGTATAAATATAAGCTTTCGCTCTTTTGTGGAAGAATAATACCTATTTAAACTTAAAATTTATTTAAATTAAGATTATTTTAAGTTAATAACTAAAAAATTATCCATTCTTACATCTACTCTCTTATTTTTATCCTCTCTAAAACAAATTCTACATGCTCTTTAAGGTCATAAAGTTCTCCTGCATAAGAAAGAGGTACTTTCGTTTGACTTAATATTTCCAATAGTAAAGCTTCAAGTTCTTCTTTATACTGTGTATGCTCATTAAACTCAGGGCTTAATAACCTTCCCTCTATTTCTATAAGGTCTTTGTACCAATGATAAATTCTACGTCTTATACGCCATTGATAAAAAGGAATGATACCTTTTAATAAAGGTAAAAATAATGTTAAAAGTGGAATAAGTAAAAGTTTAAATTTATTGATATTATACGCCACCCAATAAGGAAAAATCTTTTCCAACCAACTGTCACCCTTGCTCAAATACAAGTTAGCACTTTCGTTGATTGGCACTTCAAGATAACGTGTGCTTGGAAATTGGATATTTTTAGAAAACAATAGTTCTTTTTCATGCACATCTTTTACTTCGCGTAAAAAAAGACGTATAAGTTCGGGTCTGAAATTTTTATGTGCAAGCAATGTTGCCACAGTAGCTATGAGTTGGATATCCTCATCTGGCACATTGTTTCTTAAGTCAAAACTACCTTCAGGAACAGAAAAATGTGTTAAAAATGGGAAATTCATCTCATACGCTTTGGCTCGCCTTAGAGTCATTAAGCGTAAATTATCATCATGAAGAAGTGCTTTAATAATCTTGGAATGTGGAGAAATCACTACAAATAAAATATCTATCTCCCCTTGGTTTAAAGATTTTTGTGCCTCAAGAGTATCCATCAATAATAAATGAGTATTGCTCTCATCAATCCCATTTATAGCTAATAAACGCCTTGCTAGCTGCTCTGTTCCTGAACCTGAAAGCCCAATGGCTATACGTTTTCCCATAAGTTCTGAAGCTTGATCTATATCATCTTGACTCTTTTTAGAAAAAATCCATAGTGGCTCAAAATAAATACTTGCCAAAGACTCGAACTTCTCAGACATATTAGAATCTACCGTTCCGCCTTGAATAAATGCAATATCTACCTTCTCTTCATACAAAAGTTTTTGGGCTTCTTTAGAGCCTGCTGTTAGCGTGATACTGACTTTTACTTTTTCTTTTTCAAGCAAACGTTTATACGCCAAAGCATGCTGATAATACATACCACTCTTACTTGCTGTAGCAATCCTTATTTCGCCTTTTACCTTTGTATCAGGTGTGTTTAGAAACCAAAATCCAAAACCTAACAGCACAAGTACTGAAAGTAACCATGCCCAACGATATATATACTGCATTATCTTAACCTCTGCATTATTATTTCCTCATCCAAAAGATACACAATCATCCCCTCAGTCTTTTTTCTAGTAATATTTTCTATGGCTTTTATATATTTTCTTACTTGCTGCTGATGCTTCGAGGCATACTTTTTAGAACTCTTATAGTCTATAACCAGATTATATTCATCATACTCTAAAAGTAAATCAATTTGCTTTAATTCTCCTGAGAAAGATAGTGACTGTTCTTTACTTACTTCTGCCATATGAAGTAATTTTTGAAATGCTTGATGCTTAACCAAAGCATGTACACGCTTTTTTATCTCCATTAAAGTTTCAACGCTTAATTGCTGTCCAAATTTATTTTGTACTGCTGTCATAGCTAGGGTGACGCTCTGTTCATCAAATGCCCCCAACATTTCTAAAGCATAGTGTAAGGCTGTACCAAAAAGTATGGCTTCATAGTCTTTCTCTACTTCATCTTCATGTTCTGGTATTTCTTGTGTGCCATAGTTTGAGATTGTTATTGGCTGTATCTCATCTATTTGGTGCGTTGGCAAACGCACCCTACACTGTTTTAACGTACCAAGAGACATCACCTCCATAGCTAAAGCATCAAATATAGAATCTTTAAGCTTACGTATAACTATCATACCCTCTACTGCCCGTGTCAAAGCCACATAAAGCACATTCATACTATCTTTAGCAGAAGAGTTTTTACGCTTTTGCATTAGCTGTGCATATTCAGAGTCAAAGTTCTCCCTGCCTTTTGTTCTATAAAATATTTTATCTATATACAAATTATCATCATAGTGATAGAATAATGCTGACGTATCAGGTTTTTTCTTAGTAAGCTTATCTAAGAGTATCACATACTCAAACTCCAAACCTTTAGAACCATGTATCGTCATAATCTTCGCACCATGTACTGTGTTAGAAGCCACGGCAATACTGGAGCTCTCAAACTCATCTGCAAAAGTAGGTATATCAGAAAAACCAGATGCAAATTCCAACAGCTTTAATATATTTAAGTCATCATCAAAATACCCAAACTCTCGTACAAGCTTATCTAGCACTTGTAAAGGAGACATAAATGCAGAAAACCAAGAAACATCTACCTCTTCTAGATTTTTTCCCACATTTAGAAGCATAGCTTGTGCATCTATTTTCTCTCCAAAGAAAAGGTACTCAGTCATGGCTACTAATGCTGCTATTTTAGGTATATTTTTCAACGATGAAGAAGTTTTTAAAAGTGTTTCTATCCCCTCATGCTGACATGCTTCTTGTAATGTTTGTCCATCTTTGTTTGTGCTCACTAGAAATGCTATGTCATCTACATTTATACCTAAACCTAATAGTACCTTGACTTGCTTCACAGCTTCATCTATAAGTTCTTCAGACTCTAGTACTTCAACATACCCTTCTCTTGCATCTTCTTTACTTTTTTGCTCTACATAGCCTTCCATCACAGGAGTAAACCAACGATTTACTTGTTCTACTACATGTTTAGAGCTTCTATAATTTGTATCCATAGGCAAGACATCCACAGCATAACGCTGTGCCACCTTATCAAATAACTCTTCTACACCACCACGAAAACGGTACAAAGACTGCTTTGTGTCACCCACATAAAAGAACGACTTAAATTCACTTTGTCCATGCCCTGCAAAGATTTCGTCTATGAGTGGTTTAAGTAGTAAGAATTGCAAGGTTGAAGTGTCTTGAAACTCATCTAAAAGTATATGCTTAAACTTAGCATCTATCTTAAAATACAAAAATTCTTTAGAGATACTCTCATGCAACAACCTATAAGTAAAGTATGTCAAATCATCAAAAGACAGTACTCCTGATGTCTTAGCCGTGCTTATATTGGCATTTTTGTAATAATCATAAATTTTAAAAATACCTTGCAAGATGATAATTTCTCTTATATGCACCCATTTTTCTAACATATCTTTAAGTTTTAAAAATTCTTCATCTATATTAGGATTTTTTTCAACATATTTTTTATAATTTCTTGCTTCTAAAAGAGATTCTTTCTGAAATATATCTCTAGAAAAAAGTGCTTTTGTTTTGCGTGCTGTGAAATTATTTATTGCTGTTTTAGAAGCACCTGCCTTGACTAATAACTGTTCCACTATTTGTCTTTGTTTATCTATTTCAGTTTCAATTACATGAATTGACTGCGTATGCTGATTATTTATTGGCAACAAGGGATCTATTTTATAAAAGTTTTGCATCATATCAAAGATTTTGCTAAAGCGTTTATCTTCTATATTGATGGTAAGTTTTACCAAACTAGAGAGTAACCCTTCTGCTTGCACTTCATCTAAAAAGTATTTTTCCAACTCATCACTAGCTTGTTCTTTTGTCACAAAATCAGGCTCAAGCCCAAGTTCAAGTGAAGCAGAACGCAAGACAGAAGAAAAAAAACTATCCAGTGTCACAATATGTGTACTACTAGACAAAAATCTAGCCAATACCTCAGCTTGTTTAGACAAAATCTCCTCTCTACTAAAACCTGTTTCTTTAGCTACCGCATCTGTAAATGCTCTATTTTTTTCATCTGCCAATGCACGCAAAGAGTCCAACACCCTTTGACGCATCTCCGCTGCTGCCTTGTTCGTAAATGTCGCTGCGAGTATACTAGATGGTGATTCTCCCATAAAAAGTAGTGAGATGTAACGAACAGAGAGAGCAAAAGTCTTGCCTGAACCTGCTGAGGCCGAGTAGGCTAGGTGTGGTTTGAAGTTTGGGTTATTACTCATCTATTTTAGTATTTCGATTTGTATATTTGTATATTTCTCTAATTTTTTAAAATCACCATCAAAGGTGACTAACCTATCACAATATTTTTCTGCTACTTTTAAGTGCATAACATCATTTATGTTTTTACAAAAATCTATCTTTTCGCACACATCGTAAGCTTCCAATACAAGTGTATTATCTATAAATGAATTAACATACTTTGAAAACAACATGACTTTATCATGATGTATTTTGGTTAATTTATATTTTGAAAGTACAAATATATATTCACTAAGCACCATAGGAGAAATAAAAAACGTATCCTGCTCTATAGCCTCATATATTATCTTTTGTGCCACATCAAACTTTGCCTCATCTTGATTTATGGTGTAATACACAAGTACGTTAGTATCAAAAAATGTCACTATACATTTCCTCATCCACTTTACACAAATTAATAGTATTATCGTCAAGCACAGTGATGTTCTTACTGATTCTTTTAAACTCTTCTAGGAGTGCCTTTGTATCTCTTTTTTCTTCTTTTTGATTGACGAGTAACTCTTCGTATCGCTGCGCATCCACTATCACGACAAAAGGCCTGTCTCTTTTAGTCACCTGTATATCTTCTTTGATCGCCCTGTCAAGCAAATAGGTTTGTTGTTTCAGTTGTGTAGCTGTTATAGTCATAATGTACCTTTTGTATAAACTATACATAGTATACAATTTATACTATAATTTGTCAAATCGGATTGAAATATATGACTTAATAGCAAACTTGACAATATCTTGTCAAGTTTGCTACACATACTCCCCTCTTCCACACATCAAAGTAAACTCACACCATTTGCACTTCTGTAAGTCCTCACATTTCTCAGCTACAAAACTTTTTGTCTCTTTAAGTTCTACGATGACATCTGCTAAGCGTTCATTTTTTTCTTCCAATGCCGTAATCTCTTCTATCTCTCCATTTTCAAAGAGTTTAATGAAAGCTAAGTTTACATTTTGGTACTTATCACTTAACATCTGATGATAGATGCTCATTTGTAAGTCGTTCAGGCTTTCTATGTTTTTAGTCTTTTGGGCTTCTTTGATAGAGCCACTTTTGTAGTCTATTACTAGAGTATGGGTGTCATTTTGGTCTATGCGGTCTATGCGTCCTTTGAACTTTAGACCACCTATGTCACCTTGGAACTCTTTTTCACGCTCTACTACTTTCCAGTTGGCATTAAAGTGGTTTATCTGTGTTTGCACAAAACCTCTTAGTTTCTCTTTCCATAAGAGTTTTCGGTACGAAATTTTTGCATCTTCGAAAGGCAATAGCCTGTCTAGTAAAATGTCTATCTGTCGCTGCATCTCTTGCGGTGTTTTGTAGCTGTTATATTCATTATGTAAATGTTCTAGAAGTTTGTGTAAAAATGCACCCTCATTGAGTTCATTTTCATCTTTAGCTTGTAGTTTTTGAATATACCTATAATAGTACTTGCGCTTGCACTCTAAAAATGTCTTTAAGCGAGAAGCGGACCATGTAATGGCACTAGCATCAAATGCTTCTATTTGTGGATTATTAGTAATTTGTAACTGCGAAGGTTGTACATAGAGTAAATCAAACTGTGCTTGTGTCTGCAGAGCTTCCCCTAGCCCTAATTCATAAAGAAACTTAGATGCTAACTTGTTATCTGATGTACTGTAGAGTATTACTGCTTGTGATGCCTGCTCAAGCAGGCGTTTATAGTAATGTTTTTGTAAAGCTTCTCGGTCATGCTTAGTCGGCAAATTTGCAAAGGCTCTTACTTGTGAATTTAGAAACTGATCTTTACTCGAAGTAGCAGGCACTATGCCTTCATTAAAATCTACTATGACCACAGCTTCAAAACGAACTCCTCTAGTCTCTAGCACTCCCATAACAGTAACTAATCCACCTCTTACATCGTCTATTGTGATAGTAGCGAGTGCTTTAAGCCATAAGAAGAGCCATTCCTTAAGACTTAGTATCTGCCCTTCAAATATCTTTAGAAAATGTAAATATTTCTCATGTACCCGTTCATTATATTTTTCTTTTTTTTCTCCATTGAGCAAAGGACAGTCTAGAAGACCTAAGCTTTCTAAGCCAAGGAACAAAGCTTCTGAGTTTGTACGCTTAGAAGGTACAAGCATTTCCAGCTCTTCCATCTTAAATCCATAACGTTTAAGTAGAGAGTGACTTTTTTCATCAAAATTTTGCCAATGGTTATACAAAGCATTAAGCGATTTATATATGCGTCCGTTTGCATAGTCATAACCCATAGCAAAATTTAAGTTGTTGTGTATGTCAAAAAGTGCAAACTGCTCTTTAAAACTTTCATCAGGCAAAACAAGGACGATATTTTCTGCCTTGATGCCTGAACTTACTAACTTTTCTATCTGCGTAAAAGCTAAGGCTACTTGTTCTGTTCTTTCTTCTACTGAGAAAATGCTTACATTCATTTGAGCATTATTGGGTTTTGCATCTAATATCTTTTTATCTGTAAATGAAAATTTTAACTCTGAGTTATTTGTTAGGCTCATACCCTTAGCTTCAAATCGTTCTTGCATTTTAAGGTTAAACCTAGATGTTGTGTAGTGAAAGATAAGCTGGGTATATTTTGATATTTCTTCCATCAAGGTCAATTCAAAATGACTTAGATAGCCCTCTAAATGTACTTCTATACATTCAAAGCTTTCTATGAAAGCTCTATTGAGCGCATAACTACTAGGGATAAATGCCTTGTCCGTGTAACCTTTGGCGTCTATGAGAGTTTTATAATTTGCCAAGAGTGTTTCAAGTAGGTACAGATGTGTATCAAACTCGGCATAAGCATCTGCTTGCAATAAAGCGTCAAATCCTACTTCTTCCGCAACCAACTCTTCAAAGAATTTGAACAAAGCATCACTTTTACTAAAAAAACGTAATAAAGATAAATCTACTTTCATCGCTTCAAAAGCCTTAAAATTTGCGGCTTCACGAAGAAGTAAAATACGTTGTAAAGCATCTACTTGCACTTTGTTTTCAACCAAGATAGTTCGTTGTTCAAATTCATCCATACGCATGAGTGTAGGCAAAAAAGTATCTTCTTCTTTCTGCTTAGAAGCTAGCGTTCTTAAGGCTCTTGATGTTGCATAAATGTGGAGTGTTTTGTTCATAAAGAAAGTATAGCATACAAAATATTTGTATGCTAGTACTTACTATGGTTTTAATGGTTTTAAGTATGCAGAGATTTCAGAATAGCCTATAGTATCACCCACTTCTGCTCTAAATTGAAGAGTATAACGTCCTTCTTTTTGAATGTCTAATGCTTCAATACTATACTTACCATTTACATAAGGGACATTTTCTACAAGTTGGTCTTGTGTTCTACTGTGTGGTTGAGTGAGTAAAAAAGTTACTTTAGCATCTGCTATATTTTGACCTTTTTTACTTAAAACTTTATAGCTAAAATCATTGTTGCCCTTAGAAAGTTTTACAAGGTTTGACTGAGGACGGTTAGAATTTACATTGTCCATCATAACTATCATTTGAACATTCAATATGTTGATAATATAGTCTTTATCAAATGCTTTTTGGGCTTCTAAAATCTGATTAATGTTTATATCTGCCATTTGGTACTTCAACATATACTGATTTGACTCTTGCACAGGCATTTGCATAGCTGACTTCACAGTCCAGTAAGAAAGCGTAAGTCCTACTGCGAGGAAACCAAGTATCATGTGCGGCCAATAAGTTTTTTCTTTAGTATTTGCCATTTTTTCTACCTTTGTATCTTATGTAAAGTGGTCTAAGCACAAACATCCATAAAAGTAGCAGAGTACCTGTATAAACAAATACTCTAAGCACAAAAACCATAGTTCCCATCTCGTCTGGTATAGTACTCTCTAATTTTAAGCCTTTTGACTTAGCGATATTGTCGCAAAGCTCAGAATATGCCTGCAACATACCTATGTTGTACTTGTCTTCTACTGTGTTGGAGTCTTTCACTGCTATGACATCTATGCCTGCATCTCTCACGCTGTCATAGTCATATAAAGAACGTACTGTTTCAGAGGAAGGGATAATACCTACTCTACCACGTGCTTTTGATTTTTTTGTAATCGTCGCATAAGGAGCAAAGACAAACAATACGTAAGGCTTACTTAGCTTTGCCTCATACTTCTTGCTATACATTACAAGATTATATCTCTCAGGGAAATGTTCATTCGTTGCTATAAGATAAACATTTACAGATGTTTTCTCATAAAGCTCCATTCCCATAGTGCCTATAAGCTTTACAGCTTCTTGTTTTAAAAAGTCATTTTTTAGGATATGTGTAGCATTCAGCAGTAGTGGAAATAAAAAAGCAAGCAAGGCTGCCCCTACTAATGCTTTTCTCATATTAACATTAACCAACGTATAAAAGGTTATCTCCGGTAAATGACAAATATAGTGCTGCTATCGCAGCAAATGCCATACATGCAAAAAGTATTTTATCCATATATTTTATCATTATTTATCCTTTTTTTTAAATGCAAAGTTTTTATTATCAACCGAAATCATTTTAAGATTATTTACATCTCTAATTACTGATGGATCATATGCCTCATCTACTGCATTTCTTTGCGTAATAATCGTGAGTAACATCAAAGTAATAAGAATTACAAGTAGCGCCACAATAGAAATAAGAATTCCTGCTATTCCATGAATTCCAAACACAGATCTTTTTGTATTTTCTGCCATCTCAAACTCCTTATTTTGCCATTGACTGGATATAAACAGTCAAAGCTTTTTCTTGTATTGGGGTAATCAACGTATTAAATGCTGGCATCTTACCAATTGAGCCATGCTTACCTTTGGCTAAGGTATTTACCATGTCATATCCATTAATTTTTGGACCAACATGAGAAACACCTTCGCCATTTTCTCCATGACAAGAAGAACATGCAGCAAATGATGCAGGTTTTGCACCTGTCATACCTCCAGCTACATAAGCAGAAATTTCTTCTGCTTGTTCCCCTGCTGCCATACCTGGGTACATGCCTCCAGGAAATGCTGTCATTGTATTTTGACCTTTATTAATAATATCCAATACTTCTTGTTTACTTCTTAGTTTAGTAAAGTCTTGTGCCTTGCCATCAAGTCCATCACCTGTATTACCATGACATTGTGCACATTGTACCAAATAAATAGACTCTCCCATCTCTCTTAAAGTACTCTCGTCTGCATTTTTATGGATACTTTCAAATTTAGCGTTATACGCTAATACTTCTTCATTATATTCACCTATTTGGCTATATGCATTAATAGGGTAACCAACAAAACCGTACCACATAGACCATAAAAATAATCCTAAAAATGAATACGCCCAACCTGAAGGTAATTCATTCTTGTATTCACGTACGCCATCCCAACTTTCATCTGCCAATTCACCTGTAGCCACATCTGTTTTCATTTGATTGATGTATTTTACCGATACTGCAGATGTCAGTACGGCTATGGCTATGGCACCACCCATTGTTATCGCATTGACCGAATCAGCAAAAATATCAATATCTAAGCTCATTACAACAGCGATGGTTGCCACAATCAATAGTGCCGAAAATGCCAATGATTTTATCATTAATCCATTCATTTATCTTCCTCCTTGTTATATTCTCTTTTTGAGGCTGGCTTATCTTCTACGGGAGTACTCGTGACTTTATCATCAAGTGCAATTTTGCCGTATTTTTCATAATCTCGCTCACCTCTTTTTTCAGACCTGTATAAATGTATAATATACCAATACAGCATCACTACTAAAAAAATGGTCATAAAGAAAGAGGCATACCCTTGCAAATCTCTAATGTCCATATTTTCTCCTTACTTCAAAGAATTAAGATAAGCAATAAGCGCTACAATCTCAGGCACTTCACCCTTAGCTACTGCTTCTTTAACATCTTTATTTTTCATATTATCAGCAATAGCCTGTGCATCTGCAAGTACTTTTGGTCTGTGTGCATTCCAAGCCTCTCTAGTTCTTTTAAACTCTGGGCCATAAGGTGTAAAAAATGCATTTTTAACTGTTACTGCTTCTGCATAAGCTGTTTCAATATCAGCCAAGTTAGTGAACTGGTGCTTATACGCAGGCATAATAGAGCCTTCTACCATAGTAGGATCCCACATATGGTTTTCATGCCAATCTGTTGTTCTGTAATTACCAATACGGTGCAAGTCTGGACCTGTTCTTTTAGAACCCCAAAGGAAAGGTCTATCATAGGCATATTCACCAGAGAGTGAATATGCACCATAACGATCTGTCTCAGATTTAAATGGACGAATCATTTGTGAGTGACAAGACATACAATTGTCTTTCATATAAACATTTTTGCCAGCAAGTTCTAAAACTGTACGTGGTTTCATATCCACAAGTGGACGAGCCGCCTGTGCAAAGTTTGGAACAATCTCTATAAGCCCCGCAAAAGAGATAACAATCGATATCGCCGAAGCGAAAAAGAATGGATTTTTTTCTAACCAATGAAAAAACATAATAAATACCTCCCTTATGCCATAGGCGTTTTAAATTGTGGTTCTTCTGCAAGCACTCTACCAGAAGTCATCGTTTTGTAAATATTATAAGCGAACATCAAGAAACCAATTAGGTACATAACCCCTGAAAGTGCCCTGATTGTATAATATGGATGCAACACTGTTACTGTGTCAATAAATGAGTACATTAAGTTACCATACTCATCTACCGCTCTCCACATCATACCTTGTGTAATACCTGCAATCCACATAGAAGTGAAGTATAATACAACGGCTGTTGTTTGAAGCCAAAATTGTGCTTCCATTAATTTCTTAGAATAAACCTCTCTCTTAAACATACGTGGAGCCATATGAAAAATAGATGCCATAATCATAAATACAACCCAACCTAAAGCTCCATCATGAACATGTCCAGGAATCCAATCTGTAAAATGCGCAATTGCATTTACTGATTTGATCGCTTGAATAGGCCCTTCGATTGTTGAAAGCATATAGAAAGTAGATGCAAGTACCATAAATTTAATAAGCGGATTGTCAGTTAACTGATTCCACTCACCCTTCATGGTAAGAAGCATATTAATAGCCGAACCCCACGAAGGCAAGATAAGTACTACAGAAAACGCAGAACCCATAGTTTGCATCCAATCTGGAACCGTTGACCACAACAGGTGATGTGAACCAGCCCAAAGATAAACGAACATTAATCCCCAGAAAGAAAGTAAAGAAAGCTTATAAGAATAAATAGCCTGTCCAGACTCTTTTGGAAGGAAGTAATAAATCATACCAACAATCGGTACAGTAAATCCAAATGCAACAGCATTATGTCCATACCACCATTCTACTAGTGCATCATTAGTTCCTGCATACATAGATACTGAGTGTAAAATATTTCCTAAACCTTCAGTAGCAAAATACGTAGGGATTGCCATATTATTAAAGAGATAAAGCATAGCGATACCAAGAAAACATGCAAGATAGTACCATACTGAAATATACAATGCTTTTTCTCTTCTTATGCCAATAAGCCCCATAACAGAGACTCCCCAAAGTACCCATACCACAACAACAACCAGATCAAAAGGCCATTCGTATTGTGCATATTCTTTAGATGAAGATACACCAAAAAGCAAAGAAACCGTTGCCAATAATGCACCTATAAAATAAAGCCAGAACATAAGGTTTCCGATAATCATCAAAAATCTAGATTCTGCCATAGATACCTTTAGTACTCTTTGCCCTACATAATACCAAGTAGCAAAAATTCCAGAAACCGTAAATCCAAATACTACAGTATTTGTATGGATTGGTCTAAGTCTTGAAAATGTGCCATATTCTCCAAGCAAATAGTTTAATTCAGGAAATGCCATTTGTGCGGCAATAATTGTGCCGACTAACATACCTAAAAATCCAAACAAAATAGTTAGAAAAGTAAACTTTTTTGCTAATGAATAATCATATTCTAATGCTGCGTGTGACTGCATGCATATCTCCTTAATATAAATTCTATATTGTCAAATTACAATATTCAACAATAATTATAATATTATTTAAGAGTCACACACTTAATCCTTATAGGAAGTAGAGTATTTTTAATTTTTTGTAGCATAAAGTATGGTAATGGTGTAGAATATGTATTACTTATGTCATCACTTTAAAAGTAGATGACATCAATTTATTTGATTATTTTAGGAGTAAATTAGTCTTAAAAGTATAGTTTTTACTGAAACCATGCTTTTATCGTGGCTAGAATACCTGTTTCTATACCTCTGTCCTCATTGTCCAGTTCTATAAATTTATTACATCCAGCTTTCAATCCAGCATCACAGCTTTTTTTATAAAATGCTTTTTCTTTTGTCCTGCTTTTTTCAACACCAAAACCACCAAGATAAATAATTGCCACATTATAACAAGCATCACCACTATTTAAATCACAAGCTTTTTCATAAAATTCTCTTGATTTTACATCATCTGGCCTTACTGAATGTCCATCACGATAAACAGTCCCCATAGATTCACAAGCAAATTTTACGCCACGCTCACATGATTTTTTAAGATATGTTCTAGCTATAATATAATTTTCATTTTTATAATAGTTCTTACCCATCTCATCACAACCCCTATATTCGTCTAGCAAGCATGCTTTTCGCATATAGCTCATACCCTCTTCTTTAATATCTTGCACTTTGGCATTATCACCTGTAATCAATGGCAAGCCATAAGCATAGCATGCACTTGCATTATCTTCGGCACAGGCATTTTTAAGTTCATCTGTACTTAAATTAGCCAAGACAAGAACACTTAATCCTAAATATACTATCATTTGCTTTAACATATTTATCTTTCCTTCTTTTTTTGCTGATCTTTTCTCATAGCTTCTACCAAAATACTATTTTCATTTTCCATTTGCATAAAGGCATCTTTTAGCCTGTTTGTTAGTTCTTCTGCTTTAAGACCATCATTTAGTGCCAATTCAAAATGTTTTTTAAAATCACTATAAGGAGTAACCCCTGATGACAATATCATATTGAAGTCTATATCAGGAAAATATTCTTCCCATAATTTTGTGGCTCTTTTAATTACTTTTTTATTATTAAAGTATGATACTCCAACTACTATTTGCATAGCTACAACAAGCAATATAATATAAAAAACAATAGCCTGCGCTATACCTAGTGCCTTAAAGACAGTTGGATTAAACACCGCTGCATACATAGCAAAAGGTAAAATAAATAAAGACAATTTAATCCATTTACTATTAATCCCTCCGATATAGGCATGATTATATATAAGTCTTTTTTTTATTATATTATTTTTTATACTAAATGCAGATAATAAAATTTCTGTAAGTGAGTAGTGTATTTTGGGCATTATTATTCCTAGTTGAGTGCTTAAAAAAATTTACTTAAAACAGCTTATTGCTTTAAATAAAAACTTTTATTTAAAAAACAAAATCGAAATCGAAATTTTGATTTTGTTATATATGGTGCTTAATATACTCATCAATACTTATAAATATAACTATAAGTAAAAAAGATGTATTTATCTTCCAAAATACTGAACGTGCATTTTTAAGTTCGAAACTAGGACGTAAAAGCTCAAAAGATGAGACAAAAGTCCACAGTCCTACCAAAGATGCAAGTATGTTGGTGGGAGTATATACTTCAAAAGACCATACCAAAAAGATGCCTGCTTGTATGGTTAAAACAAGCCATACAAAAGTAAGTCTTTGCAAACTAGCTTGTCCAAAAAGCCTCATTACGGTAGGGTAACCACCCTCCTTATAGTCTCCATGAAAAAGCATTACAAGCAACCAGAAATGTGGTACTTGCCAAATGAAATAATATGCCCCTAAAGCAATAAACTCTAGTTCTTTTAGGGAATGACCTGCTACTAGCCAACCAATGGCTGGAGGAATAACTCCCAAAATAGCACCTGGTATAACAGCTAAAGCTGACTTCTTTTTCAAGGGCGTGTACATAGCGTTATACCAAATAAAAGCAAACATAAAAATATTAACACCTGTAAGTCCAAGTAAAGAATATATCAAAATCATAGAAAGCACTATTAGTATGCCTGCTATAATCATACCAGTTTTGGGGGTCATCTTTCCCGAAGCAATGGGACGATGTTTGGTTCTTAACATTTTAGCATCAGACTTATACTCTTGCACTTGATTAAGTGTTGAAACACCCATTGCTACAAGGAGCACAGACAATGTTGCCAAAATCATATCTAAACCCATCTCTCCCTTTGCCATAATATAGGCAAAGAGTGCGGAAAGACTAACCGCAAAAGAAAGGACAAATTTTGTAACTACATAAAAGTCTTTAAGCATCTATACGCTTACTTTGCTGACTGCATATATTTTACGATTTCGTTTAAGTCATCTTTACTAAAGTTATATGGCTGCATCATGCCAGCCGTGAAACCTTCTGCAACAACTGCGTCTGGGTTTGTTAATGCTGTCTTCAAGTCTGCTTCATTGAGTTTAGAACCTATACCTTTAAGTCCTGGCCCAACAAGAGTAGCTGTTGAATCGATGTTGTGACATCCTGAACAACCATTTGATTTATAAAGTGATTCACCTTTAGACATCTTACCATCATCATTTGGTGTAAGTTTTTTACTTGAGAACCAAGCATCATAATCAGCTTGTTCCATAACATTAATTTTTGTAAGCATGTATGCGTGGCTTGTACCACAGTATTCAGCACACTCAACATCATATGAACCAACTCTCTCCGAATTAAACCATTGCTGTGTTACACGGCCTGGCACTACATCTTCTTTCATACGAAAGGCTGGCACATAGTACGAGTGTATTACATCCTTCACAGGTGCTGACATCTTCAAGATAATATTTTGCCCTTTTGGTACGTAAAGTTCTGTTGTTTTATGTACATGACCACTTTTATTTGCAGGGTAGGTATGGCTCCAAGACCATTTTTTACCTTCCATGTGAACAACGATACTTTCGCTCTCTGCTGGCATAGTTCTTAATGCCTTCATTGATGTGTAACCATAGTAAAAGAAAATCAAAATAGACACTACTGAAGTAGTAGTCCAAAGAAGTTCTACACCTGTATGGTGCGTAAGTGTACCAATATTTTCATCTTTAACTTTATCTGCACGGTATTTCCATGCAAAGTAGAGCATAGGCCCTACAACAGAGAAAAACAATGCAATCGAAATATAAATATGTATCCAAAATGCCTGATCGACATCTGCAGCAAATGTTGCTGCACTAGAATTAAAACCTTCTAACATAACACCTCCTTAGTGTGCTGCGGGAGCTGTAATATAACTTTCAGCCGCATATTGGAAATTGGGAACATCTATCCCAATAGTAATAATAAAGAAAAATGAAACTAGGAATAATGAAAATATTACCATAGCTCCAATAAGTTTCTCACCTTTTAAGTGCATATAATACATCAAAATAAGCCAAGCTTTAACAACTGCTATAAGCATTTGTGCTAGGAATGTTGAATGTGTCATAAAAAAATGTGGTTGCACAAATGTTACTGCTGTCAATAACAATAATCCTACAAGTACCTTATAGTAACTTGCTCTTTCTGTTTTATAATTTACTGTATTAGTGTCCACCTGTTCCTCCTGCTGCGCCAATCATGTAATAATAAGGGAATACGAATACCCAAATAAGGTGTACGATATCCCAATAAAGTGCGATGTTCCAGTGCAATATGTGATGCTCTGTACTTACTTTGCCTGCGTTAATACGTTTTAACAACCAAATCATAAGTCCAATACCAATAATAATGTGAAGCCCGTGAAGACCTGTCATTGTAAAGTACATTCCAAAGAAAAGTTTTTGTCCAAATGGTAAAGTACCAGGCCCTACCAAGAGTTTGTCATGTAGTAAGAAAACACCATGATTATACTCAGCTTTCCACTCAAAACCTTTAATAATCAAGAAAGCAGTAGCCAATATAATAGTTGCCCAAATCATAAGTTTGGCACCTTTTACATCACCTGTTCTCATCTTAAGAAGACCAAGTCCCATAGTAAGTGCAGACACAAGAAGTATCACTGTATTTATACCACCAAGTACTCTATTTAGAGATGCTGATGCATTAAAATAATCTTCTGGATGAAGTGTATTGTAGTATGCAAGAGCCAAAAACATAGCTCCAAACATCATAACTTCAGTAAGCATAAATAACCAGAAACCTAGTTTCCCACCATAAAAGTCATCTTGCCATCCTTGAACTTCATGTTCGTTTCCTTCGCGATCTATCGCGATTTCAGGTATATATTCATGTGACATTAGTCTATCCTTTTCATCGTTTCATAGTCAAACTTAACCACTGGCTCACCTTGGTGATACTCGTACGGGTCAAAATCTACATAAGGAACTTTTGTATGGTTCTCTAGTGGTGGTGGAGAGTAAGGCATGTGCCACTCTAGAGTTGTTGCATTCCAAGGGTTTGGTCCAACTTTTTCACCCTTTGTCCAACCTTTATAGAAAATCCAAAACATATATACCATACCACCAATAGTAAGAATAGCCCCAACAAATGCAATTTGGTGATAAATCTCAAATTGTGGCAAATAATCAAAGTAACGTCTTGGCATACCATACCAACCAGCAATAAGCATTGGGAACCAAAGAAGGTTTACGCCTACAAACTGAATATAAAATGATATCTTGGCTTTAGATTCAGAATACATTTTACCTGTAATCATTGGGAACCAATAGTGCATACCAGCAAACATCAACCAAACAACACCCGAAAGAATTGCGTAGTGGAAGTGAGCCACAGAATAATAAGTATCTTGAAGGTGAATATCAACACCAATCATAGTAATCGTTACACCAGTAAGACCACCAATAGCAAACATAATAATAGTACCTAATCCCCATAGCATTGGTGTAGAAAGTACAATTTTACCTTGATACATGGTAGCTACCCAGTCATAAAACTTAACACCAGTAGGAACTGCCACAAAGAATGTCAAAAATGAGAACACTGTCTTGGCAATGTCTGACATACCCGATGTAAAGAGGTGGTGACCCCATACCAAGTAACCAATACCAGCAATAGATGCTGACGAAAGAGCAATAGTTCTATAACCAAAAATTTCTTTTCTAGAAAAAGTAGGAATAATCTCAGACATAATACCAAATGCTGGTAAAATCATAAGATAAACTGCTGGGTGAGAATAAATCCAAAACAAGTGCTGGAACAATACTGGATCTCCACCTTTGGATGGATCAAATATACCAATACCTAAATACTTTTCTAATATAGCAAGAATAAGCGTAATACCAACAACTGGTGTAGCCAAAAGTTGAATCCATGCTGTAGCATAAATACCCCATACAAATAGTGGCATCTTAAAGAAAGTCATACCTGGTGCTCTAAGTCTATGAATCGTAACCAAGAAGTTAAGACCAGTAAGAATAGAAGCAAAACCAAGAAGAAATGCTGCAGTAAGTGCCATGATAACGTTCGTATCTGTATTTAGTGAATATGGAGCATAAAAAGTCCAACCCGTATCTGCTACACCTTCACCTATAAAAAGTGATGCAAGAGCAACAAGACACCCTACAATATAAAGCCAAAATGTAGCCCAGTTTAATCTTGGGAAAGATACATCTTTCGCTCCAATCATAATTGGCATAACTATATTTCCAAATATCGCAGGAATTCCTGGGATAATAAATAGAAAAATCATTAAAACACCATGAAGTGTAAATGCCTGGTTAAATGTATCTCCGTCCATAATTTGTGATCCTGGCGCGAAGAGTTCTATACGCATTGTTAATGCTACAAAAACTGCTACAAAAAAGAAAGTAAACATAACAGCTGCATACATAAGATCAATTCTTTTATGGTCAATAGTAAGCATCCACTGCATAAATGTACTTTTTGGGTGCCCAAAGGCACAGTGTGTTTCGTCGAAATAAGTTTTGTTCATCTTTTAATCTCCTTTATTTTGATGATTCTCTTGATCGTCATCTCTTCTACTTGTTTTCACTAAGTAGATAAAGAATAAAATCATCATTGCGGTCATTACAATACCTGTAATTTTCTCCCATTTAAAAACATACGTTTTGCCTTTTGGATCATAGGCAAAGCAAAAAAGTAAATTTTTTGCTATGGTTGGTCCTGTTTTCCCTTCTCCTGCTTCCATTAATGCCATTTTTGCGTCAAAAGGAAGTTGTTCGATACCATTAAGGTAACGCGTAACTTTTCCTTTTGGTGATAGCATAATAAGAGCTGCTGGATGAATCCAATCAACCACACCTGCTTTGGAAACAGATTTTTCATACACGAAGCCAACCTTGTCTGCTATGATGGCAGAAGAGTTATTTTCACTAAGTACAAAATGCCAAGCATCTGCAACGTACTCTCTTGACATAGATGACAAGTGTGTTTTACGTTTTGAAGCTGCAAGTTCTGGTGTTTCTGTAGGGTCGAAGCTGATTGTTAAGGCTTTATAGTCTCTATTTTCAGCCAAGTCAAGCTTACTTAATAGCTGTGCCATATCTTCTAGTTGTGGTGTACAAATACCCGCACAACGAAAGTAATTTAAAGAAATCATCGTTGGTTTCCCATCCATATACTCTTTAAGTGTTCTACTTTTGCCAGTTTCATCAATAAAAGTAAGATCAAGTGGAACCATAGCTCCAAGCTTTTCATTTACACCCAATTGATTTGCATTGACAGTCACTATAAGTGCTAAAAACATCAAAAGTTTTTTCATTTACCCTCCAACAAATTTTTCTGTATTTAAAAAACATACCCATTATTCTAGAGTATTTGGACTTAAATAGTAATAAAAAGCAACTAAAACGCAGGCTTTAAATAGACAATTAACACTTTTTGGTTAAATAAAATACAAAATTCGTCAGGATATAAGATTTAATAATTTTTATATATAAAAGCTTATAAAGAAATAATATTTGAGAAAACTTAAGCTTTCCCTTTTGCAGATTGGATAGAATGTATATATTGATAATCTACTATAATTTTTTGTTCTTCAGGAAGTGCTTTTGCCAATCTTTCTAACATTCCTTCAAAATCTTCAAACAAATAGTTTGCCATAGAGCCAGGTATTGGGTTGATTTCATTGAGTAGGACTTCACCTTCTACAACAAAAAAGTCACAGCGTATCATACTACCTGCAAAAAGTGACTCATACACTTTTTTAAAACTCTGTTGTATCTTTTCTTTTAAGTCACTTGAAATGTCTGCTTCAAGTACCTGTGAATCACGTGAGAAATCCATATATTTTTTCTCAAAATCTAAAAACTCTTCTTTTTGTGGTTCTTCAACAATAGAAAGTTCCCACTCAGAAGTAAAACATCCCGCTTGGTTGAATTCTTTAATCCCTTCTATAAAAGGTTCTACAATGACATCTGTGTCAAACTCAAAGGCAACATCTAAAGCATAATCAAGCTCAGATGCTTCCTTGACGATACTCACTCCGATACTAGAACCCAGACGAACAGGTTTAATGATAACAGGGTAATCCATAGAGATTTTTCTTGCATCATTTTTAGATAAATGTTCATAAGCTACTGTCTTCACCCCTAAACTCTCTGCTAAAAACTTCGTATATAGTTTGTTGTACGACAATGCAGATGCTTCCATACGTGGAGAAATGAATGGAATGTTAAAAAACTCCATCAAAGAAGCAATTTTGCCATCTTCTCCATCACGTCCATGTATGAGGTTTAAAGCCACATCAAAATCTACATTTTTAGAGCCAAATAGTCCCTCTACAAAAAACCCACCTTGTCTCAGTGTGAGTTCTTTAGATTTTCTATATTCTCCAGATGAAAAAAGTTTCGAATTTATCTTATCTGTATCTATAAGATAAAACTTTCTATCTGCACTCACAAAGATATAAGTAATGCTTGACTTTTTCAACACTTTTTTCATAGTGATAGCTGAGACAATACTTATCTCATGTTCGAAGCTTGAGCCTCCAAAGAGTATGGCTATGTTCATGTTTATCCTTTACGCTCTATTACGCCTAAGGTGTATTTATGCACCGTTTTAATATTGGTGGATAAATTCACCCTACGTATTATTAATTATCCAAGCATCTTGGCAAATTCGCCAAAGATGTATGCTGATTCATGTGGGCCAGGACTGGCTTCTGGGTGGTGTTGTACTGACATACTTGGAGAGTCATTATATTTGAGTCCCTCTATGGTATTATCAAAGAGGTTTGTATGTGTTACTGTTGCTACCTCTGTAACATTATCTGGTACATTGTAGTTATGATTTTGTGCTGTGATTTCTACTGTATTTGTTAGAGCATTCATCACTGGGTGATTACCTCCATGATGACCAAAGGCTAACTTGTAAGTGTCATAACCATGAGCAATAGAAAGTAACTGATGGCCCAAACAAATACCAAACAATGGTACTTTTATGGCGATGAGTTTCTTTATCTTTTCTTGCTCTTCTTTGAGTATGAGAGGGTCACCCGGTCCATTTGAGAGAAAAACTCCCTCACACTCTTTAGCATCTATCTTAGCGATAATGTCTTCAGCAGACATGGAGTTAGGTACTACAGTGACTTCCATACCCGCATGAGTCAGTTCATTCAATATGTTTCTTTTGATACCAAAATCAAGTGCAAGTATTTTTTTACTTGTCTGAGGAATTTCATAAGTAAAAGTGTCTGTACTATAGCGTGCTTGTGTATGTATATAAGACTCTTTTGTACTTACTTCTTCTATGTAGTTTATTTCTTCTATGCGTGGAGATGTTTCCAATACTTTTTGAAGCTCTTCTTTACTATGAAACTCTGTAGAAGCCACCATCATCATAGCACCCTCAACTCGAAGCATTTTAGTAATAAACCTAGTATCTATATCTTTAATACCCAGTACAGAGTTTTTTTTCAAAAGTGCAGCTAAAGTCTCTTCGGCTCTAAAATTAGAAGGTCTATCTTGGTAAGAGCGAACAATAATACCTTTGCAGTAAGCAGCCTTACTTTCCATATCTTGCGCATTACATCCCACATTACCAATCTCAGGCATCGTAAAAGTGACAAACTGTCCCGCATAAGAAGGGTCGGTGACTATCTCTTGATAGCCTGTGAGCGAAGTGTTAAAAACCACTTCGCCAACAGACGTACCCTTTGCTCCAAAACTTTTAGCTTCAAGCAGTAAACCATTTTCAAAGTATAATGAGACTTTGCTCATTAAAGCATCCCTCTTTTGGACAA
>Ga0164313_10000408_pt1 | contig 33876 bp, 31 predicted proteins | sample GuaBasSedimGuay4_FD_113735 | JGI IMG/M metagenome (GOLD analysis project Ga0164313, IMG submission 113735) | Subseafloor sediment microbial communities from Guaymas Basin, Gulf of California, Mexico - Guay4, Core 4569-4, 0-3 cm | ecosystem: Environmental > Aquatic > Marine > Hydrothermal vents...
CATTTTATCCACATCACCTGAGCGTACTAAATCATCAAAAAACGCCCCTGCCTCAGCTCTTAAAATCACATCCAAGCCATCGTAAGGGATGTCTTTTGGCAATTCAATTGAATCTAAAGTAAATCCCATACTGATAAACACTTCCAGTGCTTTTAGGTTATTCCCTTTGGCATCGGTTGTGTCTTTATCAATATCAGCTTTTAGGTAGGCAATCTTATAATCCTTAAGAGGCTTTGGATTAGCCCCCAAAGTTATGTCTACTGTTGAGGCGTCATTCTTATCATAGCCATAAATAGTATTTAACACGAGTGCGCAGTCCTCTGCTGTTCTGCATAGCGGGCCAACCTTATCCATACTCCAGGAAAGACTCATCACCCCTGATTTGCTCACCCGTCCGTAGGTAGGCCTTAGGCCGGTAACGCCATTCCTGTTTGCCGGTGATACAATTGACCCTAAAGTCTCTGTGCCAATAGAAAAGCCAACCAGGCCGGCAGACATAGCCGATCCCGATCCTGCCGAAGATCCACTAGCACCCTGCTCGAGATCCCATGGGTTCTTGGTTTTACCGCCAAACCAAATATCTCCTCTAGCCAGGGCTCCTGAAACTAACTTGGCAATAAGTACTGCACCGGCATCTTCTAACTTCTGTATGACTGTAGCGGTTTGATCTATTCGCTGATCTTTATACGGTTCAGCTCCCCAGGTTGTATTATAGCCTTTAAAAGCAAATAAATCCTTTACACCGTAGGGGATGCCGTGCAAAGGACCAAGATAAGTCCCGTTAGCGAGTAATTCGTCGGCTTTCTTTGCTTGTGCTAATGCATAGTCTTCGGTAAAGGTTATAACACACTCTAATGTGTCATTATACTTTTTTAATCTGTCTAGGAAAAATCCGGTTAGCTCTTCACTGCTTATCTTCTGCGATTTTATAAGCCCTGCTAATTTTGTTACCGGGTAAAAAGCAAGATCTTCCGGGTTGTCTGGCATCTCAGTATCGAGATCTATATCAATTTCTATACTTTCATCAAAATCCGGATACTGGAAGCCAATTGGTCGAGGATCAAAATATAGTGGCGGCTGCACATTATTATCTATCGGGTATGCCCTTAAGGAGTCATAGCCTTCTTTGTTGTCTATAAGATAAGCATAAACGGTATCCAGAACTTCTTCCGACATGTCCAGCCCTATAACTTTCTGTGCACTGAGCACATCAGATTTAGAGAAAGAGTTGTCATTAGTTTGGCATGATGCCAGTAAAAGGATTGATAGTAGTAATATTAAATACTTCTTGTGGATGACCAGTATCTTCATTTTCTGAAGATAAGAACTATTTCATAATAACGACTGCCAATATGTTATGTGTGGTAGATGCTAATCGTGGATTTCCAGGTAACATAACCAGCACCTATTCAATAGATATTTTTGGAACTCCTAATTTATTTTCCAAATAAAGACTCAGGGTAATCTCCGGCATCTACCAATGCTTGAACTTTCTCGATTACAACAGGCTTATCTTCTCTATAAGTCACGCCCATCCATTTGGCGGTGCTCTCCAGTATTTTTACTTTAACCTTGCCTGAGGCCATTAGTTGGTCAACAACCAACGGTATAAAAAACTCAGCTTTTTCATTGTCTTTATTGGTATCAACGAAATCTCTGAATTGTGATTCTGCTTCATCGAAGAAAGAAGGGGCAAATCCCCAGAAATTCATTGACACATAACTATTTTCATCTAGCTCATGAGCCGTATCTGTTTCATCAAGATATATTACTGCATTTCCTCTCCGCTTAATATTCGTTCTTTCAGTAATAGTACTTAGAAAGCCGTTTTCGTCGGGAACAGACACGCCTCTGGAAACATGTCCATGATCAGAAAGGGTGTTTTTAAGAATATAGCCTACCATTGCCGCCGTATTATCAGAAACATCTGTAATCAGGAAATTATATAGGGTCTTAAAAGCATCAGCCCCATAAAAGTCATCGGCATTGATAACAGCAAATGGTTCTTGAATATTATTTTTTGCTACCATAACTGCGTGCGCAGTACCCCATGGTTTTTTTCGCTCAGGTAAATTCTCTATACCGGCAACGGGTACGTTTACCTCCTGAATAGCATACTCAATATTAACCTTATCACCCCATCGGTTGTCAAATAGGCTCTTCATCTCTTCAAGGATATTCTGCCTTACAACGAGAACAACTTTATCAAAACCAGCTCTGATGGCATCATAAATTGAATAATCAATGATAGTTTCGCCACTGGGGCCAACTTCATCGGCTTGTTTAAGACCACCGTAACGGCTGCCCATGCCTGCTGCCAGAATAAGTAATGTAGGTTTCATGCCTTGGGTTCAAGAGGTTAATATTAAATTATAGCGATAAGACTTAAAATCCTATTACTATTAACCGTGATAATAAAAAAGCCCTGACGGTTACAGTCAAGGCTTATAATAATGTTTTATTTGTTTTAGCTAAGCTGGGCATCAAGTTTGCCGGCTAATACTGCTTTAGGCACAGCACCGATCTGCTTGTCAACTATTTCACCACCTTTAAAAACTAATAAAGTAGGAATGCTTCTAATGCCAAATTGGGCTGCGGTGTTTGGATTCTCATCAACGTTTACCTTGCCTATAACTGCTTTTCCTTCATATTCTTCTGCCAATTGCTTAACTATTGGTCCTATCATCTTACAAGGTCCACACCATTCTGCCCAAAAGTCAACCAGAACAGGTTTGTCTGTATTTAGGATTTCGTTAAAATTAGCGTCTGTTATTTCTATTGTCTCCATAATGCTTATTTCATTTATTAATTATTCAAGCCAACGCAAATATATTATTTTTTGTTCCCAAGATTATAATTTACTGGAGCCAACTTTTAAACTTTAGCAAATTTCTTATAGGCAGGCCGTGTATCAGCACTTATCTCAACTCCTGAGGAAATGATTTTTGCGTTAACGCCATCAATATCAGCTACTTCTTTAAAAAACGAGTTTGAAGGGTCTACGAGGTATTTTTTAGCCATTAAATCTATCTTGATCTTCTCTTCGGTATCATAAAGGACAAGTTTTAGCAGGCATTTACCATGATATTCCTTGACAATTCTCTCCAGGTCATCGACAATAATGGCATTTATCTGTGTGGCATCTACTTGCAGTTCAATTTCTTTACTTAGCTCATTCCTGATTTCTGTAAGTAAATGGAAGGCTTTTGGTCTAAATTCCCATAAACCCGGTTGGTTATACCTTTCTTCAACACGACCGGTGAGGTATAAGAAGTTTCCCATCACCAGAAAATGTTTATTCTTCAGGTAATCTTCTCCAAAGATGGCCATATCGATGGTTCCATTAAAATCTTCGATACTAAACAGGCCAAACGGCTGTCCTTTTTTGGTTAATCGTTCGCTTGTTTTTACAATTATCCCGGCTAAATGTATGACCTTATTTTTATAATTTTCTATTCCTTCTACAGGGCATGTGCAAAAACTATCAATTTCTATTTTGAATTGATCGAGGGGATGTCCTGAAATATAAAAGCCTACTACATCTTTCTCAATCTTGAGCTTTTCAATCTCAGTGAACTTGTCAACCGCAGGTAATTTGGGTTTTGGTATTTCTATACCACCTTCACCGCCAAACAACGATTGCTGTGAGGCGTCTTTTTCCTGTTGGAAATTATGACCATACTTTACAGCCATCTCAATTAAATTGGTTTCACCTTCCTGTTGGAATAAAAATTGGTTTCGATGTGTATCCGGGAAACCATCAAAAGCACCAGCCATAGCCAAGCTTTCAAAAGTCTTTTTATTTACTGTTCTAAGATTTACCCGCTCAGAGAAATTGAAAATATCAGAATATGAACCATTTTCATTCCTCTCACTTACTATCGCCTCAACAGCGGCTTCTCCTGAGCCTTTAATAGCGCCAAGCCCAAATCGTATTTTGCCCCCCTTGTTCACATCAAAATCCATCGAGCTCTCATTGATGTCGGGGCCCAAAACTTCTATGCCCTGGCGCTTACATTCATCAATAAAGAAGGTGATTTTCTCTATATTATTTTGATTGTTGGTAAGCACCGAAGCCATGTACTCTTCGGGGTAATTCGCTTTTAGAAAGGCCGTTTGGTAGGCTACAACAGAGTAGGCAGCTGAATGCGAGCGATTAAATCCGTAGGCCGCAAACTTTTCCATCACTGCAAAGACATCTTCCGCTTTTTTGCTGTCGATATCATGCTTTTCCTTGGCTCCTTTAACAAAAATCTCTTTTTGCTTAGCCATCTCTTCGACTTTCTTTTTGCCCATGGCTCGCCGAAGCAAATCAGCTTGTCCTAAGCTGTAACCGGCCATTATTTGAGCTGTTTGCATAATCTGCTCCTGATACACCATGATGCCGTAGGTGTTGGAAAGAATCCCCTCAAGCAATTCGTGAGGATATACTACAGGTTCTTTGCCATGCTTTCTGTCAATAAAATTAGGGATAAATTCCATTGGCCCCGGCCTGTAAAGGGCGTTCATGGCTATAAGGTCTTCCAGTGTATTGGGCTTTAATACCTGCAGGTATTTGCGCATTCCGGTAGATTCAAACTGAAAGGTGCCAATTGTTTCGGCCTTTTGATATAATTCAAAGGTCTTAGCATCTTCCATATCTATCTCATCGATATCTATTTCAATACCACGGTTCTTTTTAACCAGGGCGATGGCATTCTTAATAATGGTAAGCGTTTTAAGACCTAAAAAGTCCATCTTAAGCATGCCGGCATCTTCAATTACTTTGCCATCAAACTGGGTAACTAAAAGATTTGATTCTTTAGAGGTAGAAACCGGAATATATTCGGTAAGGTCATCCGGGGCAATGATTATTCCGGCAGCATGAATGCCGGTATTTCTTACAGAGCCTTCTAGCTTTTGCGCTAGCTTCAAAATTTTGCCGTGCTCGGTGTCGCTATTTTTTATATCGGCGAGCTCTTTTACATCGGCAAATGCTTTTGACAAGGTAATACCCGGTTGATCTGGCACCATCTTAGCAAGGGTGTTAGACTCTGATAATGGCAAATCTTTAACTCGGGCTACATCTTTTATAGAACTTTTAGCTGCCATTGTACCGAAGGTGATAATTTGGGCAACTTTATTATAGCCGTATTTGTCAACTACATAGTCAATTACTTTTTGCCTTCCTTCATCATCAAAATCTGTATCAATATCAGGCATCGATACTCTTTCCGGGTTGAGGAATCTCTCAAACAGGAGGCCGTACTTAATTGGGTCTATATTGGTAATCCCTAATACGTAGGCCACCACAGAGCCAGCAGCTGACCCTCTGCCCGGGCCAATCATAACACCTAAATTACGGCCAGCGTTTATCATGTCGGCAGTAATAAGGAAGTACCCCGCAAAGCCCATAGTTTTAATTATGTAGAGCTCATGGTTTATTCGTTCTTCAATTTCAGCAGTAATCTCCCCATAACGCTTTGCAGATTTTGCGCCATCAAAGGTGAGGTGTTTTAAATATTCATCTGAATCTGAAAACCCATCAGGCAAGGGGAAATTAGGCAGAAGAATGTCCCTGTTTAAATCGAGATGGTCTATTTTATCGGCAATTTCATTCGTAAAGTCAACCGCTTCGGGCACATCTTTGAAAAGATTGTTCATCTCAGCCTGAGTCTTGAAATAAAACTCATTATTTGGGAATCCAAACCTGTAGTCTTTGCCACCGAAGCCTTCGCCTTTCCATACGGGCTTGCTCTGAATTTCCCCCGTATTAACACATAGTAAAATGTCATGCGCCAGTGCATCTTCCTCATCAACATAATGGGAGTCGTTGGTGGCGATAACCTTGATATTATACTTCTTGGCAAACTTTAGGAGAACGGCATTAACTTTTTCTTGCTCTTTAAGATTATGTCGCTGTAATTCTATATAAAAGTCCTCCCCAAAAAGGTTTAGCCACCATTTTAGGAGCTCTTCTGCTTCCTCCTCGCTTTTATTAAGTATAGCTTGCGGAATTTCTCCTGCCAGGCAACACGAGGTTACAATTAAGCCTTCGTGGTATTTCTCTATGAGAGATTTGTCGATGCGAGGCCACTTGCTATAAAGCCCCTCCATGTATCCCAAAGAAGATAATTTTGTTAGATTCTTGTAACCCGTGGCATTTTTTGCCAGCATTAACTGGTGGTTCCGTTGATCTTTATTTTCCTTACTGAATTGCTTTTTATGTCGGTCGTTTACGAGGTAGAACTCGCAGCCAACTATTGGCTTAAGGTTGTATTTGCTAGCTTCTGCAACAAATTTAAATGCCCCAAACATATTGCCATGGTCGGTAAGGGCAACGGCTTTCATGCCATCGTTTTGCGCCTTTTCCATCATGCCCTTGATGCTCGAAGCTCCGTCTAATAAGGAGAATTGAGTGTGGCAATGAAGATGAGTAAATTCGGGCATAGCTGGTGAAAAAGTTTTGTAAAAGTAAGATTAAGAAAGCGAAATAGTATTGTCGAACTATTATCAATTTCAGATAAAATTCCAGTTTCATTACCAGATGGCATCACTTAAGTTTTGTCTGTTTGTAATTACCCTTCTATATCTATAGCCGCTTATGCTATTTCATCGCTAAGTCCTCTGATAATCCTTGATTTAGGGGCTGCTTGCCTAATAAGATTTCACCCTTTAGTTATTTGTACTATATTGATATTGATTGAATGATATTATAGTATTACTTTAATCGGGAGTGTGTTATTTAGGTGATTAAATAGAATGAGATTTAATAAAGCGAATAAAATTAATAGGATTTTATTAATATTTATATTGGTAAATTAAGGTTTAAAACCTATTATTACACCACCTGATTTTCATTTACGTACGAAAATATGGTCAACCTTAGTGATATAGGGTTGATATTCTTATTATAACCATGACCAAAAAACCAATAGCCGCGAATTTATTTCGCTTCGCAAATAGATATTTGCTTGCGATGGCCATGGCTATTATCACATATTCTGTCAGTGCACAAATAGTAACTCCCGCGGTAACAGATGCTCATAGTTATAATTATGGTAAAAATGGCGTGTTTGTTGATATGTCGATTGGCGAGTTGGCAATAACTACGATTGCATCTTCATCGCAGATTATAACCCAAGGGTTTCTTCAGCCAATCAATATTGAGTATCCATGCGATGAGCCCGAACTAATTTATTATCCTAATCCGGTTGTAGATATAATCACTATAGAAGCTACTGAATGTGATGTGCATGTTTCCTATATAAACGTATATGATCTTTTTGGCAAGTTGGTTTTAGTAGCAGATGCCACTGAAAATTCTATTGACTTAGCTCCCATTGGCGTAGGGGTTTACTTAGTAAGAGTCTTTGCCAATGATAACCAGCTATTGGGGACAATTAAAATAATTAAGATAAGCGCATGAAGCGATGGTTGACTATATCGCTTATGAGCTTTTTCGTGCTTGCTCCATTCTTGCTTATGGCACAAACACCACTAGGCATAAATTATCAGGGTATTGCCAGAAATGCCGATGGCAGTCCTTTAATAAATCAATATATAGGCTTGAGGGTTAGCATTACCAGTGGCCCGGATGGTAGCACAGACTATTCTGAAGAACACCATCCTGAAACAAATGCCTTCGGGCTCTTTGCTGTTGTTCTAGGCCAGGGGCAGTCGTCGGGTAGCTTTGCTGAAGTTGACTGGGGCGCAGGTAATAAATGGCTGCAAATAGAAGTAGACCCTCAGGACAATGACAACTACTTACTTGTTGGTACTCAACAGATGATGAGTGTACCGTATGCCTTGTATGCGGCAAATTCCGGAGAAGAGCTAGCCCCAGGATTTGGTGTAGATATTTCTAATGGGAAGATAAATAATATTTTTCCGGACCAGATTATTAACTTGAATGGTACAGGTGCAGCTACGGTTACCGGGACTTATCCAAATTTTAATATTGATGTTTCTGGCGGGAATGACGATGCTGATGCAGATCCTACTAACGAGATTCAAACTTTAACTAGAACAGGCAGTTCAGTTACCTTATCAAATGGAGGGGGTAGCTTTACCGATGAGGTAAATGATGCAGATGCAGATGTAACCAATGAATTGCAAACCATAGGCAAGACAGGAAATACAGTTGCCTTATCAAATGGAGGTGGCAGCTTTACCGATGCCGTAGATGATGCGGATGCCAATGCAACCAACGAGTTGCAAACGATAGGAAAGTCAGGTAGTATGGTTACCCTGTCTAATGGAGGTGGTAGCTTTATTGATGCTGTAGATGATGCGGATGCTGATACAACCAATGAATTGCAGACGATAAGCAAGTCAGGTACTACTGTTAGCCTGTCTAATGGAGGTGGCAGTTTTACAGATGCCATTAATGATGCCGATGCTAATCCGGTAAATGAAATCCAGACATTATCTAAATCAGGCAATAGCCTAAATCTTACTAGCGGCGGCACCGTAGATCTATCTTCATATCTCGACAATACGGATACTCAAAATCTTGGCTCATCAGCAACAGGAACGAACCGCACCTTGACGATTTCCGGCGGCACTCCCACTACTATATCTGTGGCTGATAATGACAATAGCTCTACTAACGAACTAATTACCAACAGTAGTATTATTGCCAATAACACATTACGAATTACTGATGCCGGGGGCAACACTGATGTTCCTCTTGGCACCCTTAATGCGAATCTAAATGCAAATTCTAATCGCCTTACCAATGTAGCCGATCCGGTTAGTCCAGGTGATGCTATGAACCTCAGCTATTTCGAGACAAAAGATGCTACCGATTATGCCATGAGCATACCCATCTCATTTACTTCTTCAGGAGCTGGCAATGTAGCTCTAAATCTTGATGGAAAAATATTAGACAAAGGAGGACTGATAGGTGGCTCTACGATTACTATTGATGAGGCTGGTGTTTATGCTGTTTCTGTTCAGGGAATCTCAGCATTAGCTTCGGGCTCAGATATTGAAATTACTATTAATGGGGCGCCAACTTCGGTATTGAAAGGGCTTAACCACTATATGGGACTATATTTATTCGATTTGGGAGCTGGCGATCAAATTCAAATTGTGGTCAAATTCGCTTCTGTTGAATCTGTAAACTTGCAAATCTCAGCCTACAAGATTTAGCACACTACTTGCACCACCTTCTTCGTTTCAAAAAACTCTTCCGAAAAATAATCTTTGAGATCAAATACTTGATAGGGCTTATTTAATTCCTGCATTTCCTCATCAAGATCTCCTCCTTTTAAATATAAGATAGTTCCTCCTGGTTTTACCTGCTTGTACACCCAACGATAGAATGAGATCATTCTTGCCACTGCCCGGCTAACTGTATAATCATATTGATCATTTAGATCTTCTACTCTTATTTGTTGGGTAGTTACATTCTTAAGGTCTAAAGCGGCAACTGCACTATCAACAACTTTAATTTTTTTTGCCATTGAATCTACCAGATGAAATTGTACTTCAGGAAATAAAATCGCCAATGGTATGCCCGGAAAACCTCCTCCGGTACCAACATCAAGTACCTGAGAGCCTGCCTTAAATTGACAAACCTTAGCAATGCCCAAAGAATGAAGCACATGGCGCTCATAAAAAGAGCCCATATCTTTTCTGGAGATAACATTTATTTTACTATTCCACTCTCTATAAATTTCGCCAAGGCTGGCAATTTTATGAGATTGGTCCGCTGTTAATTCAGGAAAATATTTGGTAATAATTTCATTCATCTTAAAAACTAAGTCAGGCAATTTTAAATATGATCTTTCTTATTTCTAATGAGGTCTTGAAGCAACTCACGAGCCCGGTGCAATTGGGCTTTCACTGTACCAAGTGGGGCTTCGAGCTCTCTGGCAATTTCTTCGTAGGACAGCTCACTAAAATAGCGAAGCCTCACCAGTCGTTGGTACTTTGCCGGTAACTTGGTAACGAAAAGCTGAATCAGCTCTATTTTTTGGGCTTTTATAGCTTCTTCCTGCGGATTAAGATTCTTGTCTTTTACATCGATAGTTACATTGGTGCCGCTTTCATCCTGGTAAGCTGTGTTAAGGCTCATGGTATCCAGTTTTTTCTTACGAATAAAGTCTATAGAGTTATTAGTGGCTATACGAAACAACCAGGTGCTAAAGGTGTAGTCTTTTTTAAACTTATAAAGGTTTTTAAAAGCTTTAGTGAAAGCTTCCATGGTAAGGTCTTCAGCGTCATCCACGTTGCGCACCATCTTTAAAATCATATGGTATACGGGCTTTTTATAGCGCTCCATAAGCATAGCGTAAGCTTGCTGATCTTGCTCATTAACAGCTTGATCTATAAGCCGGAAATCTTGTAAAGCTTTTTCAGAAAATTGTTTCTTCACGCCCAGGAAATCTTTTTAACAAATAGTGCTTTAGTACCCGCAAAAATATAATAAATCGCAAAAATAATGTCAGCAAAAATTACTCCTCCAATTTCAAACGCAATTCCAAGCTTTTTCGTTGCCAGAATGAAGGTAGATATCAGAAAAACTTCTCGTATAAGCAGACCATATGCAATCCAGTACATATTTACTCCGGCTAATATGCACCAAATTGCAAGAAACCATGTAAAAATCCATGAAATATTAAATATTGCCAGCATAAATTTTGTCTTGAAGGAATAGAATTTGCCTATATACAAATGCCTTGACTTCTGTTTCCAATAAGAAGACCAGGTTGTTTTTGGGGCTGATAGCGTGCCGGCATTATCTCCTCCTATCGCTATTGTATTACGCGCAGTAGCGTGCTTGTTTACGAATAAGTCGTCATCCCCACCAATAAGTTCCTGGTATCCGAAAAAGCCTTTATTCTCCATAAACAGATCTTTCTTATATGCCAGATTACGGCCAACACCCATATAAGGCAATTTATTGGCAGCAGCAGAAAGGTATTCAATACCGGTTAACAAAGTTTCGAAGCGTAGGAAAAAATTAAGAAATCCAGGCAGTTTAAAGTAATTGGAGAACCCTAGAATAATATCAGCACCCTGATTAAAGCCGCTCGACATATTCGTGACCCAGGAAGCAGAGAATGGCATACAGTCTGCATCGGTAAGCAAAACCTGATTGTGCTTAGCTGCCTTTATACCCATGGTAATAGCAAATTTTTTGCCACTGATATGTATAGGCAAATCGTCGATATGGCTTGTTTTAAGATTGGCATATTCTCCTTCTACCTGATTCAGATATTCAACAGTGCCATCAGAAGAGCGGTCACTTATGATGATAACCTCATAATCAGGGTGATCCTGCACCATGAGTGCCGGAATTATTTTTTTTAGATTGTCTAGCTCATTTCGGGCTGCAACAACAATCGATATACCGGGTACAGCCTTCTGGCCATTAGGTTTGTATTTCTTTAACCTTAATAAACCAATAAAATAAAATAGCCAATAAAGTAGTTGTATTCCTGCAACCACCACAAACAGGTAGAACAGGATGTTAGGAAAGTTTAATTGCATAGCTGTTGACAAATATAATTGATTTGCTATTGGCCTTTATTATTTCAATGAATACTAATCAGACCTTTTGGATTAAATGTTTTTATTTATTCTTGAACCCGGCCGTATTAATAGTAAAATAATGACTACCCTGACTTATTTCTAATTCCTCATGCTGGCTCATTAGCTCCACCAGCTTTGCTATAGGTGAAATTTCTTCGTTAGAAGATGCTCCTTTCATGTCAAAAATCAGGCCGCCTGCATATACGGAGAATCTATACTTTTTTTCGTCGGCAGTTGTAACAATAATGTAGTTTTCCGAATTTCTTCTATTGGTAATTATAATAAAGAGTTCTCTCGATTCTTCAGTCGATGTTGAGGTATAATTGGTATGGTATTGCAATACTGCCTGGTGCAACCCCCGGGATAACCTCTCGCCGTTCACTTGTAAGAATTTCTTGCCCGAAGGTTCACCAGAATTATCTTTTAGTTGAATAGGATACCAGCCAGACTTTGTTTCATCGGCCATTTGGCACCCAGAAAAGATTATTGCTATGAATGCCAGAAATAAGTATATATTCTTCTTCATGGTTATTGATTGTCCAAACAATAATAAATGTAATTGAGCATACTATGTATAATTATTAGTTTTAATAAGCTAAAACTGATCATATGGTTAAATAAAGTAGCCATATTACTACTTTTGCACGATGTTATTGAATAGGGCAAAGGATGAAATTTAGTATAGAAGCCACAGACGACAAGTCAAAAGCCAGGGCCGGCGTTGTTACAACCGACCATGGTGATATAGAAACACCAATATTTATGCCTGTGGGAACCGCCGGTACAGTTAAAGCGGTGCATCAGCGAGAATTGCATGATGATATCCACGCCCAAATTATATTAGGTAATACCTATCATTTATTCCTTCGACCAGGTCTGGAGATCATAGAAAAAGCTGGCGGCTTGCACAAATTTAATGGCTGGGACAAACCTATTCTTACCGATAGTGGTGGTTATCAGGTGTACTCATTGGCTGAAAAGAGAAAAATATTAGAAGAGGGAGTGAAGTTTCAGTCGCATATAGATGGCTCACGGCATGAATTTAGTCCTGAAAGGGTAATGGATATCCAGCGGGTTATTGGCGCTGACATTATGATGGCCTTTGATGAGTGTACGCCATACCCTTGTGATTACGACTATGCCAAAAACTCTATGGGCCTTACCCATCGCTGGCTAGATCGGTGCATCAGCCACTTCGATAAAACCGAACCCAAATACGGATTTTCTCAAACACTTTTCCCAATTGTGCAGGGGAGTACCTATCCTGACTTACGTAAACAGTCGGCAGAATACATAGCTGCACAGGGCCGAGAAGGGAATGCTATTGGCGGCTTATCTGTTGGGGAGCCGGCAGAAGAGATGTATGCCATGACTGAGTTGGTTTGTGACATTCTTCCTCAGGACAAGCCAAGATATCTAATGGGCGTGGGTACGCCGGCCAACATCCTGGAATCTATAAAGCTTGGTGTAGATATGTTTGATTGCGTAATGCCTACTCGCAATGCTCGGAATGGTATGCTTTTTACCAGCGAAGGAATAATTAATATCAGAAATGAGAAGTGGAAGGATGATTTCTCTCCAATTGATGCAAATATGCCAGGTTATGTAGATAATTTTTATTCAAAAGCATATTTGCGCCATTTAATTATTGCCAAAGAAATATTAGGCGCGCAAATTGCTAGTATTCATAACCTAAGCTTCTATTTGTGGCTGGTACAGGAAGCAAGAAAACATATAAAAATGGGCGACTTTAGTACCTGGGTAGAAATAATGTTGAAAAAAGTAACCGTAAGGCTGTAAACCGATAACCGGAGATTGAAAATAATTGATAGATACATATTAACTAAGTTTTTGAAGACCTTCCTCTTCGTGGTATTGATTATCGTGATGATTATTGTGGTGATTGATATTACTGAGAAAATTGGTGATTTCACCGAGAAGGATGTGCCCATGGATCGCATCATACTATATTATTATCATTTCATTCAATGGATTGCCAATCTTATAGCCCCAATAACAGTTTTTATTGCTACTGTATTTGTAACTGCTAATATGGCTAGCCACACAGAGATTATCCCTATGTTGGCTAGTGGTATATCTTTCCGACGATTACTTGTTCCTTACTTTCTCGGAGCAACTATAATTGCTCTTGTAAGCTTCTATTTTAATGGATGGGTAATCCCTGATGCTAACAAAAGCCGCAGGGCATTTGAAATTGAATTTATAGAGGCGAAGTATTATTTCAATAAGAATAATTTTCATATCCAGATAAGCCCCAACAAGTATTTGTACTTAAACAGGTATGTAAATAATAATAATACCGGCTATACATTTACGCTGGAGGAGATGGAAGACCATAAGTTGGTAAAAAAACTTTCAGCAAATCAAATCAATTGGCTTCCGGATAGTAATAAATGGCTCATTAAAAATTGGATAGAACGCGATCTTCGGGATGACGGTGAAATTATAACAGCCGGAGATTCTTTGATGATGGACCTGGTCATCTTACCAAAAGATTTTCAGTCGCAACACCGGCTTTGGGAAACACTTACCAATCCTGAACTCGACAAAAAAATATATGAGATTGAATCAAGAGGACTTGAGGGGGTGGAAATTTATAAGGTGGAAAAATATTTTCGGCAGACAATGCCGGTTACTGTTCTGGTACTGGTTTTTATTGGGGTGATTGTGTCTTCTAGAAAAACTAAAGGGGGAACAGGATTGCAAATAGCCTTAGGGTTTATCATCTCTTTTGTCTTTATCATTTTTGCTATTACCAGTAGGGGTATTGCTGAAGGAGGGCTTATAAACCCGGCGATTGCAGTTTGGATACCTAATGTGCTTTTCTCTGGGGTCGGACTTTTGATGTATCGCTACGTACCACGATAATGCAGTTTAATAAATCATACTTTAAGCTCCATTTTTTGGTTGTACTATGGGGGTTTACTGCCATACTTGGTTTGATGATAAAACTAAGTTTTATTGAGGTCGTGTTTTATCGCACCCTATTCGCGTTTTTAGCTTTAGCTATCATATTACAAATTACCAGGATAGGGTTTTTTATTCGCCCTAGAGAAGTAATAAAGCTTCTACTGACCGGTGTAGTTATTTCGTTTCACTGGTTATTGTTTTTTGGCGCAGCCCGTTACTCTAATGCTTCGGTAAGCCTTATCGGTCTTTCTACTACAGCCCTATGGACGTCCCTGATAGAACCTATTGTACATAAAAGAAAAATAAGTGTTATTGAGATAATTTTTGGCCTCGCCGTTATTGCCGGACTATATATTATTTATAATGATGATTTCACCTATGGCCTGGGTTTGTTGATGTCTCTTGGGTCGGCCCTTTTTGCAGCAATTTTCACAGTTATGAATTATGGTTTTATTAGAAAATATGATGCTATAAGTATAACTTTCTACGAAATGGTTGGTGCCTGGCTAACTACAATTCCTTTTTTGTGGCTTATGAGAACCGAGGGGGCCAGCCTGTTAAGTTTACCTACATGGTCTGATACCGGGTACTTACTTATATTAGCATTGGTATGTACAGTTTATGCGAATTCTGTAGCAACTAAATTACTTAAAGAATTTACAGCCTTCTCCAGTAACCTAATAATAAATATGGAGCCTGTTTATGGTATCTTGTTGGCCTTGTTAATATTTGGTGACTCAGAAAGAATGAATACAAGTTTTTACCTTGGAGCCTTGTCAATTATTGCCGCAGTTTTTATTTATCCAATATTTTTACGAAAATTTCAACGAAAAATTCGTTAGATTTTACAACTTTGATGCAACCTTAACGTATAAATAGTTGTCAAATACTTAAAGAGGAGGTCAATCCTCAACTAACAACATGGGAATACTTAATCTATTTAAATCAAAGAAGAAGCGAACAGCTCTATGTGCGCTCACTAATACGCCATTACAAGAGGGCGAAGGTCGATTAGTTACAACAGCGGAAGTTATTGTCTCTAAAAAATTCTGGGAAAGCATTATGACTGAACCGGAGGCGATGGCCTATACTATCAATTATTTCAAGAATAATGATGTCAACGCGGTGATGATGCGTAATGCTATTTTTAGCAAATATGCAGACAGGGCTGAGCCTTGGATTGTCTCTGAAGACTGCTTGCAGACTTATGGCATTGTAACCTCACTTAATGGTGCTGAAGTAAAAGACTGGTGGACTAGTCAGGGAGAGTACCGTCCTGAAAATTCAGGTAAAGCTATTGATGTGCTTCCTGAGCAGGCTTATAAAGAGGCTAAGGAATATGCTATTACCGAAGCTGGAAGGAGCCGGGTAGACTAAAGAAGCTAATTTTTTCTGCTGATATACATCATTCTTCTTCTGAGGATTTGCTTGTACTTTTCCAGGGTAATTACTTATTCACTATATTGTGGTTGGAATAATTATAATTTCTAAAAATCAGGTCTCATGGAAAAAACAGGATATACACTTTTAGCCATAGTTGCTGTTATTTGGATTGGTGTTGTTATTGGCGGCCTGGTGATAGCCTTCCCTTATGGGTTAATTGGTCTTGTAGGTATTTTAGGAATCGGGGTTCTTTTAATTAAAGTTATCAGTGATCGTCTTAATAATAAAGAAGATGATCACTATGCTGATAATGTTGATAAATAAATCATAATGGAGGTTACAGGAAAAAATTTATTAATTACTACACAAGATAATTTTTCGGATTATGAGATTGTAGAAACATTAGGCCTGGTGCGAGGAAATACCATTAGAGCAAGACATGTAGGCAAAGATATTCTTGCCGGACTTCGCTCTATTGTTGGTGGAGAGATTACTGAATATACCAAAATGCTTGCAGAGTCTAGAGAGCAAGCTATAGATAGAATGTTTTCTGAAGCGGTAGGATTAGGCGCCGATGGAATTGTATGTATAAGGTTTACAACATCTACTGTTATGGCATCTGCGGCGGAATTGCTGGCTTATGGTACTGCTGTGAAATTAAGGAAGAAATAGTTTCTAAATTTTCTTGGGGAGCTTAACCTTCTTAAGGAGATCCCATTGACTAATAACCAATAACCCTTAACCATTCAGCCGATACACCCCCATCACCCATCTTAGTGATTGTACGAAGTATTCAGATTCTAGAGGCTTAAAGCCACCATCAAGTAATAGCTGATCAGTATTTCTGTTGAGGTTACAGCCATCAGAGAACGAACTCCAAAGTGGATTAATAAGATTTTGCAATTTTTTGTTTAGCTTATTCTCCGCATGAATATGTTCAAGAATAATTAGTTTACCATCCGGCTTGAGCCAGTATTTAAATCTTTCGATAGCTTTTTCTGGGTCAGGAACTGAGCATAGTACTAAGGTGCTCACAACAGCATCAAGGCTTTCTTTTTTAATATGGCGCTCTACATCATCATCACAAATACGGTGATGCAAATAAGTTATTGATAAATTTTCAGGTGCTTTCTGTTCCGCCCGCCTCAACATACTTTTGTTTGGGTCGAGGGCAAAAAGCTTTGCCTCCGGAGAATAAAATTGGTAGTTAATGCCAGTCCCGGAGCCAACTTCGAGTATTCTTCCATCCAGAGGTTCGATAAGAGATTTTCTCTTCTTGTATAGCCCTCTTTCGGTGCTGCGCATGAAAGAATCATAGTAATGTGCAAAGAGTTTATTGTAGAAACCGGCCATTCAGCAATATTACTAATTTAGGCTCAATAGCTTATAGGATAAGTCCTTTTCAATCAAAAGGGCATGATTATCAGGTATTTTTACCCATTCTTCAACAAATTCATCTAGTTTTTCGGATACTACAAGTATTGAACCATTACCGCCATCTGCCGGTAGCATTTTGCAAAGATTGCCTTCACATACATATTTGTGTCCTTTAGCAAAGTAAAGTGTTCGAGACTCGTTCTCTGGATTTGAGCTGTACCTGGTAGCAATTACCCGTGTGCCATCGGTAATCACCATATTAAAAATCGAAGTTTCTGACAGGGTCCTTTTCTTCTTTAAATTTTCAATTTCAGCGAAAGTTTTTTTGAAGCAATCAGCCAGAAATGGCAGGGACAAATCTGAGCCTTCTTTTTCTCCTGAGTTGTCAGAGACAATTTGCATGTAGAGAGCAAAAATATATTCACTGTCAGTCTGTCCCTTTATCCATTGATAATAATGGTTAGATAATTTATTGATAAGGTCACGTTTTATTTTTATAAAGTTTCGAACACCTCCGTTATGCATCAATAAGTATTGGTTATAGCGAAATGGATGGCTATTGTCTAGTGATACGCCTCCTTCTGTGGCAGCTCTAATATGAGCCAGAAAGCAATCAGATTCGATAATGCCAGCATTCATTTTCAGATTCTGGTTATTCCAGGCCGGAGTTATCGACTTTAAGAGCCCGGGCTCAGGGCGGATTTTTTTATCGTACCAACCCATGCCGAAGCCATCACCATTAAGAGGCTCAGCCATTTCCTTAGCATGATAACTTTGGTGAATCAATGAATTTTCAGGTTTGGTGATGAGGTCTTCAGCCAGAATTGGCTCTCCGAGGTAAGCAACAAATCGACACATATTGTTATAGATTTATTTACTCTATAAAGTTACAACTTGTATCTTTTATTCTGAACGAATTCAGAGATCTTCTACCTTAACATTTTAGAGAGGGGATATAGCCGTTAAGCAGGTTTTTCTACATAAAAGATGGGCTCGTCAGTTGGTAAAGCTAGTCTTTTAACCTCAACTTCCGGCATCTCCTTTACTAACCAAACTTCTTTGGCATCAAACCCTGCCGATTGTAATCTACTTATATAATCTTTACCATATAATCGAACATGGTCATCTTGTCCAAATGCTTTTTCTCTCGCAGATGGGTCTACTATACTGCTATCCTCATAAGTAACTTCTGCCAAAGGATAAAATAATGGTATCTGTATAATGCCCCAACCGCCTGGCTTCAGCACCCGGCAAATTTCACGCATGGCCTGTAGGTCATCAGAAACATGCTCCATTACATGATTGCAAAAGACTACATCGTATTCGCCTTCGGCAAATGGCATTTCTAACACATCCAGTTTTACTTTCGCTAATGGTGATTCAATATCTGCAGTAATGTAGTTGTCTCCATGAATAGCTTCAAATCGTTTAATAAAGCATAATTCCGGGGCGATGTGTAGAATCTTCAGCTCATCTTTAAAGAAATTTGTACTGTCATTTAAAAAAAGCCACATCAGCCTATGTCGCTCTAACGACAAACAATGAGGGCACAAGGCATTTGACCTTGCTTTTCGCCCATAAGGCAGGAATTTGCGGTAATGATGCCCACAAACATTACATGAAACCTTGTTGCCCAGGTAGAATACAGATAAAAACCTTGCTATCCAGTGGCTGAATAGCTGTAAGTATTTACGCGGTACATAGCGAAGTGCAAGACTTATTAGTGATTTCATTGGCTGCAAAGATATTTTTGTTAGCATCAAAAAAAATTACATCCGGATAAAACTTTTTTAATCTTTCATGCATCTATGAAGAAATTCGAGTAATTTAAAACTTACAAAAAGACTTGAACTTGCAACCAATGGTTAATGAAACTTTGCTGGATATCGCCATGAGCCATGCTGACAGGTTGATTCTGAAGGCACAATCGGGTGACGAGGCAGCATTTAATAAGCTAGTAAGTCTATGGTATAAGCGCATATATAATTATGCCTATAAATATGCCGGTAGTCATGATATAGCAATGGATATAGCCCAGAACACTTTCATTGCAGTACATCAAAAAATTGCTCAGCTAAGGGAAGTGAACAGCTTTAAACCCTGGCTCTACAGAATAGCTATTAATTGTAGCCATGAGGAGATAAGAAAGCAAAAAAGAATTTCGGGGATAAGCTTAGATAGCACATTTTCAGAGGATGGAGAGGAGAGAAAGATTGAAATAGAAGATGATTTGCGCTATCAGCCCGATGCTAGACTACAGAGACAGGAGCTGGCAGAATTAATTATGGCAGGCCTGCAAACATTAAGTGAAGAACAAAGGTTAGTGGTGATTATGAAAGAATATGAAGGGCTTAAATTTCGTGAAATAGCAGATGCTTTAGAAATTTCAGAGAATACTGCTAAATCACGATTATACTATGGCCTTAAACATTTAAGGTCTAAGCTATCGAATTTAATTTATGAGAATCAAATTGAAAAGTCATGAGTTGGAAACCAAATGAGAGCGATATTGTAGATTATTTATACGGTGAGTTATCACCAGAGCTACAAAAGAAGATAGAGGAATATATGCAGCAGAATTCTGACTTTGCTAAAGAGGTTAATGACCTGAGATTAACGCAAGGTATTTTACCGTCTTTGCCGGATGAGGAAGTTATCTTGCCACTGAATTTCACATCCACTCATGAAGATGTAAAACCAATTGCCCGTAGTCGTGGTTGGATCTACCCATTGAGCATTGCAGCATCTATTGCCGCCATATTAGTTGTTGGCTATTTCACTCAATTCAGTATGTCCTTTGGTGAAGAAGGATTTAGAATGGCATTTAATGAAGCTCCTCCTGCTCAGGAGCTATCACTTAGTGAAGCAGAAATTAATGCCATAATTGATAGCAGGGTTAACCTGGCCTCCAATACATGGAATAATCAGATTGCGGAATTAAAAACAAGCTTTGCCTCACAATTGCAGCACAATCAACAAATAACAGAAAGTGAAATTAAGCGTGTTGCGGCAATTAAACCACAAACGGAAATTGAAGATGAGCAGATGCTGGCTTTTATATCTCAGCTTAAGGAAGAAAACCGAATCATGATGCAGACTTTTTATCAGGCAAGTGCTGATGAGCAGCAAAACTACATGCGTAGGATACTACTTGATTTTCAAGATTACCTGGACAATCAGCGACGAGAAGATTTGAGATTTATTCAAGCCAATATGCTTGAACTAAAAAGCACCTCAGAATTAAATCAAGAAGAAACAGATAAGATATTAGCTAATATAATAACAACAGTAAACAAACAATATTCACTAGGACAATAAGAAATTTATAGAAATGAAAAATCTAATAGCAGTAATTATAGTATTAAGTGTTTGGACTTTGCCGGCTAAGGTAACTGCCCAGATAAATGAAGATAAAATGGATAAAGACCTGCGGGTTGCGTCTAAGGTGCTCGAAACTCTTAGTCAGGGTGAAGAGAACATTATTATGTATGGAGGCGATAATGTTGAAGGTAATTATATTGAAGGATATGGGGTAATATTTAGTATTGCTAGTTCTAATATGTATGGTCGCCAAAAATATGCATATCGGATTTCACGAGGTGTAAGTACAGGTTCAGGTGTGGCTGTTGTTGCACCAGTGTCACCATTACCCCCCAAAGACAAATCGGTGAAGGAGGAGAAAACAGAATCAACTGATTTCGAAGCAATAATGGTAGAGTTTCTGGCGGATTATAGTCATTTGATTGGTCAGCTTAAGCCAACAGATAAAATAGTCGTTTCAACAAAAAAGTCAGAGTTTATTTATGTGATGACGGATGAAACTGAACAAATTAGTGAAGGAGGAAATAGTAGTATAGCGGCTGAGATGCTCAAAAAAGATCATAACGACTATATAGGCGGTAAAATATCACATGATCAATTGGTTGCTAAAATTAAGGTAACTAAAAATGAAGGTGATGATAGTCGGTCTAAAGATTTAGATATGTTCGGGTCTATGCTGGGAACCCTGTATAACGAGTCGTATACTGATACCTACTTCATGAGCTGGAGAGCGAATTATGAAAGAATAAAGGGTGTTGGGGTAATATATGCCTTTAAAGTTTATTCTTCATATGATGAAGACGGACTATATAGAATGCCGGGAATTGACAAGAAGGGATTAACTGATGAAGCAAGAAATGAAAATGTAGTTAAGCTATATCCACAGTTTGTTGCCGGAATGAAAGAAAATATAATTCATTATGGCAGAACAATAAAAAGCCTGGAAGACGATGAAATGCTAATACTCAAGATTACTCTCACCAAATGTGATGGCTGTAGCATACCAAAGAAAATTCAGCTTTCAGTAAAGCAAACTGTACTATCAAACTTCAACTCGGGCAAAATAAAACTAACGGAAGCAGTGTCTAATGTTAAAGTGACGGACTTAAGATAATCATTATGATTTCCGTACAATAATCTGTATTTTGGTCGGTTATTAGTTCATGAAAAGTTTCTATTAAAGTGTGAAAAGAAAACTATTTATTACCACTGGACTATTGGTCGGCCTTGTATTAATCTTTATAGTCTATCGTTCACAATCAGGTACCGCTAGTGATAATGAGGTGTTGGTTGCAGCAAAATACGGAGAATTTGTAATAGACATTACAACTTCCGGTGAATTGGAAGCTAAAAACTCAGTTGAGGTTCTAGGGCCAGCAGGATTACGTTCTGCAGGAATCTGGCAAACTTCAATTGATGATATCGTTGCAGAGGGAACTGTTGTGAAGAAGGGAGATTATGTTGCCCGCCTGGATCAATCGGAGTTAATGGAGAAGGTTCAGAAGGAAGAAAACGACTGGCAGCAGAGCGAATCGAAATATGAGCAAGTGCAGTTGGATACGGCAATGGAGTTGAGAAAAGCTCGTGATGAGATGATTAATCTCGAATATGACGTTCGCCAGAAAAAAATAATACTGGAACAATCAAAATTCGAACCCCCGGCTACCCAGCAACAAGCTCAGATAGAATTAGAAAAAGCCGAAAGGGCATTTAACCAGGCTGGCGAAGGCTATGATCTTAAAAAGAGAAAGGCCGTAGCGCAAATGCGTGAAGCATATGCTCGCATGTCAGACGACAAGAATAAGCTGGATTTCCTTCTTAAACTGCAAGGGAAGTTTGATATAGTTGCGCCGGAAGACGGGATGGTAATATATGAACGTACCTGGAGTGGTAAGAAGAAAGGCGTAGGTTCAACTATAGAGGTATGGGATCTGGTTGTTGCTACCTTGCCTGATTTAACCACAATGATTTCCAGAACCTATGTTAATGAAGTAGACATTCGGATAATTAGTGAAGGGCAGGCAGTAGAGGTAAGCCTTGATGCCTTTCCTAAGAAAAGATTAACCGGGAAAGTGGTAAAAGTTGCTAATGTGGGTGAGCAAAAGCCCAATACCGATGCCAAGGTATTTCAGGTGGATATAGAGATTAATGAGTCGGATACAACACTTAGGCCGGCTATGACAACAGGCAATACCATAATATCTGAGGTGTTAACTGAGGTGGTGTTCGTCCCGTTGGAATCACTCCACTCTCAAGGAGATACGCTTACTTATGTACTAGTTAAAGACGGCGTTTCTTTTCATCGTCAGGAAGTTGAAGTAGGTAAATCTAACGATGATGAGGCTATAATTCTTAAAGGGATTGAAAAAGGTAAATTTGTTTATTTGTCAAACCCTGAAAATTTTGAATCTGCTGAATTAAAAATATTGGAAGAGCATAAGGATATTTAATGCGCCACTACCTCTTTAATATCTATGTAGCCTTTGAATCAGTAATGGCTAATAAGCTGCGATCAATACTCACAGCCCTGGGAATAATTTTCGGTGTAGCAGCGGTGATTGCAATGATGGCAATTGGTAGCGGTGCCCAACAAGAAATACTTGAACAAATAAAGTTGGTTGGAGTAAATAATATTGTTATAACTCCAATAATTGAACAGGACGAAGGTGATATAAGTGATAGCGGCCCTGATAATTCTAAAGAAAAGAATTTCTCTCCGGGACTGAATTTGCTGGATGCCAGAAGCATAAGAGAACTAATACCCGAAATTGTTGAAATCAGCCCGGAAGTAGTGATTGAAACGAATATAATAAAAGATGGCAGGCGACGCTCAGGAAAACTTGTAGGTGTAACTAATAGTTATTTTAGGGTTGCTAATTTTTCGTTAGCCGAAGGACATATGTTTAGTGACACCCAATTGGAGAAGGGCACAGCAGTCTGTGTTATAGGAAAAGGTGTAGCAAGTAAATTTTTTAGTCAGGAAAACCCGCTAGGGAAAAAGTTAAAAGTAGGCAGCCACTGGTTAAAAGTTATTGGCGTTCTTGAACGACGCTTTGTCTCGAAAAAAAATATTTCAGACTTAGGTATCCGGGATTATAACATGGATGTATATGCACCACTTAGTACTGTTCTGATTCGCTATGAAAATAGATCATTGGTTACCGAATCAGCAATAAAAAGAGCTCTGAGAGATGATGACGACGAAAAAAAGAAAGAAAATTACCATCAATTAGACCGCCTGCTGATCCAGGTTAATAATACAGCTTCTCTTAATAGTGTAGCAGAAGTAATTGCTAAAATTCTTAAACGGAGACATTATTCTACTATAGATTATGAAATCACCATTCCTGAATTATTGCTGAAGCAACAGCAACGAACTAAAGGCATTTTCAATTTCGTGCTGGGGGCAATAGCCGGCATATCCCTTCTGGTAGGCGGTATTGGTATTATGAACATAATGCTGGCATCCGTTATGGAGCGAATAAAAGAAATCGGCTTAAGACTATCAATAGGGGCAAAGAAACTGGATATTGTTGCTCAGTTTTTATTTGAAGCCGTTATGATCAGTGTCTCAGGTGGTATTATAGGAATTATCCTTGGTGTGTCAATTGCAATTTCTGTTTCAACTCTGGCAGATATCCCGACTATTATCAGCGGCTTATCTATACTTCTATCCTTTGGTGTAGCGGCAACAATTGGCCTAATATTTGGGATAACGCCTGCCAAAAGGGCTGCTGAGCAGGATCCTATTGTTTCTCTTAGGCATGAATAAGTTTAAGTAGTAAGAGAGAATGTATTATATATATGGCAGCATGTTTCTTAAGAAAACAGTGTCATATTGTAAATAATTGAAAATGTGAGTTTTATGATTGGGCTATTAGTTATATAATCGGAGTGGATTATGGAGTTATTTCCACTTAAATTTGTACTTAGGTCATAAACAAATTATGAGATGAAAAGAAATATTATAATTGGTGCTACAGTAATCATAGTATTACTAGTAGGCTACTTTGCAGTTAAAGGAGGGAAAAACAAGGATGCGTCAGAAATTCTTGTTTCTGTAGAACAAGGGATGTTTCAGGTAGATGTTGAAACAACCGGTGAGCTTGAAGCTAAAAATTCAGTAAAAATTTATGGACCTACTAAACTTAGAGAATTCCGTATTCATCAGGTTAAAATTGACCAGATAGTAGAGGAGGGTACGGAAGTTAAGAAAGGGGAATGGATTGCTACCTTAGACAGGTCTGAGTTAATGAATAAAATTCAGGATAGGCAACTTGAAGTAGACCAGAAGCAGTCTCAGTATACGCAAACAAGGCTGGATACTACCTTACAGATGCGTCAGGCCCGGGACGAGCTGATCAATCTTGAATATGGTATAGAAGAGAAGCAAATTGTGCTGGATCAATCTAAGTTTGAGCCACCTGCTACAATAAAGCAAAATGAAATTAATCTCGAGAAGGCTAAGAGGGCATTTACTCAGGCCAGTGAAAACTATAGTATTAAAGAAGAGCAAAACACGGCAAAAATGCAGGAGGTTAGTGCTAACCTTCGAAAATCTCAAAATGAATTGCGCGCTCTTACAAGTTTAATGGGAGACTTTACAATAATTGCGCCTGAAGATGGTATGTTAATATACCGTAAGGGATGGGATGGTAAGCCGATGAAAGAAGGCTCTACTATCAGTGCCTGGGACCCTGTAGTAGCTACATTGCCCGATTTGGCGGTGATGATTTCTAAAACTTATGTTAATGAAGTTGATGTACGCAAAATCAAGGTTGGTCAAAATGTAGAGCTTGGGCTTGATGCATTCCCTGATAAAATTGTAACAGGCCGCGTAATTAAAGTGGCTAATGTAGGTGAACAAAGGCCTAATTCAGATGCTAAGGTTTTTCAGGTCAATATTCAGATTGATGGTCGTGATGACCTACTGCGTCCATCCATGACTACCAGCAATAAAATTGTTATTAGTTCATTAGATTCTGCCACTTATGTGCCATTGGAATGTCTTCATTCTAAAGATGACTCAATTACTTACGTTTATAAAAAAGATGGGCTTTCAATAAAAAAACAGGAAGTGATGATTGGTGACAACAACATGAATGAAGTAATTATATTAGGAGGTCTTACTGCCAATGATCGCTTATATCTATCCATTCCAAGTGGACACGAAGATGATAATATTGAATTGCTTCCAGAAATGGATGGTAAGCGCAATATTTCTAGAGAGGTAGTAAAGGAAGACCCACCGGAAAAGACTATAACCTTACCGGATGGCAGGGTAATTAAAGTAGATGGTAATAAGAGAGGTCAACGACCTGGAGGCAGAAAAACTGGCGACAATGCCAAGGTTGAAGAAACATCTAAAAAGAAACCTGATTAATGCGCCTGAAAAATTTATTTTCTGAGAGGTATCTTTCTAATGTTTACGTTGCGTTAGATGCTGTTCTAACAAATAAGCTGCGTTCGTTATTGACTGCATTAGGGATAATTTTTGGTGTAGCGGCGGTAATTGCTATGCTGGCTATTGGTAATGGCGCCCAACAGGAACTCCTTGAGCAAATCAAACTCGTAGGAGTTAATAATATTGTTGTTACGCCTATTGTACAACAAACTGAGGAGGCGGTTTCAGATGAATTAGGTGCATCAGAAAAGGAGAAATTTTCTCCCGGACTTACACTTCGTGATGTCGAGGGTCTAACAAAAGTTATACCCGCAATTTCCAAAATAAGCCCTGAGATATTGATTGAAACCTACTTAATAAAAAATGGCACGCGCAGGTCGGCTAAACTGGTAGGAGTGATGCCAACATACTTTGAGCTAACCAATTTTAATCTGGCCGAAGGAAAAATGTTTAATGAAGACCAATTAGAGCGGGGAGATCCGGTTTGTATTATTGGTAGCAGTATTAAGGTTAAGTTTTTCCCTACTGAAAACCCTCTTGGTAAATCAATAAAAATGGGGGGTGTGTGGCTCAAGGTGGTAGGAGTACTCGAAGAAAGATATCTTTCAGAGGCTAGTATCTCTAAACTAGGCATCCGGGATTATAATATGGATGTCTATACACCTATCCAAACTGTATTAGTACGCTATAGAAATCGAGATCTGGTAACTGAGTCTATGATTAGGTCAACTAATGCTGCTAGTGGGGGCAGGTTTATGATTGTAATTGGCGGCGGTGGAGATGACGAGACCAAGCCTCGGGAAAATTATCACCAATTGGATAGATTAGTTATTCAAGTAGGTAATACAGAGCTACTAACACCAACGGCCGAAATCCTTTCCAGGAATCTAGAGCGAAGGCACTTTGGTGTGGTTGACTATGAAATTACTATCCCTGAGCTTCTTTTGAAACAACAGCAACGTACTAAAAGTATATTTAATTTTGTTCTGGGAGCTATTGCCGGCATTTCATTACTGGTAGGTGGAATTGGTATTATGAATATTATGCTCGCTTCTGTAATGGAACGCATAAAAGAAATTGGCTTGCGTTTATCAATAGGCGCCCGAAAAGAAGATATTATTTTTCAGTTTTTAAATGAAGCCGTGATGATTAGTATTACAGGAGGGATAATTGGTGTGATCCTGGGAATTATTATGGCCGCTGTTGTATCTAATGTAGCTGAAATACCCACCATAATTTCACCGTTTTCTATTATATTATCATTTGGTGTAGCTACAGCCGTTGGGCTCGTTTTTGGTATTACTCCTGCTAAACGCGCCGCTGATCAAGACCCCATAACCTCATTAAGACATGAATAAATTCACAATCTTTTCTATTGGTGCTTTCTTTTTCGTTTCTGGCGTTATGGCTCAGTCACATAATTATTCTCTGGATGAAGTAGTGCAGTTGTCACGATCAAAATCACCGGCCTGGTTAAGTGCCGAAACAAGAAAAGAAAATAATTATTGGCTTTACAGAACTTATAGATCGAGGTACAATCCGCAATTGGATCTGACTGCTACATTGCCAAGTTATAATAAAAGTGTCAACCCGGTTACCCAACCTGATGGAAGTATTGCTTATCGAGATGTAAACAATAATTCTCTCAATATGGAGCTGGGACTGAGCCAGATTATTGCTCCTACTGGGGGAAGAGTAAGTATTTATACTAATATGAATCGTTTTGATGATTTTCAAGGTGACTCTACATTTACACAATATAGTGGTGACCCGATATCCATTGGCTTGATTCAGCCAATATTCCAGTTTAATGCTTTTAAATGGGATAAACTTATTAAGCCGCTTGAGTATGAAGAGTCACAGCGAAGGTATTTTGCAGAGCTAGAGCAAATTTCTATTACCGCAACGAGACGATTCTTTGATTTGTTATTGGCTCAGATAAATCTTGATATCGCCACAAAAAATGTAGCAAGTAATGACACTATATTCCAGATTGCCAATGGGAGATATAATCTGGGAAAAATTACTGAGAATGACCTTCTACAACTAGAGCTTAACCTGGTTAACTCAAACTTAGCTGTGTCACAGGCGCTGGTAGATCAGGAATCTGCTTCACTAAACTTAAAAGCGTTTATTGGCTTGTCGGATACAGAAGCAATCAAGCTATCACTGCCGGAAGATATACCTGAATTTATAGTAGATGAGGAAGCGGCACTTTTAGAAGCACAAAAAAATAAGTCGGATATGGTTAGCTATAAGCGAAGGCAGTTACAGGCTGAGCAAGAATTAACCAGGGAAAAAAGAGCTAGTGGGGTGAATATGAACCTACAGGCAGTCTATGGACTTAGTAATAAGGGGCTTTCTGTAAATGATGTTTATACCAGCCCGGGAGATAATGTTTATGTGGGATTGCAAATGAATGTACCTATTTTGGACTGGGGCAGACAAAAGTCTCGTATTATGACTGCTGAGGCCAATAAGAGGCTTGTAGAATATCAAGTACTTCAGGATGAAATAACTTTTGATCAAGATGTGCTGTCTCAGGTACGTAACTTCAATATGCTTAGGGAGCAGCTGGGTGCAAGAGTAAAGTCAGATCAAATTGCACAAAGGGCCTATAACATTTCAAAGCAATTATTCTTAATTGGTAAAATTTCTATTACAGACCTTAATCAGTCACTAGCTTCGAAAGACAGAGCCAAGCAGAACTATGTTTCTACTCTACGTGATTTTTGGCTTGCCTACTACCAGCTTAGGGAGAAAACTCTTTATGATTTCCATCATGACCAACTGCTGGTAAGAGATATCAAAACAGATTAAGATTGAGATAATCTTTCTTATTCAATAAATATTACTATTTTTCGTTCGGAAGTAATGAATATGCTGAGAATAGCAATAGTAATTTTTATAAGTGTGGTGGCTATAGATTTATCTTATGCCCAGGAAACTATTCCCAAGACCAGCACTACCGATATTGACGCCAAGATTAAAAAGAAGAAGGAGCGCCCGGAAGGGAAGCGTCATTACATGACAATAATTAAAATAGACACAAAAAAAACCCTCTATGGCAATAAGTGTTTCGAGGATTTTACCCGCCAGCTAGGGTTTGTTTATGAGATTCAGGTTAAAGACCAATCAGGAAGCCTAAACGGCTTTTCTCGTTTCTGGCATAACACAGGGACTAAAACAGCTTTAGTATTTACTGCCTGGCCATGGTGGAAACTGCGGGTGAATAAACGATACAAAGAGTGTCGCAAATCTTCAGGAGATTTTGTTGGTTAGCCTTAGCAGAACTACCTCCCCGTATAATTAAATGGAGTTATCGCTTTAAGCTCGGTTTTAACATCTTCACTCACCTCTAAACCATCAATAAAATCACTCATTGTTGCTTGGGTAATCTTTTCATTGGTTCGGGTAAGAGCTTTTAGCGCTTCATAAGGTTTTGGGTACCCCTCGCGCCTTAAAATATTTTGAACCCCTTCTGCCACAACAGCCCAATTGTCTTCTAAGTCAGCATCAATAGCAGCCTGGTTTAACTCTAGTTTTCCTATTCCCTTAAGCAAAGATTTTAAAGCAATAAGTGAATGTGCTAAAGGAACACCAATATTTCTTAGTACCGTAGAGTCGGTTAGATCACGTTGTAGCCTCGAGATAGGGAGTTTACTCGATAAATGCTCATAAAGTGCATTGCCAATACCAAGGTTACCTTCAGCATTTTCAAAATCAATAGGGTTTACCTTATGTGGCATCGCCGAGGAGCCAACTTCACCTTCTTTTATGCTTTGCTTGAAATACCCCATCGAAATATATTGCCATACATCTCTGGAGAAATCAATTAAGATTGTATTTATCCGTTTGAGGTTATCGAAAAATGCTGCCAGATAATCATAATGCTCTATTTGTGTAGTAGGGTAGCTTCGGTCGAGATCCAACTTGTCCTTTACAAACTTAAAGGCAAATTCATGCCATTCGATATCCGGGTAGGTGACATAATGGGCATTCATATTGCCGGTAGCACCGCCAAATTTAGCAGCATACGGCACCCCAGACAGCATGGCCAGTTGGTTATTTAAACGGGCTACAAAAACTTCAATTTCTTTACCCAATTTAGTAGGTGTTGCCGGCTGGCCATGGGTCTTGGCTAGCATAGATACATCCTGCCATTCACTAACCTTAGCTTCAAGAGCCCTCTTAAGTTCTTCAACTATTGGAAGTATTATAGAATCCATTGCCTCCTTGAGAGAAAGTGGAATAGCGGTATTATTAATATCTTGTGAGGTAAGGCCAAAATGTACAAACTCTTTAAATTCCGCTAAGCCAAGCCCATCCATTTTGTCTTTAATAAAATACTCTACGGCTTTTACATCATGATTCGTGGTGGCTTCTATTCCTTTTATGGCTTCGGCATCAGCAATACTGAAATCTTGGTAAATAGCTCTCAGCGAAGGATAGCTTTGCTGATCTATTGAGGCTAAGGCTGGTAGTGGTAGCTCGCATAGGGCAATGAAATATTCAATTTCAACCCTTACACGATAATTAATCAGGCCAAATTCAGAAAAATAAGGAGCTAATGAGCCAGTATGTCGAGCATAGCGGCCATCAACAGGTGAAATTGCCGTAAGTGTAGTTAAACTCATAAGAAAGAAATAATAAGCTACAAAAGTATCGAAATTTGATAAGCGGAACTATTCAACTGAGCGTTATTGTTAAATTTGTCTTACCGTAAATTATGCAGAAACACTTAGCTTTTACATTGATATTCCTAAGCCTCCTTGGGGAGGCACTCGCTCAAAATCCACCTATAGAATCGACTTTGATGATAAGCAAAGCCAAAGGTACTATAGAGCTTGATGGTGTGCTGGATGAGCAAACATGGCTGGATGCTGATGTTGCCAAAGACTTCTACCTTGCTTTTCCTGTTGATAATGACTTCCCAACATCACCGACTGAAGTTAAAATGTCTTTTGACGACGATTTCATGTATATCGGAATTGTTTGTCATGACCCTACCCCGGGAAAATATATAGTAGAATCACTCAAACGTGACTGGAACTGGCCCACTACAGAGAATATAAGTATCTATATTGATCCGTTTGATGACAGAACCAATGGTTTTAACTTTAGTCTTTCACCTTATAATGTTCAACGTGAAGGACTAATTTCTTCGGGTTTTGAAATTAGCGCTGATTGGGATAATAAATGGTATTCTGAAGTCACTAATTACGAAGATAAGTGGGTGGCTGAGATTGCTATTCCATTTAAAACCCTGCGTTATAAAAACGATCTAACAAACTGGAATATCCAGTTTTTAAGAAATGATGTAAAGAATAATGAGCGCTCAGCATGGACAGCGGTACCACAACAAAACAGGACCAATAATCTAGCCTTTGCCGGTAGGCTTGCCTGGTCTGATCCGCCGCCACCGGCTCCCAAAAATAATATTTCTGTAATTCCTTATGTCCTAGGATCGATAGATAAAGATCATGAAGAAGGCACGGATTACAATCCTGCCGGCAATGTAGGCTTTGATGCTAAGATTGCAGTTTCATCGGCACTGAATTTAGACCTTACCGTGAATCCTGATTTTTCACAGGTAGAAGTTGACCAACAGGTTGTTAATTTGCAAAGATTTGAGCTGTTTTTTCCTGAAAAGCGCCAGTTTTTCCTTGAGAACAGTGATTTGTTTGCCGGTGGAGGATTTCCTCCTTCACGTCCATTTTTTAGTCGCAGGATTGGTATAGCGCAGGATACCAGTGGCAATAGCGTTGCCGTACCTATTATATATGGTGCTCGTTTAAGTGGTAAGCTAAATAAAGATTGGCGTATTGGTCTGATGAACATGCAAACAGGCTCACAAGCTGGCGTTGTTTTGCCGGGGTCAGAGAATATTAATGATGGTTCTAACCTAGCCGGTCAGAACTATACCGCAGCCGTACTTCAGCGTAAAATATGGGCGCGATCTAATATAGGAGCAATTTTCATAAATAGGCAGTCAACAAATTATAATCCTGAAGACACTACAAATTCAACCTCTGCATTTAATAGGGTAGCAGGGTTAGATTTCGAGTTTGCTACACTTGATGATAGATGGCAATCATCAATCTACCTGCATTCATCCTTTGATCCTGTGTCTAAGAAAAATGCCCTGGCTCATGGAGCATTTGTTGGCTTTACTTCCCGGCACTGGACATTAAGATATTTTCATAATTTTATAGGCGAGGGTTATAACGCAGAGCTTGGCTTTGTTCCGCGTAAAGGCACCTTTAGCTTTGGCAGCTTTGAGTCAAATTATATTATATATCCTAAGACAAACTCAATTGTTACCATTAAGCCGGGCTTCCAAACAATTTTAACCTTAGTCCCTGATGGCAGCGTTGCAGATACTGAAGGAAATGTGAATCTCGAAATAAATTTTAATAATACCAGTGTCTTAAAAGCAGCTATCAGACAAACTTATACTTTCCTCTTCGATGAGTTCGATCCAACCAGGTCTGATAAGGGAGGCGAACCTCTGCCGGCAAATTCTGAATATACCTGGTATTCAAGTGAGCTTAGCTTTTCCTCCGATACCAGAAGGGCATTTAGCTTTACCGCTCTTGGGCAGTATGGAAGTTTTTATAATGGTACCAAACTTAGCCTTATTAGTAATGTAGGGTATAGGTTCCGGCCTTATGGTAGCTTTTTTGTTTCGGCAATATATAATGATGTTCAGCTCCCGTCACCACATAATAGCGACAGTTTTTGGTTAATTGGACCAAGAGTAGATTTAACCTTCACAAATAGTTTATTCCTTACTACTTTTGTGCAGTATAATGAGCAAGCAGATAATGTAAATATAAATGCCCGTTTCCAGTGGCGTTTTGCTCCCGTATCTGATTTGTTTATTGTGTACACCGACAATTATTTTCCTGAGAACCTTAATGTAAAAAACAGGTCGATAGTTGTTAAGTTGTCATATTGGTTGAACTTATAAAGAACGACATCATTTAGTAGAACTATTAAATAATGCATGAATGGATTGATGCGTGAATGATAGAATGCGCATATAAATCTTAATGAAAAGATATGACAGAGAAAGAATTGTTTATTGAAAAGATGAAGAAAAAAACAAAACAATTTGCTGTTGATGTGATAAGGTTTTGTGATTCATTAAAGACAAGTAAAGCTTCATCTGTCATTACCTACCAACTAGTTAAATCAGCAACTTCAACAGGAGCTAATTATCGAGCTGCTTGTCGAGCAAGGTTTAAAAATGAATTTTTTAGTAAAATTTGTATTGTTGTTGAAGAAGCCGATGAATCAGAATATTGGCTGGAAGTTATAAAAGATGCAAATCTGTCAAAAGAAAATGATAAGTTAAATCGGCTCCTTAATGAAGCAGTTGAAATTATAAAGATTACCTCAAAAGCAAAAAATTCTACCTATGTCAGTACATAGTTACCATGATAGCATTGAATCATTAATTCATTCAAACATTTCATATCTGTTTAACTTTAAATAACAAAAGATGGCATTTAGTTTTTTTAAAAAGAAAAAGAAATCGGCAGGACATAAAGACCACTACCATAGTTTATTGGTAAAGGAAGTGATTGCAGAAACTGAGGAGGCAAAAACTATTGTTTTTGAGCAGCCGGAAGATAAAATCGAGTATATCTCTGGCCAGTTTTTAACTTTGATAACAGAGATTGATGGCAAAAGTACAAGGAGATCTTATTCTATGTCTTCTTCTCCATACTGTGATGATGATCTGGCAGTAACTATAAAACGAGTTCAGGGAGGCCTCATGTCAAATTACCTGAATGACACCGTAAAAGCTGGAGATCGTATTAATGTGATGGATCCTATGGGTCACTTCACCACTGAGTACTCTGCAGATAATAAAAGACATATTGTTCTTTTTGCTGGTGGTAGTGGTATTACTCCTATGATGTCGATAA
>Ga0164313_10000409_pt1 | contig 33861 bp, 19 predicted proteins | sample GuaBasSedimGuay4_FD_113735 | JGI IMG/M metagenome (GOLD analysis project Ga0164313, IMG submission 113735) | Subseafloor sediment microbial communities from Guaymas Basin, Gulf of California, Mexico - Guay4, Core 4569-4, 0-3 cm | ecosystem: Environmental > Aquatic > Marine > Hydrothermal vents...
CTGCTGCTGCCCAGCGCGCTGCACAATCGGGCCGCCGGGGGCGACCTGGTGCTCGTGTCGGACAACGGCGGCATCAACCTCTACCTGGCGGCCACGGGGCCGCCGTCGGGGACGTTCAGCGTGAGCGACCCGCGCTTCGGAAGCATCGCCACCCAGGCCGCCGAGTCGCGTCGCAGAGCGGAGGCCGAGGCGGGGCGGGCGCTCAGCCCCGGGGAGGTCTCGCGCCACTGGCGCGACGCCGCCCTGGCCGCGGCCTGGAACGACCCGCTGGACCAGCTGCGACGTGTGGGCCTGCGCGCGAAGGCGCTGCTGGAGAACCACGAGACGGGCATCGTGGCCTTTCCCGCGCTGGGCGCGGTGGTGGCGCCGCCGCTGGCCGTGGCCGCCCTGCCCTTCGCGGCCTTGCTGGGTCTGTTCGGGGCGGCGCTGGTGTTGTTGCTGCGGCCGGGCGGCGGGCGGGCGCGGAGCGGCGAGGGCAACCCGGCACGTGCGGCCGCCGCCGCCGACGACGACGACGACGACGACGACGTGGAGTCTACGAGCGGTGACACGGCGCGGGACGGCGGCGCTTCGCTCTATCCCAGCCTGGCCTTGGCCGCCATGGTCGTGATCACGACCCTGGCGTTCTTCCACTACTCACGTTTCCGGCTGCCGCTGGTGCCGCTCATGGCCGTGAGCGTGGGCGTGGCCTGGGAGCGGACGCGCGCCGGCTGGCGCCGCCGGGCCGGCGGTCGACCCGGCGTGAGCCTCGGGCGCGGGCTGCTGGCGGCCGTGGTGGCGGCGGGCTGCGTGTGCGTCTCGCTGCTGCCGGCCCCCCATCACCAGACCGACCTTGCCAACGGCTGGACCAGCATGGCCGAGGCGCGCCGCGCCGCCTCGCGGCCCGGCGATGGCGCCGCTCTGCTGGCCGCGCACGCGGACCTGGAGCGCGCCCTGGACCAGGACCCCGGCTTCATCCGGGCCCTGCTGGGCAGCGCGGAGCTGGCGCTGGCGCGGGGCGACTGGGAGGGCTGCCACGCGCACCTGACCAGACTGGAACGGACGCACTCGAATGACGGGCGCGTGCTGGCCGCGCGCGCTCGGCTGTCGCTGATCCCGGCCCCCGACAACGGTCGCTTCGATGGGCCGCGCGGGCGCTGGGCCCTCGCTCAATTCAGGACCCTGGCGGCGCAGGATCCCACGCTGGCCCCGGTGCTGGCCGACCTGCAACGCCTGGCTCGACTCGCCGACGAACGCGACGAACGCGACGAACGCGACGGGCGCGAGGGGAGCGACGGGACGCCCAGGGGCGCTGAGGGCAACTGAGGGCCACGGGGGCACAGCAGGCGCTCAGGGCGAGCCGGCTCCGAGGCCGAACTCCTGCTCCACCGCGGCGCGCGCGGCGGCCGGCAGCTGCGCCTGGCGCAACCACGAAGCCACGCCGCTGGCAACCAGTTCGCGCGCCTGCCCGCCGTAGCCAGCCAGCTGCTGATCGACGAATCGCGAGAGGCTGTTGCCGTCTGAGTCGCCGGCCGGAGCGCCGTCGCTGCCCACGACGCGGTCGCAGGGGCCCAGGCTGCCACCGCGGTCAGCGCCGCTCGCGCTGACACGGGCCTCGAGCGCGGGCAGGAACCGGTCGCCGAAGTGGCGCTTGGCGTCCACGTTGAGCAGCGACGAGGCGCGTTCGGCGTGGGGCGACAGCTCGATGCCGACCCGAGCCAGGGTCAGACGTTGCAGGGCCAGACCCAGCTCCAGGGCCTCGGCCTCGCAGCGGGCACGCTCGGCGGCCAGCATCTCGGCGTCCATGGGCTCGGTCGGCCGGCGCCCGGGCACCTCGACGTAGACCTTGTTCTTGGGCTCGGTGCCGCTCGGGCGGATGATCACCTGGCGCCCGCCCTCCAGCGCGAACACGAGCACGTTGCGCGCGGCGCGGTCGGTCTCGGAGCGGATGGCTCCCATCCAGCCCGAGGGGTCGGCCATGTCGGTCATGGAGAGCACGGCGCGGCCAGCGATGTGTGTGGGCGGGTCGTCGCGCAGGCTCTGCTGGATGCGGCGGATACGGGCCATGCCCTCGGCGCCGGTCATGACCGTGGTGCCCAGGAGGTTGGTCATGGCGCCGTGCTTCGCGTGGATGGAGTCGAGCTCGTCCAGCAGCGTGCGCCCCTCGGCCTGGCACAGGGCGTTGAGCTCGGCCAGGGCCAGGGCCGGCCCAGCGGCGTCCTTGTCGCGCACCTGCGGCGTCATCAGCACGCCGTGGCTCTCCTCCACCCCCATGATCAGGCTCTCGGGGCGGGCCTCGATGTGACGCCAGCGGCCATCGCGCTCGAGCTGCGCCAGCACGTCCGCCATGTACTTGAAGCCCACCAACAGATCGCTCACCACGCGGCAACCGTAGGACTCGGCCAGCGTGGTGACCAGGTTGCTGGTCACCAGCGTCTTGAGCACGAAGGCGTCGCGCGGCAGTGTGCCCGCCGCCGCGCGCTGCTTGAGCACGTGGCTCAGCACCAGCAGCAGGGTCTCGTCGCCGGTGATGAAGCGCCAGCTGCCGTCAGGCCGGCGCACCTCGATACCGATGCGGTCGGCGTCGGGGTCGGTGGTCATGACCAGATCGGCCTCGACCTGCGAGCCCACGCGCTCGGCGGCCTCGTAGCAGCTGGGATGCTCGGGGTTGGGCGCCAGGAACTTGACGCTCGGGAAGCGTCCGTCGAACGGCTCCTGCTCGGGCACGGCGCGCACGTCGAAGCCCTCGCGGCGCAGCAGGCGCCCCACGGTGCACGAGCCGGTGCCGTTCAGAGGCGAGTAGACGATGCGGCCGCCGCGGGCCTGGGGCGTCTGCGAGAGCTCGGCGTTCATGGCCAGGTAGGCCTCGTTCTCGGCGGCGCTGTCCAGCAGCGTCACGCGCCCGTCAGCCAGGGCGTCCTCGAATGACGCCTCGCTGATCTGGGCGATGCCCTCGACACGCTTGGCCAGGATCTCGTCGTCGGGCGGCACGTCCTGCCCGCCGTGGCGGTTGTAGAACTTGCCGCCGTTGTCGTCCGGGTGGTTGTGCGAGGCCGAGACGTTGAGCCCGCCCTGGGCGCCGTGGCGCCGGATGGCCAGGCTCAGCTCGGGCGTCGACATGAACGTGTCGCCGTGCGGATCGATCATGAGCACGCCCACGCCGTTGGCGGCGTAGACCCCCGCCGCCCGGGCCGCGAAGGCCGCCGAGGTCAGCCCCAGCAGCGGGTTGGGCAGCGCGCGGTCATAGACGCCGCGCTGGTCCTCGAACACGCGCACGTCGTAGGCCACCACCACGCGCACGTCGGCGCCCGGGTTGGCCTCGCGCAACAGCTCGGCGTGTGCCTGCACCGAACCCAGCAGCGCGTGGGCGTTGAAGCGGTTGGGTCCCAGGCCCACCGGCCCACGGCGCCCGCCCGTTCCGAAGGGCATGACCTGCCAGAAGGCGTCCAGCAGGTCGGCAAACCGGCCCCGCACCACCAGCGACTCCAGCTGCGGTCGGTCCTCGGCGTGGCGCGGGTCGGCCAGCCAGGCCGCGAAGGCCGCGCCCGCGCGCTGCGTGACGGCGGGGTCAAAGCCCAGCGCTTCGAGGCCAGCGAGGGCGGTGGGAACGAGGTCGGCCACGGCGAGAGGCTCCAGAGGTCGGGAGGACGGCGAGGCGCCGGCCCAGGACGGAGGCGAGGCTGCGACGCGGCACGCCGGCGAGCGCCAGGCGCCCGACGCGACGCGTCAGACGCGGCAGAGCGCGCGGGGGCAACATCGGCCCTGGGGGACCAGTGTGCGACCGCGACAAGGCGAATCAAGCCAGGGTTTGGCGCAGCCGCTCCGGGCTGCGATCCTGGCTGCTCACCCCAGCCGCGCGGCCCACGCGCCGCGCTGCGGTGCTGAGTCCCCTCCATGCCCGAACCCAGCGCCTCATCCCCGCCTCGCACGCGCCGCACGGCGCTGGTGCTGCTGGCGCTGCTGCTGGCGCTGCACGGCAGCTCGCTGGCAGGGCCCCTAGCCGACGGGCAGGGCGGCAACTGCGCGGCCATGTTCGCGCTCATGACGCGCAACGCCCAAGCTCGCGGGCTGCTGAGCACCCGCGCGGTGCCGCTGCTCAACCCCGCCCCGCCCGCGCCCGACGACATCGTGGCGCCCTACACGCACCACCCGCCCGGCCTGCCCTGGCTGGTCATGGCCGCCGCGCAGCTGCCGCTGGCCCTGGAGACCGCCGAGCGCCTGGTGGCCCTGGCCCTGTTCGCCTGGTCGACCTTGCTGTTGGCCGGGCTGGCTCGCAGCCTGGCGGACGAGCGGGCGGCCCTGGCCACGGGGTTGGCCTGGTTGCTGCTGCCCTCGGGCGTGCTGCACGGCCTGCTGGTGAACTACGAGACCATCGCCGTGCCGCCCATGCTGGGGCTCACGGGCGCGCTGCTCATCCGCCGCGCCCGCGCCGCTCGCTGGGCCCTATTGGCCGCGCTGTGCGATTGGATCTCCGTGCTCCCGGCGCTGCTGGCCGGACCCGTCGCGGGCTGGCGCCGCGCCCTGCCGGCCCTGGGCGCCGCGGTCGGCATGGGCCTGGCGGTGCTGGCCCATGGCCGGCTGCTGGGCGGCGGCACCACCGGCGAGACCCTGGCCCAGGCCCTGGCCGCCACCTTCCTGGGCCCCGACTTCGACCCCGCCGCTTGGTGGACCGCGCTGCTGCGAGACGGGGGCACCCTGTTCGGCCTGGCGGGACCGGCCGCCCTACTGGCCTTCGCCCACGCGGACGGCACCCGGCGCGCGGTGCTGGCCCTGCTGCTGGCGTGCGGGCTGCTCAACGTCGGGCTGTTTGCGCACCACGCCTCGAGCCACGAGCACTTCTGGTTGCTGCTGGCGCCGTTTGTAGCCCTGGGCAGCGCGCTGCTCGCGTTCCCTCACCCACGGCGCGGCCGCGGCGCCGGCGCCCTGGTGCTGGCGGCGCTGCTGGCGGGCGGCTGGGTCTTCGCGCTGGACGCGCCCGGATCGCGGGGCAGCACCGCGCAGAGCGAGCGCGCCGCGGCCTTCGCGCAGGTGGCCGACGCGCACGCCGTCTACGTTACACCTCGCGGCGTGGCGTTGGTGTTCCTGGCCGGGGCGGAGCGGCTGGTGCTGCCCTACCCCGTGGCCGACGCGGCGACGGCGCGCGCGGCCGCCCGGCGCTATGCCGCGCGGTTCGTGCGTTCAGCTCGTCCCGCCTGGGTCTTTGTGCACCGCGACGACCCGCTGCCCCCGTGGCTCGCCACGCTGGGACCCGGGGAAGCGCGCGGGGCGTTTCTGTTCTGGCCGCTGCACGACTGACGCAGCAGGGGTCAGCCCAGGCGCAGGAACGCGCGCAGGACGTGCCGCGCGATCTCCGGATTGCGTTGCAGCCGCCGCATGGAGTACGCGTGCCAGTCCTGCCCGTAAGGCACGTAGATGCGCACCGGGTGGCCGAGCGCCTGGAGCCGCGCAGCCTCGCGGGGCTGCACGCCCATGAGTAGCTGGAACTCGTAGCGGCGCTCGGCGAGGGGCCCTTCGCACCAGCCCGCGGCGCGAGCCAACTCGGCGCAGGCGTCCGCCAGCACATGATCATGGGTGGCAAGGGCCACACGGGCGCCGGCCTGCACCAGTGTGCGCGCCAGCGAGTGGTAGCTGTCCGAGATCGGCTGCGGTTCGGTCCAGGCGATCTCGGCCGGCTCGAGGTAGATGCCCTTGACCAGCCGCACGTCGAGCCCCGCGCCGAAGACGCTCAGCAGGCGCTTGATGTCGTCGGCGGAGCGGAACAGCCGCGCCTGGATCACGCAGCCCACGTTCTCGTGCTGCCCGCGCACGCGCTCGAAGACGCGCAAGCTGGCGTCGATGGTGGGCGCGTCCTCCATCTCGAAGCGCACTCGTCGTCCGGCCGTGGCGGCGGCCTCGCAGAGCTGGGAGAGCAAATCGGCGCACAGCTCCTCGTCCACCGTCAGGCCCAGGTGTGTGGGCTTGGCGGAGACGGGGCAGTCGGGGTCGAGCCCCTCCAAGCCAGCCAGCGCCAGGTGGTACTCGCGCGCGGCGGCCTCGGCGCCGGCCCGATCATCGATGCCCTCGCCGAGCACGTCGATGATGGCGCCGTAGCCCTGATCCCGCACGGCGGCGACGCGCGCGAGGGCTTCGGCCAGTGTGGCGCCCGCCACGTAGCGTCGCGCCACCAACCAGATCAGGCCGCGCGGCACGAGCGGCATGGAGCCGCGAATCAGCGCGTCGATCAGGCCCACGTCGCGGCGCTCCCGGTCACTTGCCGATCTCAAGGCGATGCCCGCACAGGTCGGGGATCTCCGGGTCATCGAAGATCTTGCGCTGCACCTGGGCGATGTCGTACTCGGTGCGCAGGAAGCGGATCACGCCGTCCTCCACGATGACGCAGGAGGCGCGCGGGTCGCCGTCCCGCGGCTGCCCCACGGAGCCCACGTTCACGATGGCCTTCTCGCCGTTCCACTCGAACACATGCTCGAGCTGGGCTGGCTCGCGGAACTGAAGGTCCTCCGTGAACACGCCCGGGAAGTGGGTGTGTCCCACAAAGCACAGGCCCTCGAAGTGCTCGAAGACGTCACGGATCTTGTCGGGGATGAAGATCACGTCCGTCTTCATGATGTACTCATGCACGGGATCGCGCGGCGAGCCGTGCACCATCAGGTAGTCGCCTTGCTTGTACGTGGTGGGTAGCTGCTCCAGGAAGCGCCAGCGCCCACGACGCACCGACCCCGAGAGCAGCGAGGGCTTGAGCAGGCGGCGGTTGTATTCGATTACGGCGCGCGCCACGGGGTTGAAGTCCTGCGCCCCGCGCATGACCGCCTCGTCGTGGTTCCCGCAGAGGGTCAGGTCGCAGTGACGCATGACCATGTCGATACTGTGTTCGGGGTCGGGCCCGTAGCCGATCACGTCGCCCAGGCAGATCACGCGCTCGACGCCCTCGCGGTCGAGGCGGCTGAACACGGCCGAGATCGCCTCGGCATTGCTGTGCAGATCGGAGACGATGGCAAAGCGGGTCACGTCACGGGCTCCGCGGCCACTCGGCGCAGCTGCGCCAGCATGTCTCGCCGCAGGTCGGCGGCGCGCTCGGCGGGGAACATCGTGCCGGCCGAATAGGTGTGTCCGCCCCCGCCGAACATGCGCGCCACCAGATTCATGTCCGGCGTGCCGCGGGACCGCAGGCTCACCAGGCACGAGCCGTCCTCGCGCTCGCTGAAGAGCGCCACCACGCGCACCTGATCTCTGGTGCGCAGCAGGTCGAGGATCGGGTCGGTGTCGTAGCGCTCGATGTTCAGGTCGTCCCGCAGCTCATGCCCCACCACCGCCCACACCAGCGCGCCGTCGCACTCCTCGTTCATGGAGCGCGCCACGTGGCCCAGCAACCGCAGCATGCCCGAGCTGTAGCTCTGATAGATGGCCCGGTACATGCCCGGAAGGTCGAGCCGGCAGGCGGCCAGCCGGGCCCCCAACTCGAGCGCCCGGGCGTCGGTGTTGGGGTAGCAGAACCAGCCCGTGTCCGTGGCCAGGGACACGAACACGCTCTCCGCGATCTCCCGGTCGACCTCACCCTCGACGTGCTCGATGTAGTCGTGGACGAGCACGCCCGTGGCCGTAGCGCGTGGATCAAGCAGGTTGAAGTCCGCCGGCCCATCGTTCTCGCACGGGTGGTGGTCGAAGCAGACGGTCTTGGCGCGAGAAGCCTCTACCGCGTCCTGTATCAGACCCAGGCGCGAGAAGCTGGACAGGTCGCACAGCACCACCGCATCGGCCGCTTCGATGATGTCGTCGTGGCGCTCGGGGTCGTAAACCTCGTAACGGTTCGCGAACTCCATGAAGCCGTAGCGTGAGCTGAGCGACTCGGACAGCAGGGCCAATACGGGCACGCCCTCGAGCTCGAGGTGTCGGCGCAGCGCCGCCACCGCGCCCACGGCGTCGCCATCGGGTGCTTCGTGCCCAGTGACGACGACCATCCCGGCCCCGTCGAGCAGCGCTCGCACCGCATCGAAACGTGGACGGAGAGCGTCCATCCGTCGAACGCTAGCCCCCACCCGGGGGAGTGTCAAGGTGAGGCTCGCAGGAGCCGTCGGCCCAGCGCCAGCGCCCGGCGTGCACGGTGGCGCTCACAGGCGCCTCGCCCGAGAGGGCCCAGGCCAGCACCTGCTCGGCGCTCCAGGACTCAACCCCGTCGGGGACAGCACCCAGCGCCAGCCCGTCCGCGCGCGAACCCGGCGCGAAGAGCGCGGCTCCGGCCTGCTCCCCGAGCGCCCGGCGGCCCCCCAGGGTGGCCGCCCGCAGCAGCACCAGCGGCGGCACATCCGGGCGATCGTGGGCGATGCGCCCCAGCTCACGCCACAGATCCACGCCGTCGTTGCTGGCGTCGCTGTCCGTGCCCAGCGCCACCTCGACCCCCGCCAGGCGCAGCTCCAACAGGCGATGGCGAGGTCGCTGAAAGTGCATATGGGTCCCGTGGCAGTAGACCACCACCGAGCGGGTCGCCGCCAGATGGCCGATGTCATCGTCGTCCAGGTCGTTGCCGTGCACCACCACGGCGCCGCCCTCGAGCACCCCTGCCGCGCGGGCGTAGGCCACCGGCCGCAAGCCAGGCGGGCTCGCAAACGGCGAGCCGCGCCCGATGGCCTCCAGCAGGCGCGTGAAGGGTCCGTCGCCGTGCAGCAGGTAGCGCGTCTCCTCCTCGGTCTCCGCCAGGTGCATGGCCAGGCGCAGCCCGCGCCGTCGAGCCGCGCGCGCGATCTCCGGCAGCACGCGCTCGTTCACCGAGTACGGGGCGTGGGGCGAGAGGCCGAAGCCCGCACGCCCGCCCAGCAGATCGACCCAGCTCAGCGCCTTGATCAGCCGCGACCGTGCGGAATCCGCAGGCACGCCCACGATCTCAAGAAACGAGCAGCCATCCACCTCGGCGGCCCGTCGCCCGGCCGTGGCGCAGCCCTGGCTGGCATCGATGTCGCCGATGCTGACGACCCCCGACAGGCCCAGGGCGCCGGCCTGCTCCCGGGCCGCGAGCCCAGGGTCGCGAGCGGCGCGACGAACGCGCCCCACCTCGATGAGCCAGTCCGCAAAGCTCTCGCCGGCGGGGATCGGGGCGCTCCCGGCCAGGTCGAGGTGCGCGTGAGCGTTGACCAGCCCGGGCAACAACACGACGTCGAGTTCGGGTCTGACTCGGCTCGCCACCAGCGACACGGTGCGACCGCGACGCTGGGTCCAGGTGGCGGGGGAGATCCAGCGCCCTTCCGCGTCCAAGGCCCCGCGGACCGTCCGCGAGCCGTCGGTCTCCATGCTCAGAAGCTGGCGTTGCTCATCTCGAGCAGCACCTCATCGAGGGACACGGCGCTGAATGAGACCGGCGCCCCGGAGCTGTGCAAGTCGTCGACGAACAGGCCGTCCAGCGTGATGCGGAAGCGCAGGAAGGACTCGCCCGCGGCCAGCGTCCGAGCCAACTCGGGCAAGAACGGGATGGTCGGCAGCGCGGGCAGGTCGTGCGCCGCGCCCTCGAACTGGCCGGCATTCACGTCCAGCGCCGCCGGATCGATACTGAAAAGCGACGTGGCGGACGGATCGGTCGCCACGGTCAGGTGCAGCGTCGTGCCATCAAACGCCAGGGCGGACGGCACCACTCCGGCGCCCGACCGCGTGAGCGCGACATAGGGATGCCCCAGGGTCGAATCGGACTCGCCTTCGTTGCCGGCCGTCCAGTCGAACTGCATCAGCACCCCGGAGAGCGCGTCGACCGCCCACATGCTCTGCGTGGCGCCGTCGTACGCGAGGCCGGTGAACTCGATGTCGAGGCCGGTGCCTTCGCGGCTGACCACGTGCACGCTGTCGGGCCCGTTCGGAGTGTAGTCGCTGTTGACCGGGTCGGCGGCGTCCGGGTCCCAGGGCCGGATCACGGCCAACAGGTTCTGGCGATTGGCCGCCAGCACCAGGCGATCGTTGTCCGGATCGACGCCGTCCGAGACGTAGGTCAGGGCGCCTTCCAACACCACGGGGAGCTGAAGCGTGCGCAGCAACAGCCCGGTGTCCAGGTCGACCACGCGCACGCGGCCGGTGGCCTGCTCCAGCAGGTACAGCTCGCGGTCGGCACCCATGGTCATACCCGTCATGTCCACGGCGAAGCTGGTGGCCCCTGGGAACTGCGGCAGAGCCACATCGCCGCAGCCAGACAGGCAGTACACGATCGTGGCCACGCGCCCAGGTGCATAGCGCAGCGAGCCCGAGACGGCGTCGAACGTCAGACCCGTGCGACCCGACACCAGATCGTAGGCTTCGTAGAAGGTCGGAGACGCGCCCGCCACGTCCAGGAAGCCGTTGCTGTTGAGCGAGGTCGGGTTGAAGCTGAAGCGGAACGGCATGCGGTCGTAGTCACCCATGCCGCCGTCGCGCCCGCCGCCGTCAAAGCTCCAGGTGAGGCCCGTCTGGAACACGCCATCGACCTCTGCGTCGTAGGTCAGCAGCAGAGACTCGAGCTCCGGGTTGGCCAGGCCGCTGAAGTAGAACAGACTCTGAGCCAGCGACTGGGGCGAACCCACCAGGCGGCCCAGGTTCTCGGGGTTGATGTCGGGCTCGGTGAGCCCGGCGAAGTTGGCCAGGACCAGGTCGTCGTCGAAGGTCTCGAAGCGCAGCCAGCCATCTCCGCCGTTGCCGCCGCGCCCGTGCCCCCCCACACCGCCGCCCTGGCCGCCGGCCGCTGACACCAGCGAACCCTGGAACAGGGTCATGCCATGGCCGGCCGCCAGCTCGGCCACGCCACCTGCGCCGCCACCACCGCCGGATTGTGTGGTCTGCACGCTGGGCACCGTGCCGCCCGCGCCACCGGTGACGCGGATGCTGCCGGTGTTGCGCAGCACGAGCGTACTGGCCGTCTCGATGCGAACGCTCCCGCCGCCTGAACCGCCGCCGGCGCCCGGGGTGAGACGCGGGAGCGCGCTGGGCGCGGTGTCGAGCGTGCCGGTCACCGACACCCCCGTGCCGCCGCCGCCGCCGCCACCCAGGCCGAAGCGCGGGAGCAGCATGTAGGACACGACCTCGCCGGCGCCCAGACCGGGGCCGTCCACTCCGGCCGGACCGCTGAGCAGGTCGATCTCCGTGTCCACCGCGTCGATCGGCGCGAGCGTCAGCACCTTGGCCTGCGCCGGCCCGCCGCTCGCCGAGGCGACCACGAAGCGCCAACCATCATCGGGCGCGTTCGCGACCAGCCGCATGCCCACCAGATCCGCGCCGTCCAAGACCAAGGGGTCGATGCCGCTGGTGTGCGTGAGCAGATCGAAGGTGACGCCGTCGATCACCATGCCCGTGCCACGAATGACGCCCAAACCTCCGACAGCACCGGCCGACTCATCCAGCGAGACGCCGAACGACGAGCTGCGTTGGTTCAAGAGTGGGTTGGAATCGGGGCCGCTGTCGCCACCGCGCGCGCCAGCCGTGAGCCCGCCGCCGCCGCCACCGCCGCCGCCCGCCGTCTTGATGCCCGGCGCGTTGACGACCACATAGGGAGGCGCGCCCTCGCCACCGCGACCCAAGTCATGATCATCGACGCCCTCTCCGCCCGCCAGCGAACCCAGCAGGTAGCTGTCGCCGCCGGCCGCGATGGGCGCGAACGGCGGGAACGGAAAGACAGAGATGTTCTTCGACGGATGCTGCATCGAGTCGCCAGTGCTGGTGTCGATGCCGATCAGGGTCGTGCCCGCCACGTCGTCGATGTCGATGGAGCTGACCACGAACGCGGCGTGGTTCTCGTCAATGGCCTGATTGGCCGTGCCGCTGTTGGGTGAACTGCCGGGAGGCGCCGAGCTGCCGATGCCCAGGTTGGGTTGCAGCAGCAAGCGGCCGTCATCGAGCAGCTCCTGTACGGCCGCGTCCAGCACGCCGGGCGTGTCCGGGTCCCAGAGCCCCGTGAGCGCCTGGGCCGCGTCCAACAGGCTGTCGCTCGAGATCGCCTGGCTGCGTCCGGTGGCTCCGAACAGCTTGCCGTCGGAGGGGTCGAAGGGCAGGCCGGGAGCGCTCACGAAGGGCGAGACCAGCGGAATCGCCACGTCGCCCTCGGCGCGCAGCATGAGCACCGAGCCGCCGCCGCCGCCCTGGCCGCCCGCCGTCGCCGCCTGACCACCCTGCCCGCCCTGGCCCATGTAATCGATGAAGCCCATGCCTGACACGCCCGTGGGCACCTGGAGCACCTCGCCGTTGGCCGGGATCATCTCGATGATCCCGCCCAGATCAGCCTCGCCCGTGACCAGCAGCGTCAGCGGACCGCCCAGGCCATCGAGGGGGTGCCCAGCCGACTGCACCAGGAACTCCTCGGGGTCGACTTCGCCGTCGCCATCGCGATCGGTCAGCACCCCCAGGGTCCAGCCTACGGGCAGGAGCAGCTGCCTGAACTCCCAGACGTGGGGTTCGAACACGCCGTCACCGAGGTCGTCCACCACCGGCAACTCCACGCGCTGCGCGTCATAGTCGACCACGGCCCGCAGCGGGAGCTGCGTGTCGCCATGGTCCTCGGCGGTGGCGGCGGCGTCCACGATGAACAGACCGTCCAGGCCGCGGCCGCCGCCCAACGAGGGCAGCAGCTGCTCCTCGCCGTTGGCGTTCCAGCGCGCCGAGGTCGCCGCGGCGTCCTCTCCGGCCTTGTCCTCGAAGGGCTCGAGCACGGTGTAGACCGCCGGGTCCAGAGCGGGCGCGATGTCCACCGGCTCGGAGAGCGAGGGCGAGTTGCTGCCCGTCTCGGAGAACTTGGAGTTCCCGCCCAGATCCTCGACCTCAGCGCTCACCTCGACCACGAGCAGGCCGTCCGGAGGGTAGGCCAGGAAGTCGGTACGCCAGGCCACCACCGTCAGATCGGCCTGCTGCTGCACGAACCCCAGGGTTGCCGGGGCCACGATGGGCTGGAACGAGAACTGCCCAGGGACGTTGATCAGCACGCGCAGCGAAGGGCTCGAGCCGTCGGCCGGGTTCAGCACCGTCGACGGGATCACGGCGTCGTCAAAGATGAACACCAGGTCCTGCACCGGCGCCGACTCGATCTCGCGCGTGCCGCCGCTTGGCGGAACGACGCCGTCTGACAGATCCGCGCCCAGGATGGCGAGCACCTCCTCGACGCGGCTGCCGTCCCCGTCGTCATCCTCGACGTATTCGGGGAACTCGGTCTCGAAGGCGTTGTCCACGAAGAACGCCTCCACGGGCGGATAACCCGGGTTCAGGTCGACGGCCTCCATGGGCGTACGGAAGAAGAACGACTGCTCGGGGTTGCTCAGGCTCTGCCCGCCGGTGGACTTGACCACGGCGGGTGAGCTGGCGTCCGCGAACCAGACCTCGTAGAGCGCGTCCTCCACGAAACCGTAGATCACGGAGGTGGAGGTGAAGCCCACCGTTGGATGGATGATGATGCGCTCACCCACCACCTCCAGCGTGTAGCTGGCCAACACACCCGCGGGCGTGCTCGTCTGCCCGGTCGGGTCGACGATGGTGACCAGGCCCACCGAGTCCGTGCTCACCGAGGCCGGGTCCACGGCCTTGGAGAAGACGATCGTCACCGGCAGATTGACGCCGCCAAGCATGGCACCGTCCGGGCCACCGACCACCAGAAAGCCGGCGGCAGCGGGGCTCTCGACCGCGACGGCTGTCTTGGTCTGGGCGCTGCCCCCCCCGGTCCCACCGCCACCGCAGCCGGTGGTCAGGAGCGCCAGAAGGACATGTAGGAAGAGCGTCTGGGTACGGGCCATGGTCGGGTCGCGTCGGGGGTCCCGGCTGAACGGCAAGGCCGCATCGGGAAAGGGTCCGCAAGGGACATAGAATGCCATCTCCGGCTCTCGTCGTCACGAACACCGGCCGTTCGGGGGGGCTCAATCGACGGATGGGGCGGGTGTCGTCTGATACTCTTTCGCGCCAACCTGGTGACGGGCCCGCAGAGCCCGCCCGGGGCCGCGGGGGCCAGCGCCAACCGTCTCCGGCGAGAAAACAGTGGCGCCCGCCCTGGTCGATACCCACTGCCACCTGGCCTTCGAGGCCTTCTCGGCCGACCGCGAGCAGGTCATCGCCCGGGCCCGCGACGCCGGCGTAGTGGCCTGCGTGGTGGTGGCGGTCGACGCCCGCTCGGCCGACGAGGCCCTGTGCCTGTCCCGCAGTCACCCCGGCTGGGCCCATGCCAGCGCCGGCGTACACCCCACCGAGCCCTTGGTGGGTAGCGCCGATGAGTTCGCCCGGGTGGCGGAGCGGGTCGCGTCAGGCCACTTTGTGGCCGTGGGCGAGACGGGGCTGGATGCCTTCCACGACACGACGCCCATGGACGTGCAGCGGGCTTCGCTGGAGCGGCACTTGGCTCTGGCCGTCGAGCAGCAGCTCCCCGTGATCCTGCACTGCAGGGATGCCTTCCAGCAGATGGACGAGGCCCTGCAACCCTGGGAGGGGTCGGGGCTGACGGGCGTGCTGCACTGTTTCACCGGAAGCGCCGCCGACGTGGAACCGTTGCTGGAGCGGGGCCTGCAGATCGGGGTGGGCGGCATCGCCACCTTCAAGGCCAACGCAGCCCTGCGCGAGGCCGTGCGCGAGATCCCGGCCGAGCGCCTGCTGGTGGAGACCGACGCGCCCTGGTTGTCGCCCAGCCCCATGCGCGGGCGCCGCAACGAGCCGGCCTTCGTGGCCCACGTCGCCAGCGCGCTCGCGGCGGACCGAGACGTCCCACTGGACGACTTTGCGGCCTGCGTGACGGCCAACGCGCGCGCGCTCTTCGCGCTGGACTAGCAGCCCGTCAGTGCTCGTCCGAGCCGGGCTGGTACTCCGCCATGATCTCGCGCTGCACGTTGGGCGGCACGACCTCGTAGTCGTACAGCTCGGCGCTGTACGAGCCCTCGCCGGCGGTCAATGAGTTGAGCGCCGTGGGGTAGGTCATGACCTCCCGCTGCGGGACCCGCGTGTGCACGATCTGTATGTCGCCCAGGGCGTCCATGCCGCTGATCTGTCCGCGGCGCCCGGTGATGTCGGACGTGATGGCGCCCATGAAGCGCGAGGGCACGGCGACCTCGAGATCGAGCAGCGGCTCGAGCAGCACCGGGTGGGCCTTGAGGAATCCGTCCTTGAAGGCGCGCGCTCCGGCCAACTTGAAGCTGGCCTCGTCGGAGTCGACGTCGTGGTGCTTGCCGTCCTTCACCCGCACGATCACGTCCACCAGCGGGTAGCCGGCGATGATGCCCTTGCCCATGATCTCGGCCACGCCCTTCTCGATGGCCGGCAAGAAGTTGCGCGGGATGGAGCCACCCACTGTGCCGTCCACGAACTCCAGACCGGTGCCGCGCTTGCCGGGCTCCACCTCCAGGTACACCTCGGCGAACTGCCCGCGGCCCCCGGTCTGCTTCTTGTGGCGATGGTGGCCATCGGCGCTGGCCGTGATGGTCTCCTTGAGCGGAACCCGCGGCACGCTGATCACGACGTCGATGCCCGCCTTGGCCTTGATGCGCGCCAGATTCATCTCCAGGTGCACGATCGAGATGCCGTGCACCACCAGCTCGCCGGTGCCCTCGCAGCGCTCGTAGGTGAACGACGGATCCTCGGTGCTGGCGCGGCGCAGGGCCGTGGCCAGCTTGAGCTCGTCCGAGTGATCGGCCGGCACCACCGAGCGCGACGCCATGGCCTTGGGCAGCACCAGCGGCGCCACCACGCGCTCCCCCGCGGTGGCGTCGTTGAGCGTGTCGGAGGTCTCCACCTCCTCCACCTTGGCCACGGCGATCAGGTCGCCCGGCACGGCGTGGTCGATCTCGGTGTGGCCCTTGGCCTGGAGTTGCTGCAGGTGCGCCAACTTCTCGTGCTTACCGAGGCGCATGAGGTCGAGGGTGGTGCCCGGATTCAGCTCGCCCGTCACCACGCGCATCAGGCAGAGCTTGCCGACGAAGTCGTCGATCTTGGTGCGGAACACGAACAGCGTGGTGCCGTCGGCGTCGGCGCGCAGCTGCTCGCCTTCCGTGGTGACATAGTGCGGCCCGTCCAGCGGGGACGGAAACACGAGCTTGACCAGGTCGAGCAGCTCCGGCACGCCCACGCCGTTGAGGGCGTCGACGGCCAACACCGGGACGATCTCTCCGGCGATCATGGAGCGCCGCAGCAGCGCGGCGGTTTCGTCGGCCGAGGGCGGCGTGTCTTCCTCCAGAAAGCGCGTCATGGCGGCCTCGTCGATCTCGACAGCGGCCTCCACCAGCGCCTCGCGCATAGCGCCCAGGTCGCCCTCGCCGCCCGCCATGGGCACGCTGTCCACGCCGTCGAGCGCGTCGCCCGATCTGCGCGGCAGCATCAGCGGCACGCAGCGCAGCTTCAGGCTCTCGCTCAGCTCGCCGCACACCGCGCCCATGTCGAGCTCGCACTGGTCGATGTGGGTCAGGATGATGCAGCGCGCGCGCCCGGCCTTGGTGGCCATCTGCCAGGCCTTGCGACCCGAGAAGCTCAGGCCGCTGCTGGCGTTGACGCACAGCGCGGCGACCTCGACGGCGCCCAGGCCGCAGGCGGCCTCGCCGACAAAGTCGGGATAGCCCGGCGTGTCGAGCAGGTGCAGCCGCATGCCCTTGTGATCGGCGTGCATCACCGTCAGGTGCAGCGAGTGCCCCTTGTCCTTCTCATCCTCCTCCCAATCGGAGGTGGTAGTGCCGTCCGCCACGTTGCCCAAGCGGGGGATGGCTCCCGCGCTGTGCAGGATCGCCTCGGCCAGGGTGGTCTTGCCCGTGTCCGGCCCACCGACAAGCGCGATGTTCCGGACGTCCGACGTCGTGTGTCTGGTCATGGTCGAGCAAGCTACGACCGCTTGCGCGCAGCAGTCAAGCGAGACCGTCCGGCTTTTTCAGCGCCCAGGGCGCGGCCGCAGGGCAAACGCGTGTCGGGCCACGGCTCACGGCGAAGAACGCGCGCGCCGCCCTGCGGCTCACGTCGGGGCCTGCGACTCGAGCGCAGGGCCGATTCAGCCCGGGCTCACCAGCACCCGCGACACGAGCCACCAGGCGGCGCCGGGCTGCGCCAACTGCGCCAGGATGCCCACGCAGAGAAACGGCCCAAAGGGGATTCCGCCCGGCGAGGGGGCGCCTCGCATGCGCGCCGCGAGCTTCATCGCGACGCCCACCAGGGCACCCGTGAAGCAACCCGCGAGAATGGCGTCAAGCACACCCAGAGGCCCCAGGAACGTGCCCGCCGCCGCCATCCACTTGACGTCCCCCAGGCCCATGGCGTCCTCGATGCCCGCGGCCTGCACCCGCGCTCTCAGCAGCAGGTTGCCCAGCTGACCCACGATCCAGAGGCTGCCGCCGCCGGCCAGCATCCCCGCCCCTGCCAGCAGCAACGAGCTGCCATGGGCGCCGCCTGGGTCGAGCCCCGGATCGAAGCCCGGGTGGGCCTCGTGCAGCACGGGAAACACGGCGGACAACACGAGCCCCACCAGCATGCCCGGCAGCGTGATGGCGTCCGGGATGATGAGGTGTTCGATGTCGATGGCGCTCACCACCACGCAGGTCACGGCGAGCAGCATGCCCGTGCCAAGCCAGACCACGGCGTCCTGATCGACCGGCGGAGAGAGCCACCACAGCCCGACAAAGAGCAGGCCCACCAGGAGTTCCACGGCCGGGTAGCGCCAGGGGATGGGCGCGCTGCAGGTCCGGCAGCGACCGCGAAGGGCCAACCAGGCCAGCAGCGGGATATTCTCCGACCACGTCAGCTGCCGGCTGCACGACGGACAGAAGGAGCGCGTCGGCCGATTGACCGACAGTCCGCGACGCGGGACGCGGTGCACGACCACGTTGGCGAAGCTGCCCACGGAGAGACCGAGGCACGCGGCCACGGCGAGACCGAAGGCTCCCTCAAGCGGAGTGTCCATGCGTGGTTACGTTAGCAACCCGAAGCGAGCCATCGAACCCGCGGCTGGACGAGCCCGCTCGCAGCATGAGCTGCCGCCGTGACGGACGGCACGACCGGCGGCTGTGACCGGCGGCGCGACCGGCGAGAGGCGAGCGAGCTAGCGGGGCGACGCCGCCGTCTGCACCCGCACGCTGGCCAGCGGCTCGACGGCCTCGCCGTTCATCCCCGTGAGCCCCAGCCGCCGCGTTCGAAGCTCCAGCGTTCCCGTACCCGCCGGGAGCGTCAGCAGCAACACAAAGCGCTCGCCCTCGAGCACCCATCGGACCTGGGGCAGGAGCGGGTCCATGTTCAGCCCGGCCGCCACGGGCAGCAGCGCGCAGGCCGCGGGCGTGACGCTGTCCGGATCGACCCGGCCGGCGAAGACCAACCGCAGCTCGCCCTCATGGAGCACACGGGTCACGCTCCCCAACGGGACGCCGTTCACGCTGATCAGGCGCGGCGCTCCGGGCGCTCCTGGGGACAGACCCCGCTTGAGCGGCAGCTGCCAGCGCCAGCTCCGGGCGAGCAGCCTGCCGTCGACGGCCGCGAGCGCGTGCAGTGACGGTGCCCCCTGCAGCGTGACGACCAGACCCTCGGGCGGGTCAGCGAGCAGCGCCTGGTCAACTCGGACCCAGGCCTCGATCGCCCGCCCGGTGACCCGCACCCGACGCTCCAGCGAGCGACCTGCCGGCGTGCTCAGCGCCAGCGAACGCGGCGTCACGCTGGCCGGGTCGACGCGCCCGCTCAGCTCAAGGCGCAGCGGCTCATCCAGCCAGACCGCCTGCGCCCCCCCTGGCCCCGAGCGCAGGTCGAACTCGCCGGCCGGAGCACAGGCCCAGGCCAACACAGCGCAGAGACCGGCGAGCGCGCCCCAAGACGTGGCTCGGCGAGCGTTCAGTAGGTCGCCCGCAGTCGGACGTAGTCCACGGAAGGACGCATGGAATCGACCCCGAAGGGGAACTGTGCCGTGTCGGCCCCAAGATCGAAGACCACGCGGAAGCGCACCAGCGGGTAGCCGTCGAGTTCGGTCACGTCCGCCACCCAAGGCGTCAGGGTGAGCTCGTCGGGCACATGCGCTCCCGGGCGCACGGCGTAGGCCCCCTGAAACACGAGCGAGACCTCAGCGTTGTCCGTGAGCACATTCTCCAGGCCGATGCCTGCATCTTGCGCATCGACCTTGAGGTCGTTCTTGGGCGGACTTGGGGGCGTGCCCGAGCCCACCCCACCACCGAACAGGCCGGGGTCACTCAGTCCCGCGTCGACCAGGTAGTGAGCCGGGACGGTCGCTGGCGACACGGGCGCCGCCGTGCGGACCAGGCCCTCCTGGCCCGCGGGGATGACGACACCGGCAGAGGCATTGAAGGTGCCGTGGATTCCAGCAAAGAACGGGGGTGAACGGCCGCTCTGATTGCGCGTCCGCAGCGCCACGCCGTTGAAGTCGAGCCACTCCGAAGTGCCGTGGCTGACGCTGCCCAGCGGGGCCAGGATCGTTGCGGGGTGCACCAGCGGCAGTCTGTCGATCATCTGGGTCGGATCGACGATCATGACGCCGTTCTCCTGCACCATGATCGGCGTGCCATCCGGCTCGTTGAGGGCCACGCTGAGGGGGATCTCGTCGGTGGGCTCAAACAGCTCACCGGGGGGCGGACCTTGCTTCCAGAAGGGCTCCTTGAACGTGTCCGGGTCCCAGCCCAGGTACGACCTCATCACCTTCTCAGGCTGGGGCTCCTGCACCACCAGGCGCCCGCCGGTCAGCTCGTTCGCGATCATCTTGGTGTCGAACCAGGCCTGCCCGGAGCCGGCCGGGTACTCGTGGATCAGCTCGTGCCCGTTGTCACCCGTCGTGCTGGGGATGATCGGCGGATGCGTGCCGTTGAGGATCATGTACTGATCCCTCTGGGACCCATCCTGGACGAAATGCCGGTAGTGCAGCAGCTCGATCATGCGCAGGTCATCCGGCGGCAGGTTGTTGCCACCGCCGGTCCACTGGTCGTGACCCTCCTGCCCTTGCGGGTCTCCGGTCCATTTGCCCAGCTTGAGCACCGTGCGCTTCTTGGCGAACGCGTGTGCCCCCTCCTGGATCGCCGGCATGCCGGTGCCGCCACCCGCCTGTAGCTGAATCATGCCCATGCCGCCCTGACCGGCGTCCCCACGAGTGACCTCGAAGGAGAAGGCGCTGAAGTTGGTCTGCGGCCGCGCATCCGTGATGCAGTCACGCCCCATGCCGCCCGAGACCTCGAGCGATGCGCCTTGGTCACCGTCGCTGTCCACGAATGACGCCGCGCGATGCCCCGGATCGGCCTCCAGCCGGATCTCGCCGGCCGCCTGGAGCACGATGGCGCCCCCGCTGCCCCCCCCGCCTCCGCCCGAGTAGTTGGAGTTCTGCACCACCTCGCCGCCGCCGCCGTGCCCACCGCGGGCCTCGATGTGCCCGAGCCGGGTGACCACGATGTCTCCGAAGGACCGGATCTGCACAGAGCCCCCGCCGCCGCCACCACCACCGCCCTTGGCGTCCCAGAGCGTCGGGGAGAGGAAGATACCGGTGAACAGCCTGGGGTAGGCCGGGGGTGGGAGCGGCGGAGGGTTGTCCGGAGCACCGAAGGCGTCGGCAGCCCAGGTCGCCTGTCGCAGAGAATCGATGCGCGTACCACCGCCTCCGCCCCCCTGCCCGCCGAGCAGCACGGTCAACTCACCCCCCGCACCGATGTAGTCGTTGCTGGGGTCGGCATCCTTGAACACGGCGTCCCCGGGGAGGCCGCCGGGCTGATAGCGCTCTGGATCCTGGGGTGTCCCTTGGAGGTATACGCACTGCAACGGCGTCGCGTTCGGCTGCCCCTGAACGATGTTCTCGTTGTTGCCGTAGACCGAGCTGCTGATGGAGTCAATCAGTCCGGCGCACTCGCTGAACGGGAACCAGCTGCTCTCGCTCTGCACGCGGAATGCACCGGTCCCTCGGTGAGCTTGATCACCCACAGCGTAGAAGCTGCCACCCCCGCCGCCGGGGGGACGGTGGTACTCGCTATTCCCGTTGTTGGGGATCCTCGGCGTGCCGTTGGCTGAAGGGTGGTAGCCGGCGGTGGAGAGCCCCCCGTGACCACCCACCTGCTGAAGCGTGACCTTGCCGATGCTCGAGGCCACGGGCCCCCAACCACGCTCGCCCGTCTCCGGCGTGACGTACTGATCGATGGCACCGCTCCCTCTCGGGTCGAAGCGCGTCGGATGCGCATCACCCCCACGGCCGCCACCCGCTCCACCGGCCCCACCTGGCACCGGGAGAAAGCCGGAGTCGAAGGTGTCGTCATTGAAACCGTCCGTCCCGCTCAGGTCGAGCATGCCGTCGATGATGACGGTGCCCGTGGCCGTAATGCGCAACGGGTTGCTCCCGCGCACGACCACATGCACGCCCGCGGGGATGATGAAGTCATGGAACGCAAAGTGCCCACCAAACACGGTCTTCGCTGCGCTGAGCCCGGGCGTCGCTCCACTTGCGAGCGGGAAAAGCTGAGCGTCGGTGTCCAGCAGCACCAACGTGTGCGGCGTGCCCGACACGACGAGACTCTTCTCACCCTTCTGCTGAGAGCCCCTGAGGTAGGCCTTGGTCTCGTCGTAGCCAGGGCTGGGGAACGGCCGGAAGTCGCCGAGTTGAGCGGTGACGCCGACGCCCACAAAGGCCCGCAAGATCCCACTGGCGCCCAGGCCGGTGGCCGTGGCGGCCCACTCGGCCGGGGGCTGGATGCTCCCGGGCGTCTGGCTCTCGAAGAGGGTGTCGACGAAGTCCTCTTGGAACGTGTCTGACACCGCGCTGCCCACACCCGCCAGCGGCGCAGCTGTCATCACACCCAGCACGCGCTTCAGGCCCAGGGGGCTCAGCGTCCGTGCGGGGTCGGCGTTCAGTTCGTTCACACCCGAGAGCGACGTGAGCACGTTGCGCTGCATGAGCTCCAGCGCGGCGCCGATGGGCAACACACCCCGAGGCTCGAGAGCGACGGCCGCGCCGTCCGTGTCATTGGCCACCAGCGAGGCCGCCAGGTCCAACTCAACACGGCCCATGGCCAGGGTCGTGGCAGGGCTCAGCCCGCCAGGGAGAGGCTGGCCAAAGGACGCCACGTCGGCCACCAGCACCTCACTGGCCGAGCCGTCAAGCGGCGCCCGGAGCAGCGCATCCGCGCCCCGGTCCAGCACGACCAGCGTGTCCTCACTGGCAAACTCCAGGGCCTCCACCTGACCATCGAAGGCCAGGACCACATCAGAGCTGGAGCCGCTCCAGACCGCCTCGCCAGGCTCGAAGACGCCGTCGAGGTCCGGGTCGACTGGAGGCAACTCGACGAGCGACGGGAAGATCGAGCCAGCCAAGGTACCCAGGGCAAACAGGCGACCCGAAGGAGCCTGAGCCAGGTCATAGACCGTCAGGCCAGCGGGCCAAGGCTCGGACAGGAACAGCTCCCCCGGCAGTTGTACGCCCGTGCTCAAGCCCAGCAGGACCGGGCCCTGCAACTCGGGTTTGCCCGGCATCGGCCGCTGCCGCACGAGAGAGACGGACAACTCCACCACGCGCCGAGTGCCTCGATCGAAGCCCAACAGGCGCCCGCTGGCCAACTGCACCAGCCCCACCAGATCCTCCAGGCCCGTGTCGAGCGTGATCTGACCGCCGCCCGGAGCGTCCGTGCCCAACACACCCCCGGAGGGATCGCCCAGCAACCCGTCCCCGACGCTGAGCAGGTCGTCCCCACCCACGACACCGAAGACGGCGAAGAGCAGCCCCGCGTCACGGCCGCTGGCCAGGGCCTTGAGGGGACCCGCCATACCAGCCGAGGGCCCGAGCAGGCCGCCATCGAGGCTGTTGTGAAGGATGACCTCGGCGCCGGTGACATCGCCGCTCTGGCCCGCGACGTAGCCGCTCAGGGCGTCGAACGCCGCGTGGCCGCCACCTCCCGCGACCCCGCTGGCGGGGACGCGGTGCCCAAGCAACAACTCGGTGCCCTGGGCCGTGAAGACGAACGTGCTCTCCACGATGCCGTCGCCGTCCAGATCGCGACCCGAGATGTTGTCGGACGACGGCTGCAGGGGCTTGTCGTACACCAGCAGCACGTCGCTGGGGCCGTCGGGGAACGTGGGCGTGCTGGCATCAAGAGCCTGGGTGGCGAACGTCCCCGGAAAAAAATCCGTGGAGCCGTCGGCGGGCATGCTGACGAGCCCTCCCTGCCCATCATCCAGCACCACGCTCGGCGGCTGATCGTCGGATGGATCGACGGGAAACCAGGCCGCAGGGTTGCTCGTGGTCCCGAACTTCACGCTGCCGCCCGCGCCGTTCAGGTTGCCGATGGCGCTGCCCGGTGTGGTCGAGACCTGGGCGGTGTAGACCGAACCCGGGAGCAGACCGGGCACGGTCTGCGGGGGCGCCAGGTAGGAGATCTGCGGCGTGCCTATGGGCAGAAACGGTACGAACTCCACCCGGAACAGGCCCGCGGGCTCGTCGACCATCAGCTCGTAGCCGCCCTTGGCCGGCAGGCTGCCGAACGTGCCGGGCACACCCGCCTCGGGCGTCACCTCGGCCGGCGTAGTGAAGACAGGCAAGCTGGCCTGATCAAAGGGGCCGGCCGGCACGCCGTCAAAATGGAACACAACCACGGTGTTGAGCCCGGCGCCCACGCTGGGAGGCACACCATGCACGTCCTCCATGGGCGGCACACTGGACTCAGCCCCCGACCCGGAGCGAAAGCTGAACCCCGTGAACGCCACCGCGCCGTCCGCCGGTGGCTGACTGTTGCTGCTGGCCCCGCCTCCCCCTCCGCCCCCGCCTCCGCAGGCGGACAGCATGCTCAAGAGCAAGCATGCGGCGGTGGTGGCACGGGGCATTCGACTCACGGAACTCTCTTGTAGGGGATCACGATGGTCTCGATCGTGGGCGGCTGGGTCTGCCCCTTGGCCACACCGAACGACGCGCGGAACTTCACGTACACGCGATCTTCAGCGGGGCCGGTGACCATCGACTCCAAGGACGGCTCGAGCACGTCGACGTAACCCGAGTCCACCTGAGGAACCGCAAAATCCAACAGGGTGCCGGCGCGCAGCTCCACCTTGAGCGAGGCCCCGCCGTCCAGCTCACTGAGCGGCGGGTCCACGATGGGCCGCAGGTAGCGCACGCCCCCGGCCCCCGTGGCGACCTCGACCGTGGGCGACTCGATGATCGAGACCCGCTTGCGGTACTTCCACATCATGTAGTACCGCGAGTTGTCGCCGAAAGTCGCGGGCGCGGGCGTCATGTTGGGCTCGTTGGACAGCACCGGCGGGTTGGCCTGGTTCGAGAAGCCGAGAGCCAGTGGGATGACGCAGTCGCCCTGCGGAGCGCCTACGCAGAAGCCACACACCGCCGTGGGAGGCACGCCATAGCCGAACCAGTTGGTGGGCGGCGCACCCGTGGGACCGGGGTAGGCCGTGAGGTTGGGCAGCGGGTACATCAGCATGCCGTTGGCGAAGTACCAGTTGGTGTCCGGAACCGTGTTGCAGGTGGGGTACTCCTCGATGCAACCGAACAACGGCGATTGATCGTTGATGTTGATCTTGCCGCGCTTCCAGTCCGGCTTGGGCTGGAGGGACTCGTTGCCCTCGCAGGGCGGGAAGATGTAGTTCGAGGCCGGAATGACGGGCATCCCGTTGTTGTCCGTGGGCGGCAGCGTCTCCGTCGTCAGGCAACCCGGCTCGAGCAGCGGGCCGCCCTCGCCACCTCGGAACTGCGCCTGTTGCGACGTGGGAGGCGGAGCGCCCACATTCAGGGTCCAGTTGGGCACGCAATGGGCCAGGGGGTCCTGTCCCTGGCTCCAGACGCGGAAACGCGGCAGGGCCGAGCTCAGGATGCCGGGGGAGAAGCGGAAGAAGTTCAGGCTCGAGGGCGGCGTCTCCTGCGGCTGGATCTGGTACTCCACCAGCATGGGGAACCAGCTGTCGTACGGGAACGAGAACACGTCGGGCCGATCGAACAGCGGGTCGATGCCCGCGTTGAAGGTCGGGAAGTCGATGTACTGATTGAACCCGCCCTGTGACGTGACCGCGTTGGCCGGGTTGAAGAGGTTGCTCGAGTTGATGAGGTACGGCGTGCCCTTCTTGACCACGTTGGTCATGCTCGGCTGACCCTCCCGGGCGTCCTTCAGGCTCAGGCTCGTGATGGCCTTCAAGTTCGTGCAGGACACGCAATCATCGAGCCACTCAAGCGCATTGCAGTCGAAGTGACTGACCAACCCACTGTCAGAAGCTGTAGGGATACCGTTGGTCTGGTTGGTGTTCGGGCCCTCACCTCGGTTGGCGCCGGAGAGTCCCACCAGGATCTCCATGTCGTCGATGCTGGTGTTGGTGATCTGATCGTCGAACGGGGACCAGGCCATGCCCACCAGGTCGAGCACGGCGCCGCGGAAGTCGAAGTACGACGGGGACGCGTCGCCCGCACGATAGACGTGCTGGAAACGCGCGCCCTGGCCCGAGTTGAGCGGCAGCGACAAGCCGAAGCCCACCGAGATCAGAAAGTCCTCGCCATTGGGCGAAGCGAAGCTGCTGCGCTTGGGCTTGTTGAAGTCGTCGATCAGGTGCTCGATGGTCGCCGCCGAGGCGCCGGTCAGGCGGCCGGGGACGTTGAGGCCCAGCTCCAGCAGCGTCGGACCGTAGATGAAGCGGCGGTCCACGTTGCCGTCCAGATCCTGATCCTCGGGCGGATAGTCCCGGTATTCGATGCCCGTGGTGACCGAGTCGTGCACCTCCTCTTCAGGGTAGCTGAAGATGGAGGTGGCGGGCTGCCCCATGAAGCGGTGCACCACCACGCCGTAGTCCGGATCGCCGCTGGCCACCGTCTCGAACTCGATCGGGAAGTCGATCGCGGGGGGGAACGCGCCCTCACCCGCGCTGCCGGGCACGAGCAGGAAGTTCTGCGGATCGCTCTGGTCGAGCAGGGCCGGCGGCAAGCCGAGGCTGCGGCCACCGAGGTCCGTGCAGCCCAGCACGCCGTGCTGATCGGTGTCGATCAACTGATCGAGAACCTCCGGCACCGCGCTGTCCCGCAGGCTCTGGATGGCCCCCGCCTCGGGAACCGTACGGAGCACCAGTCGTAGGCTGGCGGGGGTCCCGCCGAAGCCGACGAAGTCACTGGCTGCCGGGTCGAGCTGGTCCTCCAGGAACGGGCGGAAGCGGACCGTGCGACCATCCACGCTGGTCTCGGTCTGGCCCACACGCATGTCGCGGAAGGCAGGGTCCGTCACCGGCTTGGACGTGTCCGAGACGTACAAGCTCTCGTAGGGGCGGAAGCTGCTCCCGTCCATGGGCTCGCTGAACGCGAGCTGGATCTCGGTCTTGGGCGGCAGCGCCAGGAAGGTCCCTGTTGCCGGATCCCAGACATCGCTGCGCTCGACTCCGTCCTGATCGAACATGCGCACGAAGTAGCGCAGGTCGCTGTTGAGAAGATCCTGGGGATCCTCGGGATCGCGCGGGTGGTTCTCCGGGTCGACGGTCACCCGCTCGAGCTCCGACACGCTGACAGGCAGCGGCGGCGGCACGGGCTCGAAGAACTCGGCCCGCACCAACAGATAGGTGTCGCCAGGCCCCACTGCAGGCGGGAAGACCTCGCCCGCAGGCAGGTGGATCACCGAGACGGTCCCACCGGCCTCGAGCGTGTTGCGCTCCACCACGTACTGGGTCTCAGCGCCACCGGCGGAGGTGATGGTCATGAGCGAGTTGGCCCACTCGCCGGCCCCACCATTGGCAGTCACGTTAGGGGGAACAGACAGGCTGGAATCGCGCAGTTCTCCGCCCAGGATGCCGGAGGCGGTGCCCTCCAGGGTGACCGCCCGCACGATGCGCGGGGACGTCAGGTCTGGCAGAAAACCGTTGAAGGTCACCAGGCCCGCCTCGGTCTGCAGCACCACCGGGTCCAGTTTGGAGTTGCCGGGGTTGAACGGCAGCGGCTTGGCCGCGGAGGCCAGCTTGTCGCTGCGGTCGACGAAGGGCTTGCCGTCCACGGCCGCGAAGCCAGGCAGGCCGGCGCCAATCGTGATACGCAGGAATCCGGTGGGGTCCTCCACTGCGTTGCCGTGGTTGCCGAACACGAGCGGGCTCGCGGGCCAACTGGCCGTCCCGCCGGAGACGGGCAACAGCACCAGGCGCTTGGGATCCGTCGGATCCGCGACGACGCGCGCGCTCACCGCGCCGCCCCCCTTGGTATGCACCTGGATGTTGCTGCTGTCGCTGGTCTGGCCCGGCAGATCGGGGTCGCTGTCGTCCAGCGCCAGGGTCGCCAGATCGGGTGCCTGGGTGAAGCTCAGAAGCATGGCCGCGTTGCGCTGGATCAGCGGCATCTGCGGCGTCAGCGGATCGAGGATCTGATCGAAGCTCAAGCTGACCAAGGTCGTCAACGACGTGCCAGGGACCAGCGGCTTGGGGAAGCCAGGCAGCGGCACGCCCGTGAGCGGGTCGACCTCGTACAGCGAGGCCGGGTTGACCAGCGGCGCGACGGGATCGAGGGATCCGTCCACGGTCATGATGGGCCGGGCAAAGGCCGCCGAGGTGAGAAAGAAGTGCTTGTTCGGGTTGAGGTTTGTGGACTCATCGCCACCGCCTGAGCCCACGGACGTGCCACCACTGCTGCTCCCGCTGCTGCCCCCACCACCGCCACAGGCGGGCAGCATGATCAGGGCGCAGATGGTCAGTGCCAGGGCCGGATAGTTAACGGGCAAACGCGACATGGAGCCTCTCCACTGGTCAGTCTACGAGCCACCCGCACAGTCTCCGACCATTCGGAGCTGCGCGGGGCGCCTCGCGGCTTGAATCTCGAACATCTTCGGGTGACACAGGCCATCGGTCCGCGGCCAAGCCAGCCTCAGCCACACCCTGAAACCAGGGATTCATGCACGGATTCATCGAAGGATACCGATTGCCAATCGTGCATGCTCCGACGATCCGATCTGAGCTGATCTGACATTCCACGGGACTCCGGCTCGGCCAGCGAGCAGCGCCCGCCACCCCTCCCTACGCGCTGTTTCGGGCCCGGATCCGCGGCGACGCGATCACGCAAGGGTCAGCCCGAGCCCAGCGCGCGGGCCCGCGCCAGCAGTTCGAGCAGTGCCGGCGACATGGGCGCCCAGGCGTGGTCCTCCGGATCTGCCGTCAGGCCCAGGCGCTGCGCCAGCCGCCGCTCCAGCTCCCCCACGCCCTGGCCGGTGAGCCCCGAGACCCCTGCATGCCACGGGCCGCCCTGGACCCGCGCCTGCTCGTCGATGCGGCCTTGGACGACCAGCACGGAGGGCCCACTGCGCGCCGTCTCGTCGGGGCTGCTGAGCAGGTGCAGCTCGAGTTCGGGGGGGCTCTGTCGCGACGGGTCTGTCGGGGCCGGGCCGGGCTGGGCGCCGGCGCTGTCCTCCAGCACAGCAGGGATGCCGCACAGCGACACGGTCGCGGTGACGGTGTCCCGGGTGGTGCCCGGCTGGGGCGAGACCAACGCACGCCGCCGCCCCAACAGGGCGTTGAAGAGGGTGCTCTTGCCGGCATTGGGCAGGCCCACCAGGCGCACCCGCGGGGGCTTGGCCAGGTGCCGTCCCAGCGTGGCCAGGGACAGGGCGCGGTCCAGGCGGGGCGCGAGCGCTGCGGGCAGCAGGCCCCGGCCCAGCGCGTTGCGGGCGTCCCGAGCCAGCTGAGCCAGGGGGCCGTGCTGGGCCGAGCTCAGGGCCCGCGCCGCCGCCAGGCTCGCCGGCACCATGCCCGGGTCGCGCACTCTGAGCTCGGCGCCGTGGGCCTGGCACAGCGCCGTCACGGCCTGCACGCCGGCCTCGCCTCCATGCAGATGCAGCTCAGCGCCGTCGGCGCGTGCCCACACCACGGCCTGGTCCAATCGGCGCGAGCCCTCGCACACGCACGCCAGCAGCGTCTCGCCAGTTCGAGGCCAGGGCAGGCGCCTGCCTTGGCGGTCGGTCAGCAGCGGCGGGAGCTCGGCGCCACGCAGGCGCAACACGGCCAGGGCGCCCGTGCCCACGGGCGTGAGCCGCTCGACGATCAGCACCCGTGCTCGGCCCAGCGTCGTATGCCGCGGTGCACGAGCAGCGGATCCAGCAACAGACCATCCAGGGCGCTGGCGCTGACCCAGGCCTCGGCCCAACCCCCGGTGGCGCGCACCGGGGCGTCATGCCCCAGATGCTCGCGCGCGGCGAGAACCAGCCGGTCCAAGCCCCCGACCACCAGGCCCCAGGCGCCAGCCGAGAGGGCGGCGACGGTCTCGCCACCGGGTGCGATCGCACAGGGATCTCCGGGCAGCAGCGGCAGCGCCGGGGCCTTGGATGCCAGTCCCGCCAGGGCTGCGGCGGGTCCGGGAGCGATGAAGCCGCCCTGGTAGACGCCGTCCGCGCTGATCAGATCGAGGGTCACGGCGGTGCCGGCGTCCAGCGCGATGCCGGGGCCCGGCAACAGGGCCAGGGCGGCGGCCACGCGGTCCGCGCCGGCGCTGTGTTCGAGTCGCGGATCGGCCAGGGGCAAGGGGGCACCCTCCAGCAGGGTCAGCTGCGCCTCCGGAGGCGCGGCGGCAGCCAGGCACGCCAAGCGCTCGGCCTGCACCGAGATCACCCAGGCCGGGCCGGTCAGGCTGGCGGCGGCCTGCTCTGGCGACGAGAAGCGCCGCAGCGTGGCCGACTCACCGCGCCAGCTGGCCACTCCCACCGAGCTGTTGCCCACATCGACCGTCTGCACCGCCCCCCTCCGTCGCGGACCCGCCGACCCGGAGCCTCACTTGTTGTGGATGGTGACGCTCTTCAGCGCCCCACGACGGTCGTACACGATGGTGTAGTACGGCTCGCTGTCGTGGTCCTTGTACCAGTTGATGGCGCCCGCCTCGGAGTTCACCGGAAAGCCGTTGATCGAGATGATCTGATCACCCGTGGCGAAGCCGTAGCGCGCGGGCAGGCTGCCGGGCTCGACGTTGGTGAGCTCGATGCGGCTGCGTCCGCCATCCTCCGAATCCGGGGGCAGCGAGCGCAGGGACAGGTCCTCGCGCAGCACCTTCTGGGGGTCGTCCCTGAGCTCCTCCAGGTCCTTGAGTCCGATCAGGAACACGCCCGCCTCGAGCTCGACCGTCTCCTCCGGCGTCTCGTCGTAGGCGGACGCCAGGTCGGACGCCTGGCCGATCGTGAACTCGCTCTGGGGCACGCCCGTGCCGTCGGAGCCCAGGCCGGGCGAGATCACGACCTCATCCGGGCCCCACTGGAAGGTCACGGTCTGGGATGCGATCTCGAGCACGCGGCCGTTGTACGGCTCGGCGTCATAGGGCGAGCGCAAGACGCCGCCCTCGCTGATGTGCGTACTGAGCACCTTGCCGCCGTGGGTGCTGGCGGCCTTCTCGTCGGCGTAGTGCACGGCGATGAAGCGGCTGAGCGGGTCGTTGGACCAGATGATGGTCGAGATGCTGAGCACATCGGCGAGCTTGGCCAGCTGGACCTGGGCGCTGGCCGCCGAACCCTCGGCGCCCTCGCTCGGCAGCTTGGGCGGCGCCGGCCAGGAGCCGTCGATGCGCGCGCTCCAGAGGGTATCTTGGCGTTCCTTGGAGTAGTACGGCGTGCGCGCGCCGTCGCGCTCGACCTGATCGAGATCGCGCCGGATGAGCCGGTGATAGTACTCCGGCTCGGTGGCCTCGTAGCGGGCCGAGCGCTTGCCTTCCCAGATGTCGTAGAAGGTGTATCCGGCCCCCAACAGACCGGCCAGGCCGAGAAACCAGAGCAGCGCTTTGAGCTTACGGATCGTCATGGGTCGCCGGGCCCAGGGTGCTGGGGAGGATCGGTGGCTTCAACCGCGGGACCCTGCTTGGACGCCCCCGGCGGGCCATCCTTCCCGGGCGCGTCGGCGCTGGAGCTCGGCCCAGACTCCATGGCCTCGTCCACCAGCAGACGCAGCTGGCCCAGGACGCGGGCCAGCCCCACGCCGCTGACGGACGAGATCACGGCCACCTCGGCGCCCGAGGCCTGGGCCAGGGCCGCGCGCACGGGCTCGGCGTCCAAGACCGCGTCCAGCTTGGTCACGGCCAGCAGTTCGGACTTGTGGTCCAGGTCGAGCCCCGACAGGGTCAGCTCCTGCCGGATGGTGCTCCAGGCCTGCACCGCGCCCTCGGGCCCCAGGGTGCCGTCCACCAGGTGCAGCAGCACGCGTGTGCGCGCTACGTGGCGCAGGAAGCGGTCGCCCAGGCCAGCGCCGGCGTGGGCTCCCTCGATCAGACCGGGGATGTCGGCCAGCACCATGCCGCGGTCGTCGCCGTCCACCAGACCCAGCACGGGGCTGAGGGTGGTAAAGGGGTAGTCGGCCACCTTGGGCCGGGCCGACGAGACGCGCGACAAGAAGGTGGACTTGCCCGCGTTGGGCAGGCCCAGCAGGCCCACGTCCGCCACCAGGCGCAGCTCGAGGCGCAGCCGGCGGGTCTCTCCGGGCAGGCCCGACGTGGACTGCCGCGGCGTGCGGTTGGTGGCGCTGGCGTAGCTCTTGTTGCCGCGCCCGCCCTTGCCGCCGTGGGCGATGATCAGCTCGTCACCCTCGCCGGCCAGATCGCGCAGCACGTGGCCGCGCTCGGCGTCGCGCACCAGCGTGCCCACGGGCAGCTCGATCACCAGGGCGGGACCGCGGCGCCCGGTCTTGTTGGCCGTCCCTCCCGACCGGCCGCTGTCTGCGCGGTAGGTGCGCAGGTGCTGGATGCCGGCCAGCGTGTTGAGGTTGGAGACGCCGCGCAGGATGACGTCACCGCCCTTGCCGCCGGCGCCGCCGTCAGGCCCGCCACGCGGGACGTACTTCTCACGTCGGAAGGAGACCATGCCGTCTCCGCCACGTCCCGACGAGACAATGATCTCGGTCTCATCGACAAACACGGGAGGTCTCCGCGCGCCTCGCGCGCGGCCTTTGCCGTCAGCTGGCCACGGCCTCGACCGGGTCGACGTGCACACGCCGTCCCGTGCCGAAGCGCACGATCCCGTCGCTCAGCGCGAACAGGGTGTAGTCGCGGCCCAGGCCGACGTTGTAGCCGGGCCGGAATTTCGTGCCGAGCTGCCGCACGAGGATGGTGCCCGACGTGACCGCCTGCCCACCGAAGCGCTTCACGCCGCGGTGCTGGGGGTTGCTGTCGCGGCCGTTGCGGGTGGAACCCTGACCCTTCTTATGTGCCATGTCGGGTGGTCGCTCAGCTGGAGATCGCGGTAACGGTGAGCCAGGTGTAGGTCTGGCGGTGGCCCTGCTTGCGGCGGTAATCCTTGCGGCGCTTGAACTTCTGCACCAGGATCTTCTTGCCCTTGCTGTGCTCCTTGACCACTGCGGTGACGCTGGCGCCTGTGACCACGGGCGTGCCCATGGTCTCACCCACGGCGAGCACCTTGTCGAAGACCACGTCGGCGCCGACCTGGACGTCGGCCATGTGGTCGATGCGGAACGTGTCCCCGTCGCGCACCACGAACTGACGGCCGCGGTCCTCGATGATGGCGTGCACGGGCGGGCTCCAGATTCAGAAGGGTTCAGCAGGCTCGCGACGCTGCGCCCCCTGAGAGGGCGGATCAGGCCGCGAAAGGCGGACTATCGTATCGACGGGGCCGGTGGGGTCAAGCCCGCCGGTGGTCGAACTCGTTGGGGAGGGTGACCATGGCCCGGACCTCGATGTCCTCATAGGCCAGCCTGTGGTCGGCCCGGATGAAGATCTGCTTGCGCGAGGACTGCTCAAAGTCGGCCAGAATGCGCTTCTGGGTGTTCAGGACGGCCTCGGCCACCTCGGGGCGCACGGTCACCACCAGCACGGCCCCAGGGCGCCACAGGTTCTCGCGCACCTTGCGGATGACGGAGAGGCAGCTGGTCTCGTCGCTGGGCACGTACCCGGTGCCCTCGCAGTACGGGCAGCGCTGGTGCAGGCTGCGCTTGAGGCTGGGCCGCACGCGCTGGCGGGTCATCTCCACGATGCCGAAGGGCGAGAGCCGGGCCACCTTGATGCGGGCCCGGTCCTGGCGCAGCTCGTCCTTGAAGATGCGCTCGACCTGCTTGCGGTGCTTCTCAAGGCGCATGTCGATGAAGTCGATCACGACCACGCCGCCCAGGTCGCGCAGGCGCACCTGGCGCGCGATCTCCACCGCGGCCTCGCAGTTCACCAGGAAGGCGGTCTCGTCGATGCCCTTGTGGTGCTCGGGCTTGAAGCGGCCGCTGTTGACGTCGACCGCTACCAGCGCCTCGGTCTGCTCGATGATGAGCGAGCCGCCGGACTTGAGCTCGATGCGGCTCTGGAGCAGGCGCCCCAGTTCGGCCTCCAGGCCGTAGTGGCTGAAGAGCGGCTTCTCGTCGTGGTACTCCTGCACGTTGTCGACGCAGTCGGGCATGATCTGCCGCAGGAAGTCGCGCGCCTTCTCGGCGGTAGGCTTGTCGTCCGTGACGATCTCGCCCTGGCCGTCGTAGAGGTCGCGCAGCGTGCGGATGATCAGGTCGTTCTCCTGGTACAGCAGCACAGGCGCCGAGTAGCCACGGGTGCGGTTGCGCATCTGCTCCCAGAGCTTGAGCAGGTAGTCGAGGTCGCGCTGCAGCGCCTCCACGGTGCAGCCCGAGCCTGCGGTGCGCACCACGAAACCGAGCTCATCGGGGGCCTCGAGCTGACGCACGAACTGCTTCAGGCGGTCGCGCTCCTTGCCGTCGACGACCTTGCGCGACACACCCCGCTTGTGGATGCCTGGCATGAGCACGATGAAGCGCCCGGGGATCGACAGGTACGTCGTCAGCGTCGGCCCCTTGGTGCCGATGCCGTCCTTGATGACCTGCACCACGATCTCCTGACCCTTCTTCAGGATGTTCTCGATGGCGGGCATCTGGCGCACCTCGCGGCGACCGCGGCCGGACTTGGAGGTGGAGTCTCCGTTGCGGCCCCCTGAGCGCTCGCTGCTGCGATCACCGCTGCGCTCGCCGCTGCGCTCGCCCTTGCGGCGCCGACGCCCGCGACGCCCGCGCCGGCCCCGGCTCGAGTCGTCATCCTCTTGCTGATCGAGTTCGGCCTCCTCCGCCAAG
>Ga0164313_10000410_pt1 | contig 33825 bp, 21 predicted proteins | sample GuaBasSedimGuay4_FD_113735 | JGI IMG/M metagenome (GOLD analysis project Ga0164313, IMG submission 113735) | Subseafloor sediment microbial communities from Guaymas Basin, Gulf of California, Mexico - Guay4, Core 4569-4, 0-3 cm | ecosystem: Environmental > Aquatic > Marine > Hydrothermal vents...
CAATTGATTTCATATAGGTAATGAAAGCCTGATCCTGCAAAGGCGTAACTTTCAAAGTCTTTAAAATATTGCCGGAAATCAAATCGAGATAATATGAATTGAGTGATTGAAGGTGCAAATCTAGTTGTTTTTCAAATGACTGCAAGTCATTTGGCGGATTGCGAAATTCTACAAACCATTCATGGTATGGCAATCCCTCCTCAGGATTCACCTGTGGGGCAACGGTAAATTCAACGATTTCAGCTTCAGGGAACTCCTCGATAGTCAGCTGCATAGCATTTTCTACCTCTTCGCCAATTACGTGCTCACCAAAAGCAGAGATAAAATGCTTAATCCTGCCGGTAACTAACACCTTATGCGGGAACAATGAGGTAAATTTAACTGTATCGCCAAGGCTATAACCCCAAAGGCCGGCATTGCTATTGATGATTACGGCATAATTTACCCCTGTCGAAACCTCGTGTAGGGCCAGTCTGGACCGGTTCTCCTTATAATACTCATCAGCCGGGATAAACTCAAAGAAAATGCCACTATTGGCCATCATCAGCAGACTTTCATCTTCTTGAGAATCCTGGTAGGCAATAAATCCTTCCGATGCGGGATAAGTTTCTATAGATGGGATATCCCTGCCTATGGTCTCAAACAATTTCTTCTTATAGGGCTGAAAGTTCACGCCACCATAAACGAACATCTCAAAGTTTGGGAATACGTCCTTAATTGGCTTACCCGTACGCTCAACAATCTTATCAAAATACATTTGTACCCAGGGTGGTATGCCTGAGATCAGGGTCATGTCTTTGTTGATAGTCTCATCAATGATTTTATCGAGTTTGGTTTCCCAATCTTCAAGGCAATTGGTTTCGTAAGAAGGCATTTGATTAGAACGCAAATAACCGGGCACATGGTGATTAACTATACCGGAAAGCCTACCTGTATAGATGCCGCCATGGGTATCCAAGACCGGGCTACCGGAAAGAAATATAAGTTTGCCATCGAGAAATTTCGACTGTCCTGTCTCATGCACATAATTTAACAAGGCATTGCGGGCACTGTTAATATGATTAGGCACAGAATCATGGGTGATGGGGATAAATTTTGTTCCTGAAGTTGTACCCGAGGTTTTTGCGAAGTATACAGGTTGACCCTTCCATAATACATCGGGTTGACCGGCTATGACTTTTTCAATATAAGGTTTCAGATCTTCATAATCACGAATGGGCACACGGAGTTTAAACTCTTCGTAATTAGCTATATCCTTAAAATCATGATCTTTACCAAAAGCGGTTGTTGCCCCTACTTTGATTAAATTCTCAAATATCTTCTGCTGGTATTTTCCTGGAGCAAGGGCCCACTTCTTTTGCTGTCTGGCAATCAAACTCGCTAATGGCTTACTTAAACTTGCCCTTATTCCCATGCAGCAAAACTAATAGATGAAAAATTCTTAATGCAATTTGCAAGCATTTAACTACTGCTATAAATCAAAATGTATAAGAATGCCTTAAAAGATGTTAAAGTTGCAGATTTACATGTCAGTTTTCCTTAAACTGACGTTAAATTAACTAGTATTAAGATTTGCACGGTTTTTGAAGGATTGGAATCAAGAAATTATAGTTAAGATGAAAAAAATATTAGCCTATACCCTACTGGCAGGAGTTTCCGGATATGTTGGAGCCTTTTTATTCAATTTACAAAATACAAATGATGACTCTCTCGCCAGATTTACATCATCGGTCAACTATTCTGGGAGCCCTCAATTTGTGGCGTTACCAGATAACTCAACAACAAGAACAGACATCATTCCGGATACAGGTAATGATTTTGTAGAAGCCTCGAGAACAAGCACCCAAAGTGTGGTATACATTAAGAATATATCTGAGCGGGTGTACCGGCAATCATTTATGGACATGTTTTTCGGTATGGGAGAGCAGTCTGGCGAAACCATAAGCAGTGGCTCGGGAGTTATATTTTCTGCCGATGGTTATATCGTCACTAATAATCATGTTGTTGTTGATGCTGACCGTCTTGAAGTCATACATGGCAAAAATTCTTACGAAGCAACACTCATTGGCACCGATCCGGCTAGTGACCTGGCTGTACTAAAAATAGAAGAAAAAAACCTGCCGGCAATCCCAATTGGCAGCTCTAGAAATTTGCAAGTTGGCGAGTGGGTGATAGCCGTTGGGAACCCTTTTAATCTAACCTCTACTGTCACCGGTGGTATTGTGAGCGCAAAGGCCAGAGCCCTGCATATTGTAAAAGACAAATTTCCTCTTGAATCTTTTATTCAGACAGATGCGGCTATTAATCCCGGTAATAGTGGTGGTGCGCTGGTAAATAGAAAAGGTGAATTAGTTGGCATCAATACAGCTCTTTTGTCACGTACAGGATCTTACGCCGGCTATGGTTTTGCTGTACCGGTAGACATTGTAAAGAAAATTGTAGATGACATTATTCGCTATGGAGAAGTACAAAAAGCCTTCATCGGCGTAAGCGTTGTTGATTTAAATGCCGACATAGCCAACAGGCTCTCTCTAAATGTAAGCAACATGCAGGGTGTACTGGTGACTGATGTTCAGGAGAAGTGGGCCGCAGATGATGCCGGCCTTAGAGAAAATGATGTTATTCTTTCTCTTGATAACACCCCGGTAAATTCTAAAGCTGAGTTTGATGAGCTGATAAGCTATAGATCTCCCGGAGACAAAATTCAAGTTCGCTGGAAATCAGGAGGCACCCTAAGAGAAAAAGGTTTAGTACTTACCAACCGTGATGGGACCACAGGGATTTTAAAAACGAAAATTTATAGTTCGGAATATCTTGGAGCCGATGTTGAGGTTGTCTCGAAGCTGGAGCGAGACTTGTTTGACATTAAAAATGGTATAAAAATCACCAAGCTCTATGCCGGCGGCCTACTAAGCCAATTAGACCTTGAAGAAGGTTTTATCATTACATCTATCAATGAGAATGAAATTGATTCCGCCCAAACACTGGTCGACATATTATCACAGGCATATGGCAAGGTACGGATTGAGGGAGTAAGCAATTCAGGAAGGAAAGGGTATTATTCATTTTATTTGCGGTAGATTCTATCCGAAAGGTTTTAATAAATCGACACATAAGTTATGACTCAGGCCTTATAATTTTTCGAAAAGAAGCATTTTGAAAATATTTGTGCGGCTGTCATTCCCTTTAGGGGACTGAGGGGAGCGGGCGGGATATTGTATCGTCCTGAAATAAGTTGACAGGTTAAACATATATTCCTAAAATAGATTTACACATAATTCTTATTCCTGGTATAGGTTGACAGATTGTATTTTCCTGATAATGATTGTTTCGAGTGATGGATTTTATTAGGCACCATCAATTGACAACTTATATGTGGCCTTTCACTGTTATACAGGTTAATATGACTCATCCTAAAATAAGTCTACAAGTATCTCAGCCCCAAAGGGGCGTAACCACAAGCCCGGGGCAGAGCCCTGGGATAACAATTGCTATACCCTAAGCGCCAACGGTGCGCAAGCATTTTTCCTGATTTCTGTGGGTTCTCATAAAAACCTATTCCAATAAAGAGTTGTTTCAAATGTAAGCGAATTGGTCATCCCAAATTATCACTAGATGGTAGGCAAATATTTTAGGCTCTAAAAACTCTATTGAAATAGATCCTGAATCAAGTTTATGATGACTAGATCTTTTATTTTTAAGACCTCCTTTCTCCCCTACTTCATTTTAATCTTCAACTTTTCCTTAAGGTCAGCAATAGTGGTTTTGAAGTTGGCGTTTACATCAATCATATCATTTACTGCTTGCACAGCATGGATAACCGTACTATGGTCTCTACCACCAAAATGGTAACCTATCGACTTAAGTGAGTGATTGGTGTACTCTTTGGAAAAATACATCGCTACCTGACGGGCAATAACTATTTCTTTTTTCCTCGTCTTATCTTTTAGGTCGGCAGGTTTTAAATGAAAGTATTCTGAAACAGTCTTCTGGATATAATCTATACCAACTTCTGTTTCAATATCATGAACAATGTTCTTCATGATCTGCTTAGCCAGCTCAAGATCAATTTCCCGCCTGTTAAGCGAAGCATGGGCTATCAAAGAAATTAGGACTCCTTCTAACTCACGCACATTGGTATCAACAGTATAAGCCAGATATTCACATACATCAGGTGGTATTTCGATTCCTTCGGCCTCCATTTTGGTATGAATAATGGCCATTCTGGTTTCAAAATCCGGCTGCTGAAGGTCAGCTGTAAGGCCCCACTTAAATCTACTCAATAATCTTTCCTCCAAACCTTTCAGGTCTTTGGGCGGACGATCACTGGTCATAATTATCTGTTTGCCTGATTGGTGCAAATGATTAAATATATGAAAGAATATTTCCTGAGTTTTCTCTTTATTGCCAAAAAACTGTACGTCGTCAATAATCAGCACGTCTACTTGCAGGTAATAAGCCTGAAAGCTCTGAACTTCATTATTCTGTACCGCCTTAATAAACTGATTAATAAATTTTTCTGACGATACATAAAGAACAAACTTCTCCGGAAGGTTAGCTTTTATCTCATTGCCTATAGATTGAACTAAATGAGTTTTGCCAAGACCTACGCCACCATAAATCATTAATGGGTTAAAAGAGGTAAGACCTGGTTTTTTAGCCACAGCATATCCTGCAGATCTTGCCAACCTATTACAATCTCCTTCAATAAAGCTATTAAAACTATAAGCCTGGTTTAACTGTGACTTTTGCGGCTCTGTAAGTACATCGAGGTGAAATGGATTACTTCCCTGAGGCCTTTCATTATTTCGATAATTGCCGCCTTTACCGACACTCCTGTTAGGTAAGTTAATTACATAGGGCGCATTTTTCTTGTTTCCCTGGTCGACAATTACCGAGTACTCAAGCTTAGCCCCCTCGCCTATTACAGCGATAAGTGCTTTCTTAAGCACATGAATATAATGTTCTTCGAGCCATTCATAAAAAAACTGACTAGGCACCTGAATAGTAATACTTTTACCGTCCAACTTCAAAGGCACAATAGGCATAAACCAGGTATTAAACCCCTGATCTGCCACATCCTCTTTTATGATTTCGAGACAATTATTCCAAACTGTGTTGCAATCTTTCTGCATTAATAAAAAGTGTTCCCTGTTTTAAACAAAACACAAAGGGACATCAAATTTCAAGAAAAAAATGGGAACTAAAAAGTAAAACATTTTATTGTTCGCAACAATTTTAAATACCGCGCTTTAAATCCCCCTAACTTATCACAAAACTAAAATTTAGAATTATTCCTAATAATAAATTGTAGCAAATGACTAAGAAGCAAGATACGCATTTTGTGTTATTTTTGAGATATCAAAAACCAGAAAGTGATGTCTCAGAATAAGATGTTCAGTGAATTTGCTGCCCACACAAAAGATGATTGGCAAAAAAAAGCTATCCAGGATCTAAAAAATAAGCCCATTGAGTCTTTAAAGAGTAATTGGTATGGATTAGATATTGAACCATACTACGCACAAGAAGATTTTAACCCATTAAATATTAGCGCTTCGATTATCAGTAATAATAATGGTTGGATTAATTATGTTCGTATTGAGGTAAAATCTGAGGAGCAAGCGAATAAGCAGGCTCATGAAGCTTTAATGTTGGGTGCTACAGGCATTATTTTCAATCTTAATTATATCCCCGATTACGGCAAGTTGTTAAATGAGATTGATTTACAACATTGTGCTATTGCCTTCTCGGGCAAGACAAACCTTAATGCTTATATATCTTATGTCAGCACTCAAAATCAGGTTGAACACCTAGCCGGCTTTATTGATAGCGACCAGCTAAGTGGTAATAATGTAAGTGACAATTTCTTTTCTGCCGTTATACATGGCAATAGTGAGGATGAAATAATAGAGCTGGAACATATTTTACAGCAAGTGTACCAACTTATAAGCCCTTTAAAAGGAGATAAGACTGATCTGGAGAGCAACACCATGGCTTATCAAGTTCAGATGAGTACCAATTATTTCTTTGGTATTGCTAAAATAAGAGCTTTAAGAATACTTTTAAGTAAAATATTTAGTGCCTATAGTCTTGACCACTCAATCGAAGATTTTCACATCATTGCGGCCAGCACTCCCTGGATTGAAAGTGAATATGATCCCCATGAAAATATGCTTAAAGCTACCACATCAGCCATGGCGGCGATCATGGGTGGTTGTAATTCATTGATTGTTTCACCAGGGTACGATGATAAGGAAGAAGATCTGGTTGCCAGAAATATTAGCTCCATATTAGAGTTTGAATCATACTTAGATAAGGTGGCAGACCCCGCTGCAGGCTCATATTTTATTGAGAACCTAACAAATGATATTATAAATAAGGTTTGGGCTGACTTTGTCGCCACTACTGAGCAGGACATTGACTTTGGGAATGAGACAATAACGCGAGATTCAGTGAGCTCATCTCAACTCGATTCATGGAAAAGTGCTGAAGGCATCACGGTAAAGTCGTCCTATTCTGCAAACGATACAGACCTGTTGCCTTTAAGTTCTTTTCAGGCTGGCATTCCGCCATATCTACGTGGCCCTTATACAACAATGTATACCGGCAGACCATGGACAATACGTCAGTATGCCGGCTTCTCAACAGCAGAAGAGTCGAATGCCTTTTATCGTAGAAATTTAGCCGGAGGGCAAAAAGGCTTGTCTATAGCCTTTGATCTGGCCACCCACCGTGGCTATGACTCTGATCATCCACGAGTAGAGGGTGATGTTGGCAAAGCAGGTGTAGCCATTGACTCCATCCTCGATATGGAAATTCTATTTGATCAAATCCCATTAGATCAGATGTCTGTATCCATGACCATGAATGGCGCAGTGATCCCTATAATGGCCTTTTATATTATAGCTGCAGAAGAAAGTGGCGTACCGTTGGATAAGCTAACCGGCACTATTCAAAATGATGTACTCAAAGAGTTTATGGTGCGTAATACCTATATCTACCCGCCAACCCCATCTATGCGGATTGTTGCGGATATCTTTGAATATACTGCCAGGAATATGCCGAAGTTCAATTCTATCAGTATAAGTGGCTATCATATGCAGGAAGCAGGCGCTACTGCTGACATAGAACTTGCATACACCCTGGCCGATGGTCTTGAATACCTGCGTACAGGAATTAAATCCGGATTAAAAATAGATGCCTTCGCGCCCAGGCTTTCATTTTTCTGGGGCATTGGCATGAACCATTTCATGGAAATTGCCAAGCTAAGGGCAGGGCGCTTGCTTTGGGCTAAGATTGTTAAACAGTTCAAGCCCGAGAACCCTAAATCGATGGCCTTAAGAGCACACTCGCAAACGTCGGGATGGAGCCTTACACAGCAAGACCCCTATAATAATGTTGTAAGAACTTGTGTTGAGGCGCTTGCAGCAGCTCTCGGTCATACACAATCCTTGCATACTAATGCCCTTGATGAAGCAATTGCTCTTCCTACCGATTACTCAGCGAAGATTGCCCGTAACACGCAAAAATATTTGCAATTCGAAACCGGTATCACCAATGTAGTTGATCCCTGGGGTGGCTCATGGTACGTAGAGGCTCTTACTAACCAGTTGGCAGAAAAAGCATGGGCTCATATAGAAGAGATTGAGTCATTAGGAGGGATGACCAAGGCCATAGAAGCCGGGTTGCCTAAAATGAAAATTGAAGAAGCTGCAGCAAAGAAACAGGCACGTATAGATTCAGGACAAGATATTCTCGTTGGTGTAAATAGATTTAATTCGGGGCAAAAATCAGATATTGAGTTACGCGAAGTAGATAACACTGCTGTACGTGAGAAGCAAATCTTGAGGCTTACGCAACTTAAGGCTAATCGGGATAGTACCCTTGTTGAAAAAACATTAGAAGATATTACCTTGGCAGCCTCATCTGGAGAAGGTAATTTACTTGCACTGGCAGTAGAGGCTGCGAGAGCAAGGGCAACATTAGGTGAGATTACCCAGGCAATGGAAAAAATATTTGGCCGTTTCCAGGCTTCACAACAAACTATTTCCGGGGTTTATGCTAAAGAAATTAAGATGGACAAAAATTATAAAAAGGCTTTAGACTTAGCCGATAAGTTTGCTGAAAAAGCAGGGCGAAGACCACGAATAATGATTGCCAAAATGGGTCAGGATGGGCATGACCGTGGAGCCAAGGTAATTGCTTCTTCTTTTGCTGATCTTGGGTTCGATGTAGATATCGGTCCTCTTTTTCAAACACCAGCTGAAGTAGCTATGCAAGCTGCCGAAAATGATGTACATATTATCGGAGCTTCGAGCCTGGCAGCAGGACATAAAACGCTGATTCCACAACTTATCGAAGAGCTCAAAACAATTGGTCGGGGCGATATTCTCGTGGTTGCCGGTGGTGTTATTCCGCCTGATGATTATGAGTTCCTGCAACAAAAAGGCGTGGTTGCCATTTTTGGGCCCGGCACGCCAATTGCTTCCTCAGCAACGGAAATATTAAATAGTCTGATTGCTAAAGAATAGCCAGAAATAAGGAAGCAAAGCATAACAAGCACCTTTTCCTATTGACAAAGCCTGAATTTTTTGTAATTTTCAGGTATGAAAAACTCAAAATTCATCTCTCGGGTAGCTTTTGCCCTTTTTTCATTGGTCATTCTGACAAATCCGGTCCTAGGGCAGAAATACGACAAGTTTGTAGATAAAGTAAACGTAGCTTATGAAACAGGTGACTATGTTAAGGCAAGAAAGAATAATATAAAATTCAGGAAGAAAGTTACTAAAAAACTCGGCTCCCAAAACAATTATGTTGTTGAATACTATTTAATGGCAGCCAGAAATGATCTGGCCAAGGGTGAGCTTGTAAACTTTAATTTAAATTTTATTGAAGCTGTTTCATTAAGTGAGAAGGTTTATACAGAACAATCTGCAGAGCACATACTTACGCTAAACCGAGTGTCTAATATGCTGCTGCAAAATGGCAATCCTCTACAAGCTGCAGCTTACATAAAACTCGCTCAAGAATATGTAGATCAAATTGAAAATAATGAGGACGTAAAAGCCTTTACTGACTTAAATTCAGCAGCTGTTTATTCTTCCCAGGGTTTTTATGCTAAGGCCATTGAGTTCATCTCAGAAAGTGAAACGTATTTTTCGAGCAGAGCCACTAATAAAGAAACTAAGATTGACCCTAAAACAGGCAAACTGAAATCTTATAAGCTAGACGCAACAGAGTTTGCCAGCAGATTAGATGAGTATGCCAGATTAATGAACTTGAAGGCTAATACTTACAGGCTCATGGGTGATTATGTTAAAGCCGATCAAACTTTCCTTAAGTCTGCTGATTGGATAGATGATAATCTTGGTAAAGGAAATATCAGATATGTGGAAAATAACTTGTGGCAAGGTCAAATGTTAGAAGAAAATGGCATTGACCCTAAAATCTCGAGAAAGATTTATGAAGGTGCTCTTGGTTATCTGAAAAGGCAACATACTGAATCGCATTTTCTGGCACTGGAGATATACGAATCATTATTGGACAGCTATCTGGTCAATAATGAGATGGCAAAATTTAAAAATTTAAATAGTGAGTATGAGCGAGTAATTAAAAAATACTTTGATAAAAAAAGTGTAAACTATGTAAAGCTAGACGCCATGAACTTCCGAGCTAGCCTTGGTGTCGATAAAACAAAAAATATTGAAACTAAAGTGCTGCAAATACTAGCTTCAACAGTAATACCGGAGTACCATATTACCAGGATTAAGTTATTAGATTTTGCTTATCAGGCCGCTTTGGTGAATAAAACATATACGAATGCTGATGGTTATCTGGGACAGATATTAGTGCAGAAAGAAGCCTTATTTGGCAATGAGTCTCCTGAATATCATCTTACTGTTACTGAAACAGCTAATTTCTATATGGATTTTACTGATAAAGTTTCGGAGGCAGGTAAAATATATGAAGAGAGTTTTACGGGAATTGTAGTACCTCAGATAACCCAGGGGCATATCAATTATGTTCGCACCCTAAATCATCTGGCCAAATATTATGAGAGTACAGATCAATTAAATCTTGCCTCCAAAAAGCTTGATGAAGCATTAATGGCAACAAGAGCGAAATATGATAATCAAGATATTAAATATGGTATTGAGCTCGATAAAATTGCCGGCTTACAAATTAAAATTGGTGAGTATGGTAATGCCACAAAGAATATTGAAGAGGCTCTTGGTATACTAGTAAATGAAAGGCGTGATAAAATACATGTTGTAAGCTATGTAGAAGCCCTGGAAACTAAGGCCAAAATATTGGCTTTAAAAGGAGAATTCGAAGAATCTAAAGATATTATTGTTGAATCTCGCCGCTTGCTAAGAAGAGCAGAAGACTTAACGCAATACGATGAACTAGCAGCAGCCATTAGCTTAGCTGAAGTATTTGTGAAATATGGGCAGATATCAGAAACTGAAAAATTACTTGCTGATGCTTTAGCGGACTATCAAGATCTTTATGGAGCTAATTCCAGGAATCTTGTGCTTCCTTTATTAAGCTTTGGTAATCTGAAATTATTTACCGGCGATTATGCCGAAGCAGAAAGATATACGCGTAGGGCGCTTAATATATCGCAAACGCAGTATGGTGATAATTCTTCTAAAACGGCCAATTGTAATATCCTCCTTGCCCGGATCTATACGGCTATAGGTGACTATGAAAAAGCTCAACAAAATATAGAGTTAGCTTTAAATATTCAGGAAAAAGTTTTTGGCAGAAACCATATTGATTTTGCTAAATCGCAGTCTTACCTTGGAATTGTGATGTTTTATAACCAGGAAAATCCTGAGGATATTGAACGTGTTTTTGAGGAATCGAAAACCACAATTGCAGATAAATTAGGTAGTCGCACGCCAATGTACGCTGATGTATTAAAAAGTATATCGCTCGTCTATATTCAGGAACATAGATTCGATGATGCCTTCAATTCATTGGCATTAGCTGAAGTAATTTGGGAAACCAGGCTTAAGGCCAAGCAAAATATTAATGTAGCCTCAATTTATACACTTACAGGAGATGTTTATTATCAGCAAAAGAATTATGGAGAGGCTGAAGATAAGTATTTGCAAGCTAAGAAACTGTATGAAGCTTTCTTCAATCCGGACCACCCCGAATATGTTCGGGTAATATCTAAACTTGCGAAAGTATATTATATGCAAGGCGATAAGAGAAAGGCAAGAAACAGTCTTCAGGAGGTTATTGAGAAATACGATTCTTTCATAAAAACATACTTCCCAGCTCTCAGTGAGAGAGAAAAAGCCAAATTCTGGAATACCATTAAAACAGATTATGAGTTTTACGTAACGCTAGCCATGACATTCAAGGATGATAATCCAAAAATGATAGAGCAAGTTTATAATAATGCCCTTACCACCAAAGCCATCTTGTTAAGCTCATCGATTAAAATCCGCGAAAGAATTCTAAATGGTAATGACGCGGAGTTAAAGTCGCTTTACAACGAATGGCTGACCAAGAAGGAGTTCTTAACTACAGCCCTTTCTATGCGTTTCGATCAACTTGAAGCAAATGAAATAGACCCAATACGACTACAAGATGAGGTTGAGCAGCTGGAAAAAGAACTAAGTGAAAGATCTGAGTTAATCAAAGCATCACATGAGCAAAGCACTATTGTTTGGGAAGATGTTCAAGGTGTACTTAAGCGAAATGAAATAGCCATAGAAATGGTTAGATACAGGCATTTCGACCATGTTTTTACTGACTCGGTTATTTATGCCGGACTTTATATTAAGAATATTAAAGATCAGAGAAAGCCTGATGTGTTTACATTAAATAATGGTAAAGACCTGGAATCTAAATATTTCATAGCCTATAGAAATTCAATAAAATACCGCAGGCACGATCGTTATTCGAATGCCCAATACTGGCAACCGATATCTGAAGTAGTTGGACCAACAGCAACGATTTATTTATCAGCTGATGGAGTTTATAATCAGATTAATCTGGAGGCAATTCCGGTAAATGATGAAGAATATGTGCTTGATAATTCCAATATAATCTTAGTAAGTAATACGAAGGATATTTACCTGAATTCGCTGAAGGCTAAAACAGAAAGTTCTCTTAGTGCTTCTATGTTTGGCAACCCAATGTACTACCTGGAAGCTTCAGCAGACACAAAACGAAGTATTGGCCAACTTAAAGGAACTGAAGAAGAAATAAGTGGCCTCAATAGATTATTAGAAGGAAGAGGATGGGATATTACTATAAAATTAGAAACTGAGGCAACGGAAGAATCTATAAAAATGGTGAATAGTCCTGAAATTATTCATATTGCTACCCATGGCTTCTTTACGCCGGCAGTTAAGGTAAGCCAAGGTGCTCTTGCTGACCAAAACGAAGCCCGGCTAACAGAGAACCCTCTCCTGAGAACAGGCCTCTTAATGGCAGGTGCCGGAGACTTGCTCAATAAAACCAAATTTAATTATAATATGGAAGATGGTATTCTTACGGCATACGAAGCCATGAGCATGAATCTTGACAAAACTTCTCTTGTAGTTTTAAGTGCGTGTGAAACAGGTTTAGGAGATCTGGCTTTCGGCGAAGGAGTTTATGGCCTACAGCGCGCCTTTATGGTAGCAGGTGCTCAGACTCTGATTATGAGTATGTTCAAGGTAAGTGATGAGGCTACACAAAAACTGATGGTGAACTTCTACCAGAAGTGGTTAGCAACGGGTAAGAAGAGAGCATCATTTGTTCAGGCTAAGAAAGAATTACGTAATGAATATAAAGATCCCAAAGACTGGGGTGCTTTTATAATGATTGGACTTGAATAATAAATTATTGGTTGCTTATCCCTTCCTGGGTTAGAACTCCGGTAGCATAGTCTAGAATTATTTTTTGAAAGAGTAGCCGATAACCAGTTTGTGCAAGGCTGGCCTGAGCACCAATATAGGCTTCATTGGCAATAGCCAGTTCCACTTGTGTCGCCAATCCTACATTATAGCTCTCCTGCTGGGTTTCAAAAGCTAATTTCGCTGCTTCATGTTGTGCAAGGCTTACAGAATAGCCCGCACTCACATCTATAAAGTTATTATAGGCTATTTGCACCTCTATTTTTACTGTTTTCTCGAGGAATTCAACATTATTCATAGCATTTTCATAATTTACCCTATTGAAAACGCGATTATTACGAGTCTGGAGCCTATCCCATAGCGGTATTGTCAGGTTCAGACCATAACTTGTTGATCTTCTATCACTCATTTGGTCACTAAATGGATCTGTTGGCGTTGAGGAATCATTGTCATCAAAAAATGTTGAGCCAAAGCTTGCAAAAGCTGATAGGTTTGGCACATAGCCATTAAAAGATCTTTTGAAATCATGCTTAGAAGCATTCTCTTCAGTTTCTAAACGCTGGTAATCGGCCCTGGAATCTAAAGCAGTATTATATAATTCGTCTAAATCATATTCCATCACTCTAATAAGATCTATATTCCAGCCTGGTCTAACTACAACAAAGTCGTTTGAGGGATCAAGCTGTAATGTCTGTGCAAGAGAAGCCTTATCACTTGTAAGGTTATTTTTGGCTTGAATAACTAATAATTCAAATCTTTTTACATCCGCTTCTTGTCGATACTTATCTACTTCAGGCCTGCTCCCTACTTCAACAAAACCACTAATTTCTGCCAATGTTCTTTGTTGCGTCAAGAGGTTTTCCTCCGAAATTTTTAAGAGCTCCTGATCCAATAATACTTGTAAAAATTGTAGCGCCACTTGATTAATGAGATCTTGCTCTGTTCGCTTAATCAACAACTCCTGTCCTTCCAACCGATATGAAGATGCACGAAGAGAATTTATCCTCGAATGGCCATTATACAGTACCAGATTGGAGCCTATTGATGACCTGAAATTACTTGTAGTAGCATTTATTAAGCCTTTTTCAGGGTCAACCTGTGGACCTGAAGTTTGAGACAAACCACCTTGCACGCCTAAGTTAGGCGTAAAAGCCATTGCTTGAAAAGACTTATCCGCTTTAAATGAACGAAGCGAATTTCGCGTATTTTTCATTACCACATTATCATTCAACCCTATCGCAACAGCATCGGTAAAGGTTAATTCTTTGTTCTGTGCACTCAAACCAAATGCAGAGAACATGGTTACTAGTATTAATAATAAGGACCTCATTTATCTGATAATTATTTTGTTGAAGTATCACCGGTAATGGCACCATCCTCCAGGCGGATTATTCTACTGCCATATTGAGCATTCTTTTCAGAATGTGTTACCTGAATAATGGTCATTCCTTCTTCATTAAGTTTTTTAAATATCTCCATAATCTCCTCCCCTTGCTCTGAGTGAAGGTTTCCCGTAGGCTCATCCGCAAGTAAGAGTTTGGGCTCGCCTATAATTGCGCGGGCAACACCCACTAGCTGTTGCTGACCACCTGATAGTTGCTCAGGAAATAAATCTTTTTTAGCAACCATTTGAAATTTATCCAGTATTTCGGCTACCATACTTTTTCTTTGAGCACCTTTCACGCCCTTATATAATAATGGCGTTTCTATGTTCTCATATACCGTTAACTCATCAATTAAATGATATGCTTGAAATATGAAGCCTAAATAATGTCTATGGAGCTCGGATTTTTTCTTCTCCCTCAGCTTATGAACTGGCTCATTTAGTAAATAATATTCTCCTTGAGATGGCTCATCGAGCATGCCGATGATGTTGAGTAAAGAAGATTTACCGGCACCACTTGGACCCATAATTGTAATAAATTCCCCTTGCTCTATTTCAAGGTCTATCCCTTTTAAGATAAATGTTCGTTGAAACCTGGAGTCAACAAATTTATCAATATCAATAAGTTTAATCATATTTCATTGTATGGTAGCAAAGCCTACCATGCCAATAAACATGCCAATAAGAAATAAGGTGGATAATCGTTAATGGTGGCGAAATTAGGCTGTATAAAACGAACACCCTACTCCAATTCCGTCCGAAATTGAAATAGGGTGTTCGAAATCAGACAATAGGCCTAATTTATAAGTGGCATTTCGGCTGCCACCTGTATATCGAGAAGCAACTGAATTTGTTGTAATAATTGAATAAACCTAGCCGCGTCTTTTTTAGGAATGATCTTCGAAGCTTTTTTATAATAGGTTTTATAGATTTTTGTACGTCCTGCTAAAATTTCAAAGGAAGTTTTTGCCAGATCATCAGCAACAGCATCAGTTACATTATCATAATTGTCAGCAAACATTTCAATGTTTTTTGCTCGTCTATCTGTAAGTATATCCATCTCCTGCTCCATCTCATTATACATATGCCAAAATTCTGTTTCTTGCTCAAGAGGAATAGTCATTGCCTCGGAAATAATTGTTCTTCTTTCAGCATCTATATCACGCTTAATCATTTCTAACATGTCCTGGCCTAAAGCAGTTGCAAAAGATCCAACTACCAGCATCATCGTAAGTATTCGAGTTTTCATAATTTATTTAATCTAGTTCTATTATTATTTACCTGTCAAAAATACAATAACCCAAATTAACAATTCAATACTTAAATGCTAATAAATATCCAGAGCTGTTTATTTTTGGTAGCGCATAAAATTTGTATAAAGTGAAAGAACATGATTGCGACTATATAGTTATAGGCAGTGGTTTCGGTGGATCTGTCTCTGCCCTAAGGCTCGCTGAAAAAGGCTATAAGGTGATCGTAATTGAAAAGGGTAAATGGTTTGCTGCAAACGACTTCCCGAAAACCAATATGAACCTTAAAAAATGGATGTGGCTACCATCATTCAGGTTTTTTGGCATCTTTAAGCTTACTTTCCTCAGGCATGTCGGAATTCTTTCGGGAGTAGGTGTTGGTGGAGGTTCTTTGGTCTATGCTAATACCTTACCCCTGCCGAAAGACACTTTTTTTAAATCAGGCTCCTGGAGTAACTTAAAGGACTGGAATGATGCGCTTACACCTTATTACCAAAGAGCCAAAAAAATGCTTGGCGTTACACAAAATCCTTATTTGGGAGAAGCAGACATAGCTTTACAAACCCTGGCTGAAAGTATTGGCAGAAAGGAAGATTTTGAGGCTACAGATGTTGCAATATTTTTTGGTTCGAATGGTAACACAGACAAAGCAGACACCACAGTTAGTGACCCGTATTTCGATGGCAAAGGCCCTGATAGAGCGGGCTGTATAAATTGTGGGGCATGTATGACCGGCTGTAGGTACAATGCTAAAAACACCCTCGACAAAAATTATTTGCACCTGGCTCAACAATATGACTGCAAGATAATAGCGGAACATGAAGTAACGGGAGTAACACCGTTAAGCAATGACGGAGGTGATGGGTACGAGATTAATTTCCGTAGCTCGACTAATTTTTTTAAATCCCGAGATAAAATCACTGCCCGGGGAGTAGTTTTTTCCGGAGGAGTACTGGGAACAGTTAAGCTACTGCATCAACTTAAAAAAACTACCCTGCCAAATTTATCCAGGCGAATAGGTAAAGACATCAGGACAAATAATGAAAGTCTTATAGGTGTGCCTAGCCTAAAAAAAGAGGTAGACTTTACTAGCGGCTTAGCAATAGGCTCGATACTTCACCCTGACAGTGAAAGTCATCTTGAAGCGGTTCGTTACGGCAAAGGATCTGCCTTCTGGAAATTTATGATGCTGCCAATGACCAAAGGAAACAATTTCTTTAGCCGGGTTTATAACTTATTCGTGGCATTACTTAAGTCTCCTTTGCGGCATATTAGAATACTCACTATGCGAAATTTTTCTTCCAAATCGCCAATACTTCTATTCATGCAGCATCTGGATAGCACATTGGAGTTTAACTTAGGCTGGCGAGGACTAAAGTCGAAAATGCAGGACGGCCCTGCCCCAACGGCTGATAATGAAGTTGCGAAGAAGCTTGCCCTGGAATATGCTAAAATTGTTGATGGTGAGCCTTATGTAGCGCTAACAGAATCTTTATTGGGCATACCAACAACGGCACATATATTAGGTGGCGCTGTAATGGGAAAAACCAGTGCGGAAGGTGTTATTGATGATAAAAATCGAGTATTTAACTACGAAAATATGCTTATCTGCGACGGTTCAATGATCTCCGCTAACCTGGGTGTTAACCCATCTCTAACTATTACGGCTATTTCAGAATATGCGATGGATCAAATTCCTGCTAAAGGGATGTAGTTATTGGTTAAGAGTTATTGGTTATTGGTTAGTCCTGAATTTATTAATTTATTCAGAATCGTACAGAAAACTTTAGAAACTTTAAACGTTTCCATAGTTCCCAAGGCATTTGAGCTATTAACCTACATTCTTAGTAAAATAACGTTTCCTCCGTCAAGAGCCCCCCTGACAGCGCATATAGTGATATTTAATAGGCTACAGCAAACACAACTTTCCCTTTTGATGGCTTGCCAGAGTAGATACATACCCCTTCTTCTTCCTGCTGATCAATAGGAATTAACCTTATCGTGGCCTTTGTCTCATCTTTAATCTGTTGCTCAGTCTCAGCAGTGCCATCCCAATGGGCATAGATAAATCCTCCCTTACTTTCAAGCACCTTCTTAAACTCATCATAGGTCTCCACGGTTGATATATTCTCCTTTCTGAAGTTTAGTGCCTTTTGATATATATTATCCTGGATTTCATCCATCAGATTAACAACTACATCTGTCAGTCCTTCGAGAGCATATGTTTTCTTTTCTTTGGTATCCCTTCTTGCTACTTCTACTTCGCCATTCTCTAAATCACGAGGACCAATAGCAATTCTTACCGGCACCCCTTTTTGTTCATATTCAGCAAATTTCCATCCTGGCTTATAAGAATCTCTATTATCAAACTGAACCGTTAGTCCTTGCTTTCGGAGGTCTGCGACAATTTTATTTGCAACTTCAGAAACTGCTGCAAGCTGATCCTCGTCTCTGAAGATTGGTATGATTACAACCTGTGTTGGCGCCAGGCGTGGTGGTAATACAAGACCATCATCATCAGAATGGGCCATTATTAAAGCACCCATTAATCGGGTACTTACTCCCCAGCTTGTACCCCAAACATATTCAAGGTTATTATTTTTATCAGAAAACTTAACATCAAAAGCTTTGGCAAAATTCTGCCCTAAAAAGTGAGATGTTCCCGCCTGCAGTGCTTTGCCATCTTGCATTAATGCCTCAATACAGTAGGTGTCTTCGGCGCCTGCAAAGCGCTCACTCTCCGTTTTGCGGCCTCTTAATACTGGTAAAGCCATATAATTCTCTACAAACTCTGCATAAACATTCATCATCTGCACAGTTTCATCAACAGCTTCCTGACGAGTAGCGTGCGCCGTATGTCCTTCTTGCCATAAAAACTCAGTTGTTCTAAGAAATAGCCTGGTACGCATCTCCCAACGAACAACATTGGCCCATTGGTTTAATAAAATAGGCAGATCACGATAAGATTGAATCCAATTTTTATATGAATCCCAGATCATCGTCTCTGAAGTTGGTCTTACAATCAGCTCTTCTTCTAGCTTTGCATCTTCATCAACAATAACACCATTGCCATCAGGATCATTCTTAAGCCTGTAATGTGTTACAACGGCACATTCCTTGGCAAAGCCCTCTACATGGCTCGCTTCTTTGCTGAAATAAGATTTTGGTATGAAAATGGGAAAGTAGGCATTATAATGACCTGTTTCTTTAAACATTTTATCCAGCTGGGCTTGCATCTTTTCCCAGATTGCATAACCATGCGGTTTTATGACCATACAGCCCCTAACTGCAGAATTTTCAGCCAAATCGGCTTTTTTTACCAGTTCATTATACCATGCTGAGTAGTTTTCGCTTCGCTTTGTTAGACCTTTCGCCATCTTTGGTATGATATTTGTATATTTACTAATTGACTAAGAAAATCGGGAGCAAATATAGATTTTGTTCCTTTGACCAATAGGTTTTTATGAAAAGAATTATAAAAAATATATAAACCCAGTACTATGAAACTCTTATCTACTTCCTTATTACTTGCAATTCTGGCCTTCGCAGGTGCCTGCAGCAAAGGTAATTATGCTCAAGTAGAGCCCGATGATCTATATTTTACTCATAATGATCGTAAGGCTTCGCAATCTTTATATAGTTCTTCAGCTGCAACTATTCCTGCTGATGCAACAGCAACTGCTGCGGATGTTGCATATGATTATTCTGATGCGAATGTTTCAACCTATACAAATCAGCATTCACCTGTCTTGCCAACAACAACTCTTGGCTCGCCAACTATTCAGCAATATGAAGAACCTTTTTATAGCTCTTCTCAAAATCCAGACTATTTAGTGTCTCAAGACCTTGAATATGAAGAAGGTGCAAACGACGCATACTATACTGAAGACTACGCCAGCTATGATGCCGTAGTTGCCGACGTACCTGCAACTACTGTAAATAATTATTATGGATACAATCCTTATTCATATGGTGCAGCTAGTGGCAATTATTACTCTTCATCAATGTACCCCAGAAGAATTTATTATAATCCATTTACTTTCTCAATAAGTTATGGTTATAGCCCTTATAGCAGATATTCATCTTATGGCTATAATGACTATTATTACTCAAGCTATTATGGCTACTCGAGCTACTACGGATATGGATATGGCTACCCTTCTTATGGTGGTGGCGCATATTGCAACTACCCAGGCAACTACTCTGGTGGGTATAATAATTATTACTCTAGCAACGACGGAAATTATAACTCTAATGCGGCGAATTATTATGGCACCAACAGCACTAGCTATACTACTAAGAACATAGATTCTCAGGTTGATGGGCCAAGAATATCAAGATCTTCTGTATCATATTATGCTAACAAAGATAATTATGATATAAAGAGAAGGGATAATTACAGCCCTGGCAGTAATGAGGGTGGAAGAATTATAGCCGATGAAACAGGTGGCAGGTTTATCACTACTGATAATTCAGGTAGCCGAACTGGTGTAAGAAGTTCTGACGCTGCTGCTAATGTAAATCGCAGGCAGTCAGTAAGCCAGTCATCAGGAACTATTCAGAGAAGCAGTTCAAATAACAGTAGATATACTTCTAATACAGTTAATAGTACTTCTAATAATAGAAGGAGTGGAACTGTAAATAGAAGTTCTGCAACGCAAAGACAACCACAGACTAAAACTTATGTTAGCAGGTCTAATAACCAGCGTTCAGGAACTGTTAGTCGATCTAGCAACAGGTCTTCGGTTAATAGGAATAGCCAGGCAACTAGAACCAGGTATTCCTCACCTTCAAACTCAAGGTCGAATAACTCTTTTAACAGATCGAGTAGTAACACTAGAAGCAGATCTGGTTATTCACCACGAAGTAGTTCTGGCAGTAGTAGATCAAGTTATTCAGGCTCAAGGTCTAGCTCAGGTAGCAGGTCTAGTGCCGCACCATCAAGATCTAGCTCAAGCTCACGTTCTAGCTCTTCATCGAGATCATCTTCGAGTAGAAGTTCATCAAGCAGAGGGAAAAATTAGACAATTCTAACTGGAATAAAATGAAACTTTTATTGTCATTAATGCTTGCAATAGCAATATTGCCCGGGAGAACTACAGCCCAAAATTCTACGCCATACGGATATTATTTTGACGCTCTAAGGTTTAGCCAGACATACTCAGGCGGCTCGGCACGTACGCAGGCTCTCGGAGGCAGCAATGTTGCCCTCGGAGCAGAGATGACCTCGATAAGCGGTAACCCTGCAGGTTTGGGGATGTACAACCGCTCTGAAGTCTCAATAACTCCGGGGTTCACCTATGCTACTAATAAAACAACTCTAAATAACTCGTCTTTAAACAGGCAAAATGTATATGGCCACCTGGATAATATTGGTGTGGTAATAAATAACACCTCCGATGAAGTTAGTGGCTGGCTAGGCGGATCATTTGGCTTTAGTGTTAATAAGATCAATGATTTTAATGCCGAGTATAAATACTCAGCAAGCAATTCTCAAAATAGCATAATCGATTATTTTATTGAATCTGCTAATGGCATACCTGCAGGGAATTTGCCGGCACTTGAAGAAACAGCAGATATAACCACACTTGCGTATTATACTTATTTAATTGGCCCGGGGAATATTCTTGATCCTACTTATCCTGACGACGAGTACTTTTCAGATGTTACTTCATTTGTTAGACCTACATTAAATCAAGAAGAGACAATTTATACCAGTGGCAGTCAATACCAGTGGAGCTTGTCTTATGGGGGAAACCTCCACGATGTGCTTTACATTGGCTTTGGTCTTGGCGTAGTCTCGCTGAATTACAGTGCCGAAAAATATTATATGGAATCGAAGTTTGATTATAGTGCAGATGACCCAACTTATGACCCTATTTATCAAATCAACCTTTCAGAAGAATTGGAAATAAATGGTACAGGATTCAATGGAACTTTTGGCCTGATACTACGACCGGTATCATTCATACGCTTTGGAGCATCTATTACTACGCCGACTATGTATTCGCTTAAAGACTCCTATAGTGCTTCTTTAGAAGCAGATTGGAACGATTTCTTTTATAGCGATCTTATTGGTGGCGATACCGTGCTAAATTATGTGCAGGCCAATACAGCTCTTGTAGCTGCAAAATATAATTTGGGGACGCCATTTAAAGCAACTGTTGGTACGGCCATCTTCTTTGGTAAGCTGGGTTTTATTACTGCCGATATTGAATATCTGGATTATAAAAACACCTGGCTCAACTCAGAGGAGTTTTCTATGGATGCGGATAATGACTATATAAAAAACAATTTCACCCAAGCTGTAAATCTAAAAGTAGGTCTTGAAATCAGACTAGATGCACTGAGGTTAAGAGCTGGTTATGCCCTTGACCAGGTGCCTACCACTGCCGATCTTAGTTATAATAGTTCTAACCAAAGAATTTCTGCCGGCGTTGGGCTTCATAAAGAAAACTTCTTTGCTGATTTTGCCCTTATAAACTCACAAGCAAATAGCACGTATTCGCCATATACATTAGCTGACAATTCGCAGCCGAATGTAGAATTATGGACTAATAATTTTAGTGGCTTACTTACTCTGGGGTTTAGCTTCTAGGCTAATCAGCAAGTATCTTTAATATACCTTCAATCTTTCCCGCAAGTTCTAAGTTTTTAGTTTGCAGCTCATAATTAGCCTTGGAATAGCAGTCTTTCCTTGTTTTTAGTAATTCTTTGAGCTTTTCGGCATGGTTTTCACCCAGAAGAGGCCTGTGCTGCTTCTTTTTCGTCCGGCTAAGGAGCAAATCGATGGGTGTATCAAGATAAATAGTAGTACCGGCATCATTCATTTTCTGCATCCCGTCTAAAAAACAAGGTGTTCCGCCACCGGCAGCCATAACAAAAGGGGTCTCCTTGTTGATGGTATTTATTAATGTTTCAGATTCAATCTTTCTGAATAATTCTTCTCCTCCTTCAGAAAATATCTCAGCTATTGATTTACCCTGGCTGGATATAATTTCTGCATCAAGATCGAAAAAAACTAAACTAAGCTCTGCTGCAAGAAGTCTACCTACCGTTGACTTCCCTGACCCAGGCATACCTACCAGAAAAATGTGTTTAAAAGATTTCACGAGATAATCTCAACTAATTCTTCAAGCAATAGGCTCTCTGGTACCAACCCAGACAAACCTTTTAATAACATATTCAGGATTAGTGAATGAAGCATTTCCTGCAGGGTTACCTCCTGTTACATGAAAGTCAGAGAATCCTGCATGCTGATTAACATAAATGCCGGTCAATAAATTAAACGCTACCGGTGTAGCTGCCAATGCCATCTGATCAGCAATATGCTCCTTGGTTTCATTGTCCGTACAATAAGCAGCACAAGAAATAGCTCCATGTTGCTCAGCCATTTGTCTTGCCAGGGCTATAGATTCTGCAGTATCTTTCGTCTTTATTAAAAACGCTATGGGGCCAAATAATTCATTGGCAAAAACATCAACCTGGCTGGAGTCTACTTCAATTAAAGTGGGTGTAGCTATTCTTGCATTCTTAAACATTGGGTTTTCAATACTTCTTGACTCCAGCAATACTTTGCCGGGCAATTTTTTACTGTCCTCTACCCTGTCGCATGTGGCAGGATTCTGAATAGCCCCCAACACAAATGGGCCAGCCTTCGGGTTATCAATCAAGCCATTAAACTGCTCAACAAATTTGCCGGCAATTTCATCGAAGCTTACTTTACCATCCGGAGTATCTACGCCATCGGCGGGAACGAATATATTTTGCGGTGCAGTACACATTTGTCCCGAGTAAAGTGAAACAGAGAAAGCCAGGTTGCCTACCATCTTATCAACAGCATCAGTAGAGTCGATAATTGCAGAGTTTACGCCGGTCTTTTCTGTAAATACAATCTTACCGGGTAGTGCTTCCAAATAATCGCCAAACACAGTACCTCCCGTGTAGTCAATGAGTTTTATTGCCTTGTTTTCTGCTAAATCTTTAGTTATTAAGTTGGCATATGAGTCAACCGCCAATTGTACCACAAGTGGATCTATATCATTCTCGGCCAGCACATTTTGTAACTCAGCAACCAGAATGGCCATTGGCAATACCGACCCCGGGTGAGGTTTAATTATTACCGGGTTACCGGTAACGAGACTTGCATACATTCCCGGAACACTATTCCATGTTGGGAAGGTAGAACAGCCTACTACAAGGCCAATTCCTTTGGGCACTTTGCGCCATTCCTTATGTAAGGTAAGATTATATTTTCCCATTGGTTTATCCCAGGTGGTCTCTTCAGGAAAACGCATCTGCTCCTCATAACCAAGAGCAACAGCCTCTAATGCACGGTCTGCAGCATGTGGGCCGGATGCCTGAAAAGCCATCATATACCCCTGACCAGTGGTATGCATAGTGGCATAAGCTATCTCGAAAAAGCGCGCCTTCATTCTTTCCAGTGACTCAATAAGCAAGGCCGCTCTATCTGCCGAACTTACCTTGCGCCAGATGTCGAATGCAGTCTTGGCATTATCAACATATTCTTCTGTTGAAGATGTAGGGTAGGTAATATTTAGTGGCTCTTGTAAATAGGGAGATTCCTCATCACCAACCCAGCCGGCGGTATCTGCCTGCTTCAGTTCTTCGAATTTCTTACCAACCATAGCCTGAAACCATTCTCTGCCCTCCTTATCAGCGGTTTCACCGTAGATTTTAGGTGAAGGATGCTCTGGGTATTGAGCGTAGAACGTACGTTCGTGATTCGCTTTGATCGCCCTTTCCAGTATGTCTTTATGTTGCTCAGCTATCTTCATTATATATTCGTTAAGGATCTAATATAGGAGTAAATTATGATTTAACCCGAATTATGTATTGAGTTTGAGGCAATGAAATTCAATGATAATACGAAGTATATCATCAACAAATCTAAACCAGAGAAAGTGCAATTCCTGAATGCCCGGTTAATAAAGGCCCCCTTATTTCTTAGTATTATTAGGGATGATTATTTTTCTTTTTAAGATTTGGGTAATCATACTCTTAGCATAAGAATGGGCGGCGTCATCCACTGAACTAGGGTCAGAAGTATCTGATTGGGCGGACCATAATAATTCACCTGATTCTACATCAAATAAACTGGAGTTCATGATTATTTCTGTTGATGCCGCGTAATACCCTGGCTGATAAACATTAGAATACATATGCGGATAATAGGAATAAAAAGAACCGTAGTAACCTCCATAAAATGAAGTAGGCATATAATCATTTGAGCCATACACATATTTTGTAGATTCGTTTTTCTCAAGCAGGCTTATGGCAAAAACACCATCGAATCCTTCATCAACAAGTCTCTTTTTCTGAACTTCCGGTGATTCATTAACAAGAGCTCTATCCGGAGGCATTACACTTGAAGCAGCAACAGCATTAATTCCTTTTAAACGCATATAATATACCAGCTCATCTTCAAAAGTAGCCCGAGCAGCAACATTAGTTGACATCCCTATAACCATAAGTTTTTTAAAATTTCTTGGGTGGTGCGCCTCAGACATCCAAGAGGCACTTATAGAAGTAGAATAACAGCCCTGAAGTGCAATTGCAACTAAAAACAACAGGGTAAGATTACGTATTTGTTTCATGATTATTTCTTTAGAATTTTCTCGTTATATCTTATTCCTCCAAAGCCAAATAAATATAATGTTCTGGAGTATCGAAAAATGAATGGCAATAATAGCACATTCAATACCAAAATTACTATTACATATACTTCAAATACAGGGTTAATAGCAAAAAACAATATAATCCAAGTCGCTATAGACATAAATACCAGCATCCCATATGATATAAACATGGCACCGTAATAGAAACCGGGCTCGGGCTCATAAGTTTGTTTACAGACGGGGCATGCAGGGTGCATTTTGTAAAAGCCTTTTAAGTTAAAAACGGATGTAATAAATAAATCTCCCTGATGGCAGCGCGGGCATTTCTCCTCCTTGATAGCGCTGAGTACTGATTCTTTACCCATCCTTAGTTTGACTTAAAAACCACCTCCCCATGCAGAATAACTTTATCAATAAAGTCACCCGTAAATGAATACGGAATGCGGGCTAAACCTGAAATAGGTTTGGTAATTATTATTGAGGCCGCCTTACCAACACTTATTGAGCCATGTGTATCCAGCACATCCATAGCGTATGCACTATTTATTGTGGCTGCGTTAAGGGCCTCCTCTGGGGTCATCTTCATTTTTATGCAAGCCAACGACATCATAAAAGCCATCTTTCCTGCAGGAGCGCTGCCCGGATTATAATCAGTAGCTAGTGCTACAGGCAAACCGGCATCAATCATTCTGCGAGCCGGCGGATAATCATTATTAAGAAAAAATGCCGATCCCGGTAATAATGTGGGCATTGTCTTACTGTTTTTAAGCACAATAATTTGTTCCTCACCCATGCTCTCCAGATGATCTACACTTCTGGCGCCTGTTTTCACACCTACTTCTACACCTCCTGAGATATGTAATTGGTTAGCGTGAATTTTAGGCACCATGCCATATTCTTCGCCGGCTTTAATAACTCTTTCTGTTTCCGATGGGGTAAAAAACCCTTCTTCACAAAAGACATCGATATAATCAGCAAGGTTTTCATCTGCTACCTGCGGTATCATCTCATTTATCACCAGGTCAATATAATCTTCACGATTGGTAAATTCTTTTGGAATAGCATGCGCCCCCAAAAAGGTTGTTTTAACTGTAAGAGGAGTTTCATTACCAATACGTCGTGCTACACGAAGCATTTTTAATTCATCTTTAACAGTAAGCCCATAACCACTTTTTATTTCCAGGCAGCCTGTGCCAAAACCTATAACCTCTCTAACCCTTGGCATTGCTCTCTCAAAGAGCTCATCTGCAGATATTTTTTGCAGCTTTTTTGCTGAGTTAAGGATCCCTCCCCCTTTAGCTGCAATCTCGGCATAGCTGGCGCCATTTATTTTATCAACAAACTCAGCTTCTCGGGTTTCGGCAAAAATTATATGAGAGTGTGAATCAACAAATGCGGGCAGCACATATTTTCCTGTAGCATCAATAATTTCTTCGTCATTGGTGACAAGGCAATTATTCATAGAGCCATAAGAAAGGATTTTATCACCTTCAATATGTAAATAACTATTGTCAATAGCAGGTAAGCTCTGCATATCTGCACCACTAACCCAATCCATAGTATTATCCCTAACCTGAACAAGGCTTTTAATGTTCTTTATTAGCATCTGATTTAGTAATTAATTACCCTATTCCGAGGCAGGCTTTTCTTTTGTACCTAGTTTTTTAGCATACACAGGGAAACTCATTTTAAAGACTAGAAAGAATCCTCTTTTTTTAAGTCCCGGTCTAAGACCTGATTCTACTCCATAACCCCAACTGAGCTTTCTATTAAACTTAACATTCAATCCCCCACGGAAGCCGATACTAGTCTTATCGATATTTAATGTGCTAACCGATTCACCATCGATGATAACATCACTTAAATTAATCGATGGTGCAAACATAATATCAAAATACGGTGTCAATATCTGGTCATCTCCCGAAGGATCCCAGCGTTCACTAAACTCAACAGCATAGTTTCTTATCCAGCTATATGATGCTCCGGCATAGATTGTGAAAGTCTGTAAATTGCTATAAATATCCTCTCCAATAACCGGTATGCCATTTTCATAGAAAAGTTCTTTGCCTTGGGCTGCCAGGGTAGCATTGATATTTGCCGTGGTACTATTAAGCATACCTCCCAGTCGAGCGCCAATTACCGTTCTTACTTTACCATTAATTTCGGCCTGACGAGCTACTGTTGAAGCCCACTCTGTGCCCTTTAATTGTTTGGTGTAAAGTAATACTTTGGAGCTGGACTCCTTCATAATATCCTGAATATGATAAGTACCACCAAACTCAAGATTATAGTAAAAGGGAAACTCAGCTGTATTGGTTGCATTGTTCGTCGCTGCATGACGATTTATATCAAACCTCTTACCATATGAGGTTCGAAAAGCTAACTGTACATCAAATTTAGATTTATGATAATAAGCTCCTTCAACACCAAAGCCTCCGGTAACATTTAGAACACCAATATCTCCATATAAAGGTTGAAACTGCAAATACAGATCCCTTATGTCATAAGGATCATCGTACATGGTTTGATAGGAAGGAATTGGCTCTTCCCCGTCTTCTTCCTGAGCAAAAGCAACAAAGCCACTAAACAGAAAGAGTGAGATTAAAAATGTGTATCTAGTAGCCATCAATCAGCAAAAATTGCATTTTGAAGTGATTTTAAAACATATAATGCCGAAAGTTAACCTATTTGTGTTAGATTTCATTGTCCTGCATATATAATTTTATGGAGATTAAATTATCGTCTTTTCTTAATAATGTCAATCTAATTGATGTGCATTTATAATTACCGGTATTCCGGATTCTAATTTATATAGAACTAGTTTCTGATTATCCTGACTACCGGCAAAATCAAAAAGAGCATTAATATTACCATTTTCTTTATAACCATTCTGGAAGTATACTCCATATTCCATTAAGGATAAACCAAGGAATTTCATAGCGTAATAACCGTAATAAACATATTTACTTGGTTTCTTATTATAGAGAGAGCTGTACTTACTACGAATTTGAATATTAGTCGGGTTAAGCATATTCTCGTACTCTTGCATTGCTAACCATACGCCTAAGGACTCCATTAAACCTAAGCTGGCATTAGGTGTAGAAAACCAGTTCCCCACACCGATTATCTGGGTGGTATCACCTCTACTAGTAATTGCTGACATTACCTCAGAGGCAATAGCTTGATTGTCAGAAGCAATAAAAATATGCCCTAACGAGTCAATTTTGAGTAAAAACGAATCTTTCTTAGGGTAAACTCGAACTCTTATTCCTTCTTTCCACATTCTCTCCAATTCTACTGAATCTACTACCGGAACTGACGATGTTAACGAGTCATAAATTTCTCTTGCCTTATCTGTTTGAGTTTTTTGCGCGATAGCCACATGAAACGAGTCCTCTCTTACCCTTACAGAGTAATTATAAGCTGTTAGGGAATCTGTAGCTCTCGGGCCATAATAAATAGCACATGCCTTATTTTCAATGTTTTTCAGGGCATACTGAGCAACAATTTTTCCTATAGACTCGGCTCCCGTTCTTAATAAAAATCCATATGGGTTATGCTTCACTAATCCTGAGTTAGTAGAAACCGGATTAACGAAATTAATCTTATTCTCATTTGAATAAGTTGAAACTAAGGCCAATGGCTTAGGGTAAAGAGGTCCAATAATGGCATCAAAACCTTTTAACTGACCACTCTCAAGTATATTTTGGGTGACTATTGAGTCTTTCTTGGTATCAAAAACCTGCAGTTTAATTTTCGTAGAATCAAACTCTGAGATGGCCAACTTCATGCCTTCATAAAGATCTACAGCCAATGACTTTTGAATATAAACGCCGCTTTCCCACAGCCTGTCAACAAATAATGGCAGCATAACGGCAACTTTATATTGCTCCCTGTACATATCATCCGGTACGGTTAAGCCCGGGCTCGTAGAGTCCAGGTTGTATTGGCCAATAATGCTATACAGGTATTTATTATCACGTTGGTCGTATGACAAACTAATAATTTTGGTGGCTATAAGCTGGGCTATAAAGTCTTCATTTTCATTCTCTTCTAATAATACTTGTAAGGTCGGTATATCTAATTGTGACAGGTAGCTATTTCTTAGATCGACAGCTATATTCATCATAGCATCATCTTCTACCTGATTTGTATAGAACATCCCCATATTAGGGCTCGACAATTCAAAAGAGATCTTTATCAGCCATAGGTAAGCTTCTGCAGATTTATCCCAGGAAGAATATTTCCTGGTGATTTGCAAAAACATGTCCTTTGCCTTCTCTTTTTGCCCTAGAGAATAGGCCGAGACCCCATAGAAAAAAGAGGAATATGCTGAGTTTGGATGTGCGGGGTCACTTGCCAATAATTTAGTAAACCCACTGAGGGCTACATTAAAATTACCGGCATCTAAGTTAGCCTTTGCCGCATCATAATCTTTCTTATAACTCACCGGTTGGCTCATGGCCATACCTGAAATAAGCACCACTAATAGAGTGAGAAAAAAAGTTTTAGTCTTATTCATTACTGTTAAAATAGTATTTTCCAAGGTTATTCCCATTCAATAGTTGCAGGAGGTTTAGAGCTGATATCATAAACCACCCTGTTTACACCTTTTACCTGATTTATAATTTTATTGGCAACCTCACCTAAGAAAGTTGCCGGTAAGTGGGCGAAGTCGGCCGTCATGCCATCTACGCTCGTTACCGCCCTGAGCGCTACCACGCTTTCATAAGTTCTTTCATCACCCATTACACCAACAGACTGTACCGGTAAGAGCATTGCTCCGGCCTGCCATACATCTTTGTACAAGCCACTGGTCTTTAAGCTGCTGATAAAAATATAGTCTACCTCCTGCAGAATTTGAACTTTTTCTGCCGTCACATCTCCAAGTATCCTAATACCGAGTCCCGGTCCGGGAAAGGGGTGCCTTCCTAAAATTTGCTCTGAAATATGCATTGTTCTGCCTACTTCCCTTACCTCATCTTTAAATAGAGTATTAAGAGGCTCAACAACCTGTAATTTCATGTAGTCAGGTAATCCACCTACATTATGGTGCGATTTAATGGTAGCTGAGGGTCCCTTTACGGAAACAGATTCAATTATATCGGGATAAATAGTGCCTTGCCCAAGCCACTTTACATCAGAAATTTTATTTGCTTCTTCATCGAAAACCTCAATAAACACCCGGCCAATGGCCTTTCTTTTCTCTTCAGGATCAGAGATTCCTTTTAATGCTTCATAAAATCTTTGCTTAGCATCAACTCCTTTCACATTCAAGCCCATGCCCTCATAAGAAGTCAGAACTTCTTCATACTCATATTTTCTAAGCAAGCCATTGTCCACAAATATGCAGTGAAGATTTTGACCTATGGCTTTATCAATTAGTATGGCCGCAACAGATGAATCTACACCTCCTGACAAGCCTAATAACACCTTATCACTACCAAGTTGTTTTTTAAGATCCTCAACCGTTGATTCAACAAATATATCGGACGTCCAATCCTGGCTACAGGCACAAATTTGCACGACAAAATTTCTAAGTATGGTTTTGCCTTCGTCTGAGTGCGTAACCTCAGGATGAAACTGGATACCATAGCGGTCTTCATCTTTAACCTTATAGGCTGCGACATTAACTGATTCGGTACTGGCAATAACCTCATAATTTTCCGGCAGCTTAGCAATCGTATCTCCATGCGACATCCATACCTGCGAATCGAGGGTTACTTCTTTCATCAGGGGATTATGATGGTCTACTTCTGTGAGCCGGGCCCTGCCATACTCCCGAATATCGGATGGCAGCACGTCGCCACCTTCTTGCTGGGCCATTAGCTGGGCACCATAGCAAACACCCAGAAGTGGCACATTACTAAATTGTGCAATATCTATATCCGGATTATCCTCATCGTGAACAGAACATGGGCTACCCGATAAAATTACTCCTTTCAGGCCCTCAAAATGTTCCGGTATCTTATTGTAAGGGTGGATTTCACAATATACGTTAAGCTCTCTTACACGCCGGGCAATAAGCTGGGTGTATTGCGAACCAAAGTCCAGAATTAAAATTTTTTCGGTCATGCCGCAAAGGTAATAAAAGTCGGCTCTTCGACTTCGCTCAGAGTAAAAAAGTCCGAAGACAGTAGACAGAAGAAAAATGCTCCCACTCAGCGTCATCCGCCAACCGGCAGAGAGACGCTATTCGGGAAAAAAGAAGTCAGACGATCTCTTAAAAGCATAATATGCTGCTATATTGATATTCTAAAGCATATTTTGCTTTAATTATGGATTTTTTTAGCATATTTTGCTTTAAAAAGGTAATTATTAAGCATAAAAAAATATACAGCTTTTAAATTAAATGTTCTTTTAAGAATCATACTCGTCTTTTATAGATGAAGCCCTGGTATGGGAAATACAAATTGTATAGTTCACCAAGAAAAAGTATCTTCGATGCCTCATGTTAAGCACAGCTTAACCATCTAAACCTAAATTAATCAACATGAAACATTTGTCTTCTCTCATAGTATTCCTTCTTGCTATTGTACCGGTTAGCTATGGTCAGGTAAAATCAAACTTACAGCTAATAGATATTTTTAATATGGAATTGGTCTCGGATCCACAAATTTCACCCGATGGCTCTAAGGTCATTTATGTGCGCAATTTTAAAGATGTGATGACTGACAGAAACCTCTCCAATCTTTGGATGGTAAATTTTGATGGCTCGAACAACCGGCCGCTGACCACAGGTAATCAAAATGATTCTTACCCAAGATGGTCACATGATAGCAAAAAAATCATTTTCAAGTCGAATATGGCTGACGACAAAATGAAGTTATACATGATGTGGATGGATACTAAAGAAACGGTGCCATTAACCAATACTCCTAAAGCACCCGGGCAGATAGCATGGTCTTATGATGACGAATATGTAGCCTTTAATATGTTTGTTCCTAAAAAGCATGAATCAATTATTAAGATGCCGGCAAAACCTGAGGGTGCTAAATGGAACACCCCGCCTACCTATATAGATGACATGAATTATAGAGGTGATGGTCAGGGATATCTTAAATCCGGTAACTCCCAACTTTTTACTTTGTCTATTGATGGTGGCACGCCGAAGCAATTAACCTTCACTAATTTTGATCGTGGTGCTCCTATCTGGTCTAAAAATGATAAGAGTCTTTTCTTTAGTGCAAATTTTCATAAAGATGATGAGTTCGTACCCTTTGATTCCGAGGTTTACCAAATAGATGTAAATGATGGCAGCATTACCGCCTTAACAAAACGCTATGGACCGGATTCGAACCCGGTATTATCTCCTGATGGCACCAAGATTGCCTACACCGGATTTGATGACAGGCATCAGGGGTATCAGATCACCCACCTCTATGTGATGAATACCGATGGCAGTGATAGCCAATTAATTTCCAAAGGGTTTGACAGGGACCTTCGAAATATTATCTGGAATAGTAATGGTAAAGGGTTATACTTCCAGTATGATGATAAGGGTGACACCAAACTAGCCTCAATTAGTTTGGCCGGCAAAGTTTCCGCGATAACAGAAAACCTTGGTGGCTTATCCCTTGGTAGGCCTTATAACGCCGCATCATATACAGCTTCAACGAATGGTAAGTTTGCTTACACACTAGGAGGAACACAGCATCCGGCAGATCTTGGTGTTACCGATGGTAAAACTAATAAAAGACTAACCGCCTTAAATGATGACTTATTCTCATTCAGGAATTTAGGTAATGTTGAAGAAATGTGGTGGGAATCATCATTTGATCAACTTAAAATACAAGGATGGATAGTAACACCTCCAGACTTCGATGCCAGTAAGAAATACCCCATGATACTTGAAATTCATGGCGGTCCTTTTGCCAGTTATGGCTCAGTCTACTCGGCAGAAATACAAGCCTTTGCGGCAGCTGGCTATGTGGTGCTTTATACTAACCCCAGAGGCAGTACCGGCTATGGTGAGGAATTTGGTAATTTAATTCATCATGATTACCCCAATCATGATTATGATGACCTGATGTCGGGGGTAGATGCCCTAATAAAAAAAGGCTTTGTAGATGATAAAAATCTGTTTGTTACCGGTGGCAGTGGCGGTGGCGTACTTACCGCCTGGATTGTAGGTAAAACCGATCGTTTTAAAGCGGCAGTGGTAGCCAAGCCGGTAATTAACTGGACAAGCTTTGTTTTGTATGCTGATGGCGTCCAGTTTTTTTATAAGTATTGGTTCGGCAAAAAACCATGGGAAGATCCTGAAAATTATTTCAGACGTTCACCTCTGAGCTATGTTGGCAATGTAACCACACCTACAATGTTACTAACTGGCGAAGAAGATTATAGAACACCAATCGCGGAGTCTGAGCAATTTTATGCCGCTCTAAAACTGGAAAATGTTGAAACGGCCATGGTAAGGATACCCGGTGCTTCACATGGCATAGCCAATAAGCCAAGTAATTTGATTGCCAAGATGGCCAGTATTTTAGCCTGGTTTGAGAAGTATAAAGAGTAGTAAATGATTCATCTAATTATTTGCAATACGGGTTCAGGTAAAACCTCTTATTCTCTTAAGTTAAAAGAGTATATCAAAGGAGTTATTTTTTCGGTTGACAAGTGGAATAACACGCTATTTCTTCCCGATAAAAAGGATGATGATGGCCTTGAATGGTTCCTTGAAAGAATAGAGC
>Ga0164313_10000411_pt1 | contig 33789 bp, 42 predicted proteins | sample GuaBasSedimGuay4_FD_113735 | JGI IMG/M metagenome (GOLD analysis project Ga0164313, IMG submission 113735) | Subseafloor sediment microbial communities from Guaymas Basin, Gulf of California, Mexico - Guay4, Core 4569-4, 0-3 cm | ecosystem: Environmental > Aquatic > Marine > Hydrothermal vents...
ATCATATGGTCTTATATCGGCAGAACCTGTTGATATTTTGGCCAAGCCTATTAATTTATAAGTTGCACCTACAATTAAGTCACTTCCAAGATACGTGGTGTTAAACCGACCTAACGCCCCAGACTCATTATCAACATAAGTGATTTTAACTCCACCATCATCATCATCTATAGTGTTTGTTCCTGATACCACCCATTGGCTTGCAGTCGCATCTGATATCTTCTCAACCCCATCAGTAACATCCCAACTATACCCCTCAATCCCATTCCACGAGTGACCAAAGACACTACTTAGCTCATATGGATTGCCTGTGATTCCTGCCCATGTCACCGGAGGCATACCTGCGTAATCAGCTAGGCATGTGATATCTGTTGAGTTTTGTGCTAGGGAGTTACTGTAGATTATTGTTCCGTCTTGTCGCTTGATGACTAGGTTGGAGAGATTTACGTTGTTGAGTATAAGACTAGGAACACTGCTCGACCCTACAAATAATTCATCAAGAATCATTACGGTCTGAGTACCAGAAGAAACGTTGTTAACTAGAACTCCATCTAAAAGTATATTATATAAAGTACCTGACCAGACTATACTTAAAGTATGTTTTCCTATAGCTATTGATTCAGTTGCACTTGTATAAGCAGTAAGTCCGCTACCGTTAGAAATAATAGTGATAATTTCATTTTCTAATGCTCCGGTAGTAGACCCAAGACGTACACCAGTACCAGCATTGTCAGAGTCAATATGTAAAGGTTCCATCCCTGCCGTACCGTTATCAATAGCAACCTTATTATAAAACTCAATCTCAAGAGTCCACACTTCTGCATTCAGGTGCTCGTATCCAGCGAGGTCAACTGTACCATAGCTTGATCCGTCTGATTCCCAGGAGACTGCCTTAGTCGCAACATGAGTGCCTGTGGCAGCTAGGTCTTTTAGTTGGGATTCGTCTGAAATCCAGGTGTCTTTCCACCATGCTTTTGCGCCTGTCAGACAGATCTTAAGCTCCGCCACAGCTTGCGTTCTTCTTTTCTTGCGTATGCGCCATAACGCCCACGCCATTCGATTTCTTGCCAACTTGTTTTTGCCCCAGTTAGGTCTAGGCTTTACTGAGTAACCCATGAAGACTACCTCCTTTCGGGATGGATTTTATAGCTTATGCTATCGCAATTGACTCAAGGTCAAAAGAAAGATTTGTTACTGTAAATATTGTAAAAATTTCATCTGACTTATATCGGACAATGTACTCATGCCCTGCCTCTAATTCTGTAGGAAATGAAAAAGATCTACTAGATTCTTCTGTGCTTCTGGCTATGGTCACTACATACACACCATGTTCTTCTGAATCCGTTACGTCCCATATCTGAATCGACACATATCTCGCAGATGTGAGTGAATTGGTCAATAGCGAGATGCTCGCTGTGGCTCTGTACCAACCGCTATTAGGAACTTCGATGGTGCCTGCAGTTACGTCAACAACGGCGTTAATACTTACTTCATTATCGTATTCAGTGAAATTCTGATAAGAGGAGGAGATCGCAGCATACGTTGGGACGCCGTAGATGTAACCAAATACTGGAGGCAATGTGACGTTGTTTTCTATCTCTAACTGCAATGCTCCGTTTGCGCCTGTAACTAACACGCCTCCAATTTGAGTTGCTATGAGTGGTCGTGTTATTGTATAACCGCCTGGAATCGTGTCTGATAAGAATAATGTAACACCTGGACTGTACCCATTTAAATCTACGTCATTAACTCTTCCTTGAACAGTTATAAAGCCTTCGGCATTATCTACTATATCGTGGGTGGCAATCCCTGCTACTAACGCGTTAAAGAAAGTATCAGCTAACGCTAATGCTACCGTGGGAAGAGTGGACAAGGCGTCCACCCCTGTAGGCTTAACAGCCGAACCATTAGGGATAGTAGCTCCTGTCTTGTTGATGATTCTTACAAGCGTTTCTTGTCCAAGATTCCAAGTAACATCAGGAATATCGGTATACAGCGCTAAACCTTTAGTGGCATCATCATAGAAGATCTTTCCTTCGTAGTATGCAGGAGGAGTTAACTGTGGATTGAAGATTATTGGATCTGCATTCAGATAAGGCACTCTTAAATCAATTTCTGCTTGTTGCGGCGTTGAAACGGCTTTGTCGTCATCAGCTGTATTATCAACATTCCCTAAGCCAATATCAGTTTTTGTATGCGTATGATTGCCTTCTGAAACGGCACCTACAATTGTACCAAAGTTCTTATTGAAGGCTGTATTTTTAACGCCAATACCATCTTCCTTCTGATTCCAATTAGTGATTTGGGCCGTAGAAACAAATCTGGCCAACGAGGTCTCAGTTATTGTAGAAGTCGCCTGTACCCCTGTGTGACTCCCCCTCGCAAACACATCTGCGGCTATGGCTTGAGGATTGTACACCGTCTCCCATCCGACAAAAAGCTCGTCAACATAAGACTTTGTAACTGGGTCAAATGGTAGGGTAGGGGTAAAATTCACCGTATTCCCCTTCACTAGAACTTGTGAAGCCTCTAGTTTCAGGGAATACAACTCAGACGTTTGGGAGTTGATCTTCCCTCTGTGGATGCCGTTAGACTCACCATTAATTAGTTCTTGATATGCCATTTTCTCTCCTTACAGCTCTGCGTCAAGAGTAACATCTGTGTTAAACTCTCCGATGCCTGGCGTACTGGTTTTTTCTGCCGAAAGTGTGAGATGATATGGAAGGGCTTCTACAAGCGTTGGATTGCCTGTTAACCCAACTTGTGTCGCTTCTATTAATACGTCAGGAGCTTGTATCATCTCGTTGTAAGCAAATGTAAAATACCACTCATAAGCGGAAGTTGCAGCGCTATAAAACCTAGATCTGAGGGTAGACAAAGACACACGGTACTTATGGCATTCCCTCTTTATCTCCAAAAGAGCCGGACGTAGCACAGATAATTCTCTTTTATTTGCTGTTTCATACACTTGATACTCAGCAATATCAAAGGTTCCACTCTGTTGCCCCAAAGTATTGGTAACTGAATCGAAATCTGAACCAGCATCAAAATATATATCGAGTGTAAAATAACTAAGATCCCCGAGGGTCTTTCCTGCGTTATTAGGTACATCAAAGAACGCTTTATACTTGGCCCAGGTTGCTGTTAACGCGATAGTTTCAATTTCTACTGCATAATCGCCAGCGGTGCCGCCATCGCCGTATACTTTTGAGTAGCTTAAAGAGATATCTTTAGAAGAGTCCGCCTTAGCATAAAAAATAACTGCGATCTGCTTACCAGCGAATCTACTTATATCGAGTAATCTTGTCTTTTTGAAAACTCTATTTGCGCTACCTGCCACAGATGTTACAACAGTTCTTGAAAAATGCTTTGGATTCCCAGGCACGTCTGTCTGCCCTGGCGTAAAGTCCTGCATACTATGGACTTTTGTTGAACCTGTATTCAAGTTTTTAAACCTGTTGTCAGAACCATACCCACTTGATGTTTGAGTTATCGCGTACTCCCAAAGATCGAAGGTTCCATTAAGCGCCATGTTTTCAACAAAAGGTTCAGTTGTTCCTATTTCATAGGCGCGTAAATCAGAAACTCTAACCATTTCTCCGCTTTCATCGCTATCAGCGATACCAAGAAGGGTATAATCTCCAATAGGTTGGCTTATTGAAATACTAGCTACTCCAGACGAATTTATGTAAATAAAGTTCATCACTGTTTCGCCAGCTGCAGCAAAAGCCATTGTAAGCGTCCCAGCGCCAAAGTCATATGATACGTCCGCAACCTGCGCTCTTCCGAGACTGTAGGCGATTAAAGTACCGGAACCTCCGTAAGAGAGAGCACCCCCCGTGAAGATAAAGTTACGCATCATCATTTGTTTTTCAACAACATCCTTTATGGTCTGGTTTCTATGCCAATCAACGTCCCAATTACACTCTCCGGAATCAGGATTTGAAAGTTTCAAATTTGTTGTGTAAGTCCTTCCCATTACAATGCACCTCCCTATTAATTGATGCTCAGAGTCCAAGTGAGGGTTAAGCTGTCGCTTACGCCTTTATTCTTAACAGGAAAAGTAGTTCGAGCTAACATCGTTCCAGCGCTAGCTGCATTAAATATCCCAGCTTCTGTAATCGCTCCAGTGCCTTCTCCAGCGGGCCAAGAAGTGACATAAATCACTTTGTTCGCGTCTCCTCCCACTCCTTGATCTTTAGAGGTAAATGCCTTCCTATTAAGCTCCGTTTGAAGTGCTGTATCCGTAAGGGCTTGCGCCGTTGCTCCAGTACCTATAGCCATATGGGACATACTGCCCTGCAATAATCCCGCCAGCTGATCCGCAACATGCTCCTTTCCTGCTGTCACAACCATATTGTGGTGTGTTCTGGATTTAATCTTGCCATCAGGCCCGCGCAGCGTTGCAACTACTATTCCGCTTGTGGTGATTCCATCTTGTAAGCCGTTCTGTTTCATCTTTTTTCCTCTCTTAAGAAATTTTTCTTAATGAAATTTTTGATACGTACCCTTCAAACCCTGTTTGTGCTTGAATTCTAAATCGACCACTAGTGTCAGTGGGTGTTAGATCATAGTAGACCCAACCTGATGTACTACTTTGAATATAAACATCACCTAACAAGACTCTGTAGTTTCCTAACATTCTTGTTACAAAGAGTGTTGCTCTATATGTTTCTCCCGCCTCATATGGGACATCGAATTGTCTTAAGGATGTTGTCGCTCCCAAACCATAAGAGCAGTAGGCAATTCGATCTAAACTAAGAATCCAAGGAGGATCAAAAGTCCAATATTTTTCACCCCATACAAAATTACCGTCAATGAGGAGATCTCCACAATCTGCTATTCCTAAATCTCCAAACGTAGTAATTCCTAAACCATCACCAATCGAGGAACATCCAAACCCATCAGAAGCTATTAAAGTATCTTCTGCTAGAACGGCTTCGTCAATTCCAGTCTCTGTCAAAATTAGGAGTTGGTCTGTCAAGGCTGTATTTTCGCTTTCATCGTTAGTTAAGTTTGTTTTTGATCCAAAAGGAATTTCGCAATTTGGCGCTCCAAAACCGCAGGAACCCATACACAATTTATGATCTAAACCAAACTGAATACCCAAAGATATAGCGTCCTCTAAGATAAGGTTGAAATCAGAAACAATGTCGTCTATCATCTCCACATCTCCACTTATTGCTGGATTGAATTTGATTCTACATGATAAGTAGTCTGAGGGGCTTACACTGTCTATCACGTCAGTTGTATCTACAAACGACAATGCGTCTTCGAGCACGGCGCTATCGCCTAAAAATGAGTCCAATCCCAAGTCTATCTCCAGGATGTCATTCATTACCACGGCCTCTAGTTCTGCGCCTTGATCGTCCCTTATGGGCGCGCCTATAGGAAGCCATAATGCGTTTGGTCGGACGGACTGAGCTACGAAAGAGAGGGTATTTATTTGGTTGTTCTTTCCTGATCCGAAAACTCTAGCCAATTCTTTAACGGAGACAGGGAGTTTATTTAGCGACTGAAATTTAAAAGTAGAGACGGTTATGTAATCTTCCTTTTCAATGTCGTAACTGTCTAAATACCCACGAAAACTGTAGTAGGTAACACTCTCTCCCAATAACCAAAGATAAAAATGTGCGAGATTGTTGGCCATTGACGGAAGGGAAGTTTCATCATCAACCGCTGATGGAATATCTTCATCAATATCATAAGGATCTCTTACAAGATCGAAAAGCCATTGCTCTGGCTTTACTCTTTCTCCATGTTTCAAAATACTAGCTGCGTCGCTTACATAGGAAGTTCGTTGATATTTGCCTGCTCCTTCAGCGTCTGACAATCTATCAATCGTGTGGAAGAGATCAATTTTATTCACTATGTCGGCTACTGGACTACGTTTTGCTGAAAACGAGGCTAATTGGATTTGATCGGTGTTAAGATCCTTTGCTATAAGCCAATCATCAGTTTTACGCAATACGACTAATTTAGCTTTGCCGTTCTGCCACAGTAATTTTGACCTAGTCTGCCAGGTGATTTTCTGAATAGCAGCTTTTACTGACAAACCGCCGTCTATAACCCCGTCTAATCTATAATAATGAAAATCAAACCAAGCTGCAGCCTCTTCAAACAAAGCGCCCTCGGGTACGACTGAAGTTTGCCCTGTGTCTGTCCATATGTCTGTATCATCCCATATGTCTGTATCATCCCAATAAGGACTATTACGATATACAGAGTCTAGCATAGATTCAGGTACGCCCGCTTTCTCTGTTAGTAGGTATTGTATTACAGCGTCTGGACGATTCTCTATTACATTATTTGTGACGGAACAGGTAATTTCATCTGTTGTCTTAACTTCTCTCTGTCGATATTCAACCTCAAAACCGATATAAGTGACTATTATCTCTACGTCTTCTGGGGCGGCGGAAGTCCAATAAGTAAGCTTAACTCTACGCCCAAGCCCGCCATTACTCATCCAACTCCAGTCAATTTTCTCTAAGTGATCCGTCACATCAAATCTCTGAGCAACTGACCTGGAGGCATTCTCTTTTAGCGTGGTTATTAAATGTCTGTTAATCGGATCGCCCAGAAGGTCAAGCTCGATCAATGGTGCAACGTCATCTATTCCTTTACTAATAGGTTGGTTGTTACTATCTAGTAACTGGTTTAGTACTTCTGACGCCTTATCGTTCGCAGGATCAATATCCGCTTTAACTGATGTAGTAAAGAAATCAACACCGCTTTTATAAGTTGTGGTGAGCGTAAGTTCAACAAGCTTTACATTACCTCCAATAGCCTCTCTAGCTCCGTATCGAATTGAAAGGGAGGACACAAAAGAAGTTAAGTTGAAGGTTTGATCTACTGTTTTAGATCCACTCCATACAGGATTGTTGCCAGGAATATACAGTTCGACATAAGAGACAGCTTGATTAATAAACTGAATTCTCACCTTTTGTGCTATTATGGACGACAAATAGTGTGAAGCGTAGTAGTAGGTTCTTAGCGTGCTTCCAGTGCCTGGCGTGATAGTTATTGGAAGCCCAGTCGTGGAACCGTCCACATATTCTGCCCCTGCTGCGGAGGAAGTATGAAGATGTTGAGGATTGACCGTCAATAACGACGGATCTTTATTGTCATGATCATGACCTTCGCCATCCTCGTGATCGTGTTCATGGTCGATATCGACCTCGCCGCCCATATCAAAAATATCTTTTTCGTTTGGTCTATTCAACCAACCAAGGATTACAGGTACTCCATCTATAGTTACGTATACGCCATCATTTTTATACGCCTTTGTAGCCCAATGATCTACTCTCAAAAAGACGTTAACAATTTGTCCCTTATCGGTAACTTCATCTGTCTGTAACAAGGCTAATACGTCCCTCACAGAACCGTAAAGGGATTGTCTAGTAATAATAGCGCCTAAAGCTTTATCCTCTATGTTGTACGCGTAGCTAGGATACAGTGCTGTATTTAATGCATCAGGTGAATCAAAGTACTCTTCTCTTGTCCTTGCACCTTTTGAATAGTCAGTAAAAAGAGGTTGTGCTTGAAACACAATCTTAGCAGGATTCAATTCAGGAAATACATCAAAGTCAATTGTTGGTGCTTGGCCTTTTACTTTTACATCGTCTATACTAGTAATTGGCCCTTGCCCTACAATATACTCAACAGTCGTTTGTGCTTGGATGATCTCAGACCCATCAGTATGATCGCTCCTCTCAGTATTAAAGAGTCCACGCGCGACTACCTCAAAATAATCCGCTGTACGAGTAGTGTATTCTATTATTTCATCGTCAATCTGGAGAAAGCCCGCAGGTGTAGAAAAGCTCAGCTTGTCAAGATCAGCATTTGCGTAAACTCTTGTTGGATTCTTAAGAATTGAACCTAACATTGAGGTTACTGGAGGCTTCTTTGAGCATAAACAGCTTACTTCTCCTGCTTCTCCAATAATCAAAGAGATTGGTTTATTAACGTCCCTACTTAGTGCATTTGGAAACTTCTCTCTTGTTAAGTACTCCCCTACCTGCGCATAATAACGCATGTTAGACGTTATTAATTCAATATCAATAAGTGCGCTTGCTTCATTAAATTCAAGAGGATCCTGGATAGTGAACTCGCCAATAAATGCGAATTCTTCAAAAGACAAGCCTTCAAAACCTTGATAGATATCAACAAACACACTTATTGGATCTTCGTAAAAGAAATAGTCTGTAAAAGGCTTAGGACTTGTTCCGTTCCATAATGTTACAGTGAGTTGCATTGTAGAGCTGATAGCGTTCTCGGCGCCAACCGTTGTAAGATTCCCCCAACTCTCTACCAAGCCTTGATACAGTTGTCCGTTAATTACGATATCTCTATCGCTAATAAAAACGTCACCTACGTCCACAGACTCAAAGTGAAAAATCATCACTTGAATCGGCTTACGACGCTTTTGAACCATTGCTGCCAAAAAGGCTGGAGTTAAGTCAGTTCTCATACATATTCCAATTGTAGTCTTCCTGAGTATACTTCAAAACTTGTTTCAGGGAAGTCTATAACACTATCGAGAATAACGACCTCTCCTACAACGCCTCTTTCGTCGGTAAAGTCAAACGAAACCATACCTCCGTTAGCTACGTTTAAAAACCAGTCAATGAGCGCTAAATAATCAACCTTTGGCATTAAGTTGAAAGCGAGTGTTCGCTTACTAACGTTTACACCAAGATCCTCCACCTGAAGAACTCCAGCTGCTGTTCTGTCTTGAACCTGGAACAACGCTACAGGTCGCGATGCAGGATAATCCGCAGCTGCTTCAAATTGTAACGTAGAGGCTCCGGACTCAAATTTCATTAGTGTTGCCATATACTAATACCTCGCAGCATCTCTTTGTTGTTGTTGAGTAATATCTAATACTTGACTCTTGCTCATCTTTTGAGTGAAGTTGTTCGTTATTTGTGCGCCGACTCCACTGTTATTTTGCTGCTGTTGTTGTGGCTCAGGCACATCCCCAATAGGGCCTTGATCTTCAGTCACCCAACGATCACCGTCCCACCTGGCTTCTTTTCCGCCTATAAGAACGGAGAGACCACTCGCAGCTTGCTCCTCCGCTGCTTTCTTTGTCCACTCAATAGTTCTTTTAAGCGCGGCTTCCAAGTTTGCATAAGATTGTATGGTCGCTTCTACTTCCTTATTCATCTCTTTTTGAAGCGTGGAGATTTCTCTCTCCAGCCAGGCTTCTGCGTCTGCTATCTTAACACCTGCGGCTATCCAGGTGTCCGCCTTTGCTTCAAGTAAGGCGGTCTCATTGTCAAAGTGCTCCTGCGCCAACTCTCCAGTTGCTTCGTAGGTTTCCTTGACAGTAGCTACTCGCTGGAGCTGTGCAGCTTCGAGTAGCTTAGCTTTATCTGATTCCGCGTTTATCAAATCGTCTTTAATTTTTTGCTCTACTCGCAACTTCTCTTCCGCCACTTCTCTATTTTTTATCATCAACCTATCAGAGAGCGCTAGGGATTCCTCCATCGCGTGTTTTGCTGCGTTCAGTCCAGTCACATTCTTTACTTTATCTAGGTAGTCTCCCCAAGCCTCAGACAACGACCGAGTACCTGTAGTAACGTCAAACATACCTTTATATAGTCCGAAGAAAACGTCAGCTAATTCGGCACCTTTATTAGCGCCCTCTCCCCAAACTACAAACAGTTTTCCTATAAGAGGAACTAATTCAGAAGCCCCTTTTACCAATCTTAGTACGTGCTCGTTGATTGGCTTCATTACATCGGCCATTCCCGTCATGACTTGCTCGTTCCCAAACAATTCTGTTTGAAGCGTTTTGAGTATACCGATCCATGATTCGGTTGATCCAGAAGTTCTAGCCAATTCTTCTCGAAACAATAAGTACGAAGTTCTTGTCCTCTCCATCTCAGCATTAAGTGTCTTTGCTGCTCTGGCTGCTGCGCCTTCAGCTGCAACTCTCATCAACTCCGTGAACTTGGGCAAGAAGTCAGAGATAACAACGTCGCCTTCTCGTACGGCGTCCTCAAATTCTTTGTATGTCGATTTGCCGTCTCCAAAAGCTCTTACGGCTTTTGCCATTGATCCAGGAATATGCTCAGCAAGTTGTCTACGTAAATCCTGCATAGACAATTTACCTTTTGATACTATCTGCTGCAAAGCGAGGAATGCGCCCTCTGCCGTACGTGCGGGCGCGTGAATCCCTGCGAGAGCCGTCGAAACGTCCTCAAACATAGTAAAAATCTGCTCTTTTTTGAATTGAGTAGCGGAGGCTGCGAATTTTGCAAACGGCAGAACAGCGCCCTCAAACGACGTTCCAAGGGAGTCTGTAATTTCTCTAATGGAGCCTAGATCTACTCTGGCTGCTGACAATGAACCTGCAGACGAAATTAGAACACTCTCCATAGCTTGGATTGTGTTTGTTGCTTCCGTTAACGAAGTTACTATGGACTTTGCAGCGCCCACCATCTGACCTGCGCCAGACACAAACTCATTCGCTACGAGAGTTGCAACTAATACAGCCATTACTTTTTCTCCTTGTACAATTTATCAATGTACACTACACATTGAAGAAGGTAGTCTCGTTCGTCTTCGCTCGTTATCCGCTGAAAACGACAATAATCGTAAATACTACTATTGAAGTATTGCAACGTGTGATAGATGTTGAGCACTCGGTTTGTCTCAGGAGATATTTTTGGCTTGGCATCCTGTCCTTTTGTAGTTATGCCGTCCTTAGCCAACCTTTCGAACCATGCCCGTTGTTCGGAAGTGTACTTAACCTTCCAAGCTAAGGCTTTTTTATGTCCGCAACGACCTCACCAATACCTATACTTCTATAATTCTCAATGTCCTGCGCAATATTCCTTACAAGGTTTCTAAACTCCTTGTACTTTGTAAGTAACCTAATAGCATTCTCAAAGCTGTATTTGATCGGAAACCTTTTACCTTTCTCATCTTTGTCGTCCAATCCCTTCCAATCAAGAAGAACGGTCTTAGCCATAACACGTATTAAAATCTCCGAAGCTTCTTCATCAGTACATGTCGCCGATCTGTACGGAGCCATTTCTTCGCGAAGCATGTTTATGTACGCGGTGTTGTTGGCACGTGCGACTTTAAGTGATGCTCCATCGCCTATGTTGCGCCATACACCCTTGACTTCCAATAGCTCATCTGTTGCGAAATCAGAAATGTTCATTGTTTCTCCTTTATGGTGGCTTAAGAAGAGGTTCAGGGTGCAGTCACCACCATTAGGAGACTGACACCCCTCCCCTCTAAGTCTTACACTAAGTTGCGGGTTATTTGAAAAGTAAACAAGGCGTCAGGATCCATGATAGCGACGAAAGTCCCTTCTACCATTACATCATCGTCCTTCCCTGTCACGTTAGCAGTTGCAGAATCAAATTTACATTCTGGCAAATACAAGTTATAAGAGTTGCCTAACGAATCTGTCAATGTAATTGACAAACTGAAGGCTGCGGAGTTTAAGTACCGATTATAATAAGTCTCGTCGTTGAAGTACATTGAAATGCTGCCGCCCATGAGAATGGACTTCGCGTCAGCGTCACAAAAACCAAGTTTTGCTACTCCAGTCTTTCCGGCAACCTGATTATCTAAAGTAAAATCTACCTTCTGCAACAAGCAAGACGAGAGAGCCGCACCATCAATAGCGATTTCACCAACAGAGGAAACAGCATTCAAAATTGGAGTGACTGGCAGCGCAGTAGGCGCTCCTGTACTAGCCGTTGTTTGTGCAAGCGCCTCGTCTTCTCCGATAAACGCTAAGTTTGCCATAATGGGCGAACCAGCCTCGATCGTCATTTCCAACGTATTAGGTGTCATCCCTGTGTATAAAAAGAATTGACTAACGTCGTTGTTGGCTCTTTCAATTGAAAAAGAACGTTTGGCGACACCTGTACGAATGTACTCGCCTTCGAAAGTAACTGCTACAGAAGACTCCGTCACTAGAGGCTGAACGACCTGAACATGCGTTCCGTCTGGAAGCGCCTTGACTCTGACAAAAATATTATTGGATACAGAACCAAGAATCCAGAAGCATTGTCCTATCTTATACAAAGAAGAATCGGCCACGGTCATTATACCGCCTAATCCTCCGCCTGTCTCTATTGTAAAAACAACTGACTCGCCAGCAGGAGGGGTGTTCCAACCACCACCAACTTTATCGTCATACAAGAATCCAGGAAGTAACAAGTCAAGATTAGTAGCTTGGAATTCTGTTTCAAAACCACCCCCTGTTTCAGCGCCAACCTGAACAAGATCAACTGTCTGTCTATCTGGTCTTACATTGTTTGAGACTTGGTTCTCAATGTTGAACGCCATGTCTTCAGACACAAAGTTAACTCCATTGAATTGTCCCGGATCCACTGAACCCCAGACCGCTTCCAGTCTAAACGATATACCGCTTTGGCTGCCCTGTGCTCCCATGTCGTACTCCTTTTATTAATTATCTAAGGCGTGTGAGTGTCAGTTTGAACGTCGATTATGACGTTTCGCTGGTACCACTCCTTGTAGTTCCCTACTCTCTCATTTACGACTTTGAAACAGAGCAGCGTACTGATCGCGTAATTGCGAAAAATTCTAACTAATTCGTCACACAATAAGAGGTTTGCTCCTGCTCCTGCTCCTTTGGGCGTGAATACTTGTATTGTCAACAAGTCAAAGTCTCTAACGCAGGTTATAGATAAATTCTCACTGTCGATACCATCAAGAGTGCAACGAATGTATGGTACTCCCGTTTTAGGCACTTTATTAGAATCATCCCAAAATATAACGGTGCTTGCGCCCCATTCGGAGTTTAATCGTGTCTCAAGCAGTTGTCTCACGGTATTACTAGACATTGTCAAATGGCCTTACGTGAAGTTCATAGTGTGCGTCTGCTGGATCTCCGCTTACGCCAAGTACTCTCCAAAATACGTGTGTCTCTAGGTCTTCTATTACATCGTTTACGCTTGGTACAACAGTCATTAACAATGAAGAAAAAATTACTAACCTGTCAATTGTTCGAATAGGTTCTTCGTCATTTAGAATATCGGTTGAGAAGGATCGAGTTGGAACAAACTCAGAAAACACAACACTTATATTGTCCGTGGACAATACGGTGTTCGTCCAAGTTCCTGTTGCTTCGTCATAAGCAGAGGCGCTCATCGCGGAGTACGTAATGGCGCGTTGAACTGTTCCGAGCTTATCAAGCCCTTTATTCACCTTGTTTTTTATTTTTGCTCTGAGATCAGTCATCTAGTTTGTCAAACTCCTTTTGCAATCTTCTATCAGCTCTTCGTGCTGAGTTCTTAAAGAAATTTGCTGGTGCTTGTGAAGAGTAACCATCCTCTAATCTTCCAATATAAGCCACTTGACTGAAGATGTATAACGTGTCATCAGCTTTAAGTCTAGAAAAAGTAGGTGTCTTTGCAGGAGAGAAACTTCCTTCTTTTGGTTTTTGTATGTCTCCTCCTCTTGGAGGTTTGCTATTTATGCTGGTCTTCCACATACTAGAAGCGAAGTTTGTCAATTTCGGTGTAAGGTCTACGACCTCACTAAACCAATGCCCTGCTTCTCGTTGAATAGCGGCATGTCCGCCTCTTGGTATGTCGTCGGCAAAGTTCTTTATTGCCTTTTTAAACTTCTTCATGCCTCTAAACATTAACTACACCCGTGTTAAATCTTCAGTTCCTATTGCGGTAGTGCAATGGATACTCATTAAGGAATCTGGAAGACCAAAAGAACTAAGGTCGCCTACTTCGTTAGAACCCGCGCCAGCAAAGGTTTCATCCACAGTGATAGAACCTGCCTTTATCATTTCACGAGTAGTCTTTCTGGTATCGGCCGTTTCAGGTTCACCGTACAGATTACCAACAGAGTCCGCCAGGGCGTACAAAGCACAAGCGTGTTTAATCTCTTCTGGAATATTAACGGTATCCGTCCAGTCAACGTCTACGCATGTCCATCCTGTTTGGATGTACAAACTCGCGTTATAAATATGTGCTTCCTTTTCAGGATCTGTAAGCGCCAACCAATCTGCGTAACCCGCTAAATAAGCATCCGCTTCTGCGATTGTTATGATAGGTGTAATAGCCATTGCCGTCTCTAGTCCTTTTTCTCAGCTTCTTTGCGATCACTAGCGGATTTGCGTGCCATCTCATTTAGAGAAGCCAAAGACAGATCCATGATGGGTTCGTCAAGTTTTTCTTCTACTGCCGGCTTTGCCTTTTCTTCTACTTCAAGTTTTGTCTTTTCTTTTAACGGAGTCTTTTTCATTTTCTTTCCTCAATGGTGGTGATTAGCGCGCAACTTACTATAAGTTGAGCGCTAAAATTTTATTTTTAATAAGCACTTCCAAGGGAAATCCTTCGCCAATTTCCTGCTACCGTATCCTTCTCAACGCATACATACAAATATGAAGCGTCAATCAACTGATCTCCAGGCTCCCCAGACGTTCCGTCAACCCCTGCGGCTTCTGTTCCCAGTACCACAGCATCAAAGAGATTTGTTCCCGTGGTAAAACTACTTACCGTAGGTATGGCGTTTCCATACGTACCCGCATTTTTGGCGGTCAACACTAAATCGTCGCCTGTAAAGGCGGCAGGGACATCTATTCTAATTTGTGCGGTATTGAAGGTATCTGAACCATCAAGCGCAGCCACAATAGCAACCAAACAAGCCGCGACATTCGCGCCTATACCAATTTGATTAGCTGCCGCTGTAGCTCCCGCTTTAAAGGTATACAAAACACCATCGACAGTCATTGTGTCTTCCGCTGTAACCTGAGTATCAACGGTAAGCTTTCCTGCGGCCTTGACTGAACAAACTGCAGTTCCCTGTGTAGGGAGTTTTTTGTTTATGGAATCTGTTCCGTTTCGTCCTTGTGGCAATCCTTGTACATTCATTGTAGTCCTCTTATCAGCGAATTTAATTAAGACGCCTCGTCAACAAAGAGGAGGCGTCGCGTCCTATGCGGAGGTTAATTAGTTGTTATGCTTGAGGAAAGCCATCCCAACTTGCTTACGAGCTACAACACGATCCCACTCAACAGCTTCGGCAAGTTCTGCCAAGGTAGCGGACTGTCCAACAATACTGGCGGATACGAATTGGAATCCGTAAGGATGAATGATGTCAGCGGAGCGAGAGTGAACGATATCCTGGCCGCCACCGTAACCGGCTCCAGCGACTCTTTCAAGTTCCGAAGGCTTCATGGTGTTTCCTTTTCCATGATCAAAAGCACCAGTAGAGAAAAGAATAGTGGTGTACGCAGGGGAATTCGAACCAGCGGTAACTGGGAGAGAGTCGTCAACAACAACCCGCAACTCAAGGTACGTAGGAATAACGACAGCGCCACTTGCGTTGGGAATAAAGTCAATCAGATTCTGCTTCTTGAGATTACTATAAGTAACAGAATGCATAGCAATTGCGGTGAAAACGCCTTGATGATCTCCAGATGTCTGCTGTGTGTCGATAACAGCTTCAGCAGAAATGATATTGGAATCTGCAGGAGATGCTAAGTCGGAATAAATAACGTTAGCCATATCGCCCGAGTCATTAGCTATGTTATCAGCCAAAACGCCCATTGCAGATTGGATAACACGCTTTTCCTTCTGAGTAGCCCACCATCCGCCGATTTTTTGTACAATGGCGGCAAGCGGATCCATCAGGGCAAGCTCACGAGTAAGATCCATTGTAGACCAGGAGTAATGCATAGAAGCCAGGCGATAAATCATCTTGGCTGTTCCGATCTTTGCAGGCGTGGAAGTATGCGCTGGATCATCATCAACATAATCAGGCTCTGTTGCAGTAGCTAATGGCGAATGGAAAGGAAGCTCCCCAATATTGCCACCGACAGATGCCATGTTGCTTAACTTTGGACTTTCAACCATAACGCCGGACTGCAAAAAAGCATTAAGTTCTGCAGCTGCTTCGTCTACAGCTGCTTCGAATACGAGAGGGTTATAAATGTCTGACAATTGAGTTGTGGCCATGGTATTACCTCATAAATTGTGAATAAATAAAAAGACGATATCTTCATCTTCATGATGTAGATACCGCCTTTAGCAGAACGCTCAATTGGCTTCACCAATTAAACTTATCTCACAATTGCGTACTAGGCTTTACCAAGCCGCAATTTGTTTAAAACTAATTAAATTTTGCTTTGAGTGCTTTGTACTGGTCTGGATTTGACGTTGCAATCTTAGATTGCTCTGTCAAATTGTAAGCTGCATTCTTTTTATCAAAGAATTTTTCACTGGCGTCCAGGTTGCCGTCTTCACTACCGTCACCACCTCCGCCAGATTTTCCACTTATGATAAAGTGTTTTCCTACATCAGTCGTCGCCCAGTCTTTAACGTAGTCGACCACCGATTTGTCTCCAACAACAGGCACCCCATCTTTACCTACGGCCACTTTATCCAAAAGCGTGGCTACTGCAACATCGTGGAGTTCAGGTTTGATTTTACTACCAAGCAAAGCGGTAGATAGTGCGTTTGTCTTTGTGCTGTTCGCCAGGTTAGTGACGAGTTCAGTGTTGCTTAGTGTAAGCTTATCAATTGTTGTCTTATTGTCTATCTTCTGCTGATCATACATCTTTTTGTACTCACCGTCCGCTTCAAGCTTGTCTGCCTTTAGCTTAGCAAGCTCTTCTGATGCCGAGGTGAGTGCAGCAATATCTAAGCCCTCAATCTTGACCAACCCTTCATTGGCCGTTTTTAATTTTCCCAAAAGTTCGGTGTTTTTGCTCACAAGCCCTTCCGTAGCTGCTTTCACTGCTGCTTCGACGGCTAGTTCTAATTCTGTTTTTGCCATTTCCTTCTCCTATGGTGGTTTTTATACTACTCGTCCGCTATTTTATCAGCGGAGTTAGTGGCAGGAGGATCAGACGGTTTCTGTCCCTTCTGTCGTTTAGCTTCCGGATCTTCCGGCGTGTTGGCGGTAACTAAGGCGTCAACCTTAGCTTCAATTGCTGCAAGCGCCGCAGTCATCTTCAATTCTGTCTCTCTTCTAGCTTCGGCTTCCTTCTCAATATCAGCCATCTCATCTTCAAATTGACGGCTACCTTCGATAATCTCACCCTTCTTGAGAAGTTCAAAGAGAGTCTTCTTACTGAAACCTTCCTTGAGTACAGATGATACGTAAGACGAAACATCTGCGCCACTGAGCGTTAACGGTATAAAGTCTTCGTTAATCTGGACTTTAGTATCTTCAACAAAGAAGCCTCCCCAATCAGATGCAACTACAACAAGATTTGTAAGCTCTTCGCTAAGGCCGCTGACCATTGACGATAAACTTGCCGTTTCTGTCGCACTTCGTATACTTGCCGCTGTAGCTGTTTCGTCAAACGCACTTTTCGGCACTAGTATCTGAGAGGACAATACAGTGATGTTACTCATTGTACTATCCATGGAGGTTTTTACTTCTCCAAGACCCTTGCCTGAGAACTCCAACATTCCAGCTTTAGCGCCCAATGGCAGGAACCACAACTTTTGTGGGCCAATTGTCTTGGGTGCGTTTTCATCTTTTGGATCTACCCCCTCAACCCAAGGAGTTGGTAACGCTGTGTAATGTAGTCCATGCTGATAATCCGCATCCTTCATATACCAATGAATATTCTGTTCAGCGATTGGTAGCATTATAGGCGACGCTACTGTAGGGCCTCCGTGAATCACAAAAGGAATAAAACTAAAAGGCTTGTTGTCCTTAAAGGGTGTGATCGTTTTTACATGCACCAGGTCGTTATCATAAATCTCTTGCGAATAAACGCCTTTAACTAATCTTAGCACACGGTAGCTGTTTTCATAGACGTGTTCAAACTCATTCTCTGAGACGTCCTTAAGTTCATGAAGCACTACAAGAGTCAGTGTGTTTATATTATTTTCTGTGCTTGTCTTCCAATTTATAATAGAAGTATGATTGTAAAAAGCCAATCTAGCAGTTACGTTTTGTGCTTCAGCGTCAGCCAGGGATTGATTTGGATCAGTTGACGGCATTTCAATAAGCGTGCCACAGCGTCTGTACTGTAGAAACTGCCTTACCAATTTTTCAGCATACCCTTGTATAGAGGTACCTTTACCATCACAATTTTTAAAGAAAGGATGTTCCTCGTCAATGCCTTCGATGAGAAGATCCTTTCTCATAGCCATACCAACAAAACTATCAAGCGTATGCTTTGTGAACATTGGGAACTCTGCACGACGCTTGTACCCTTCGTACTGGGGGTCAGTCATTTCATCAAGTCTTGGTAAGTACTCTACGCCCTTGCTCTGTACGTGTTTTTCAGAGACACACGTGTCGTACATTACAGCCCAACTATCCAACATCGCTGTATGCGCTGGATGCTTAGTATCTACGCCTGCAGTTGCGCCAGTTTCTTCTGTCTTCGGTTTGGTCGGGGCGGGCATTACAAGCCTCCTACGGATGTAGTAAACATTTTATTAGGGCGTAAAGGAAAATGAAAGTATATTGGGTACGTACCTGAATCAGTAATATCGTCGCTCTTAAGAGCGCCTTTCTCTGGTAATCCATTCTTATCGTAGGCTTGCTGCACTAAGGATTCCGTAAACACTGGGCACTTCTTTGTGTCTACGAACACCTTCCTAACCTCTAAAGAATTACAAAAAGCAGCATTTGATGCGGTGACACGATCCTTTATTGGAGGATTCTGGTTTAGTTGCTTTATCCTAAACCCTGCGTGCCGCATTAACGCTATGTCGGTTAATGTTGCGTTAACTGACTTCCTGTTGGAACCAGTCGCATCTGGATATAATAAGCGTTCCTTGAAGAGTTTTGGATCCAATTGTTCGTCCAACACTCTAATTGTATCGTGGGTATCAAAACTATCTACAACTTCTCCAGCGGCTATCATTACTTTTAATGGTTGGTCTGTTGTGTTAGCTGGATGCTCTTTTTGTAAAATCCTATCCACGTAAGTTACCGCGCAACCTCTACCTACATTAAAGTCCTGTCCTACGTGAACTAATTCACCTGGAGCAATATCAACACTTAAATGATTCGCGTCCTGATCAAAACCAGACCAAACACCTAAACTACTTAAATTTACAAATTTACCTTCCAAGTAAGCTTCAATAAGTTGTGGAGGATAACTATTCTTCAAATCGTCAATATAATCCTCCGGTAAATTGTGTTTGTTACTGTACGTGGACATTTGAATCAATCTAGAGTCCGGCACAGGTTCTTTTTTAAATAATTTATAGGTCGCCCTAAAACCTTCTGGTGTTGTCGTTACGAAAATTTGATTCTTTTTATAGACAACTTTACCGTTTGACTTATCAGCGTCAACAACCCGCTGCCTACAACGCGCTTTTATCTTCATAAACACTGCTTCTGCTTTTTCAGTAGCTAAGGTATCTAATTCGTCTAAAAATGCGTCAACAACTTGAAACCCAATCAGTCTCTCAGGGTTATCCATACTCCTACAGAAGATCTTTCCATATCCGTGTAGATATACAATAGATTCAGACTTGTTTACCGTGTACTCAAGCCCTAATTGTGGAAGAAAGTCTCCAAGTTTGGCCCACAATATGTCTCTTATCAATGGTATAGTAGGCGCACAATATAAAAAATCAGCTTTCGGGTGTTTCAACATGGACGTTATTAGCCGAAACATAGCTACTTCTGTTTTTCCAGACCCGTAACCAGCAACCGCGCAAGTTGCCTTAGCGTTACTAGTAAAGAAGTCTCTTTGTGGTGGTGAAAGGGCTATGTCCATTGAAACTATTCCTCATCTTCTTCATACAAACTAAAGTTGAGAACCACTCCTTTTCCTGAACCTGGCGTGATAGGTTTAAGCCCAGCAGCTTTCCCATATTTCTCTGGTGCTATTTTCTCAAGCAATGCAATAGCTGCGTTCACTTCCGTATTATTATCGGCTTTTTCAATAATACGCAGCATTCTTATAACCAACTCCGCACTAGCAAACAACTCCGCTTTAATCAACGCGACAAATTTGGACACAGAAAGCCCTTCGCCGCTAAGAGCGTGCTGCATTACAGTTTTAGAAACCTCCGCTGAGTACGCGGCATCTTCAACCGACAAACCCATAGCACGTGACGTTTGATAAACCTCAATCTCATAAGACCCGAGAACATCGTCATAGATAGGCGTATTGGTGAAGTTAGGGAAAAGCACTTTCGCCTTCGCCACAAGCTCTTCGTGAGGAAGCTTAACCTCCTCAGCTAAATGAAGAAGCATATCATAATCGTCTCTAATAGTATCGTCCATACTAACCTTATGTGTTCTTTAAATAAACTTATATAGACTATAAGTTTATCATGGATTAGCAAAAAAGTCAAGCACTATTTTAAACGCTACACCTCTTACACTCTCAGGCCACATCGCGACGACCAACCATAGAAAGAAAGGATGATCAGTCAAGTTACAATTCGTGGTTTCTTTACAATTATGCTGGTGTTTCGCACGGATTTTTAGGTATGGGGAGTGGTTTTTGGTTTTGGTTTTTGTGGGGATTGGTGATTTGGGTATTGGTGTTGTGAGGGGTAGGTGTGGGGTATTGTGGTTGGGGAATTATGGGTGCTTGCGTACAGGGACAACAGGCGGATAATCCCTCCCCACACCCCGAGCGACGCCGAGAAAACCTGGAATTCAAGCGAAAACCTGGGCAAAGCGCTGCGAAAAAATTTTTGCTATGTGAAATTCTACGCGGGAAGATCGACGCGCAGCGAGCGTTTTCGAGACGATTTAAGGGTGTTTAAAAAAGTCCTATAAAAACAAGGAGTTAAATAAAAATCCTATAAAAACAAGGACTTAAGTAACAATAGATAAAAAACGCTAACAAAACAAACACTTAAGTAACAAGTTACAAAGAAGCTAGTAAATAAAGGCTTCCAGGACAAGAGGCGCGCAGAGCTTAGCCTGGCTAAGGATTGCGGGAAAGCAAAAATAAAAATAATAATCTGAGAAAAACAACCGCCTGGAAGCCTAGCTGACAAAGGCTTTGCGGAAAGGGTGTCCCAGGACGCTAGCCAGGCAAGGGTTTGCGGAGGGCAAAATAAAGTTTGACATAATACCCGATATCGAAGAAAAAGAAATCAACAGAACGGGACATGAGTCCACCAGTATAGGAGACCTTCTGACATGATAATCGCAATAATCGCCATCACGGTAGCACTGGAAATTTCGATAGGATGTATGGGATACGCCGGAGGACATTTCGCATAGAAATATTTCTCATCTATCTGGGAATATCGCTTGATATTCCTGGACAGATGGATAATAATTCCATCATACAGAACGGGACATTAGTCCACCACCAAAAATTGGAGATACAAAATGAGTGAATCTAAAATGACAATCAGTGAAGCATGTACAGCAATTGCCTACAATCCAGCAGCAGGTTTTGAGAACAAAACTGAGAAACAACAATGGTCTATGATCAAAGCCAAACGTATCGAGCGCGCTGTTCGTGACGCAAAATCAGTCCTGGCCGACTTTGTAGGATGTGCGGCGTATACCGGACTCGACGAATCTATTCAGGCTGCCATAACGACAATCGCTGTGAAGCGTACTGGCGGTGGCGGTGGCGGAATTCGACGTAACGTATTCATGGATACTCTTCGCGGACATCTGGTAGAGGTAGGAGATTCCGTAGACGAACTTACCATGTTCAAAGATACCAAAATGGGACGTGGCGAAATTCGCGCCAAAATTCGGGAGAATCTCAAGTCTGCTGAGCTTGATGACCGATTTTGGGTAGAGCTGGACGCCGACTCTGAAGAATGGGTACTTATCGGATTGGGCGAAGATCAGCCCGACGGATGGAACGGCAACCCGATAGAGTAACATACTCTAACTAGAATTCCCTAGGACGCTATCATAGCAATATGGTAGTGTCCATAGATCTTGTTATACAATATAGTATAGCCGGATTTATGGGCACTAACTATTATAGGAGACCTTCTGACCATGGAAACAATTATAGTAAAATCTAATGGTATAAATTGGATCAATTACCAGTTTGTATGTCTCGACTCATCCTCCAATACTGCACACCTCGGATATTCCTGGCGGGCACATAAGTATGAAGATAGAGGACTCCATGTATCGGCTCATCCTGATGCTATAGTCTACGCTAGGTCACACGACATATCTCAATGGCAAGAGGATGGTCGTCCTGGTGGCTTTGATGGGTGCAAAAATAATTACCGTAGGCCACCATACGCTGTGGTGGATGGAGTGCGCTACGATGTAGTATAAGATTAGATGCAGCAGTACACCCTATGAGCCTGGCCGCCATAAGCCGCAACCAGGACGGGAGCTTATGTACTGCCTCATCTTCCCCAACTCAACCTACCATGGCTGTAAACCCGACCATGTAAGGAGACTTTATGAAGGCCCATGAAAAAAGGCTACTCGATGCACTACAGGAAAACTATGGCACCCACTTTGTCAATACCGACAATATCGCTACGCTGTTCGACGATGTAACCAATCTCATTGTGGCCAGGAAGTCGTTCGGCCCGATAGGCGACCATCCCTATAGTAAGTTGCTTGCCGCATTAGACTGTGCTTCTGACATGGTCAGGAAGTGGAACGCAAATTAATTACCAAACTCAGTCACTCAGTAGAAAGCCGCCTCTCTTACAATAAGTAAGGGTAGGCGGTTTTTTATTGGTTGTACGTCTGTATGTGTAGTTCCAGTACTGGAACTATGTCCTTAAAGGCATTTCCTTTAGTGGTAGGCTCTTTTCTTTAAACCATATTCAAATATGTGTATCTTATTGCTGTGTCTTTTCGCCAGAAGACTAAGCCCCTAAAAAACACGACGCCAGCACTACGCTTGTACGACGCTTGTACGACGGCTACGGCGTGACCTGAAACACAGGACGACGTAGGATCTACGATAGAGGCACTACGCCACAACGCCAAAAAGTTGATAAAACGAAAAACGTAAAAAAACGTACTTTTGATGGAAAATAGGCGTAGTGCCGTCGTGAAATGACACCTTCCCCTACCTTTCATCCTTTTCAGGTCTTGACGTAGCCGTCGTGCAGGCGTCGTGCAGGCGTCGTGCAGGCGTCGTGCGATTTTTAAACCGGCTACTTTTTTCCTATAATTCCGAGAACTTACCCCCACTACGCCTGAAAAATAACGTGCGAACGCACAAAACCCCATTCTCGCCGCGTCCCGCAAACCCTACACCAGCTAGGATCTCTGTAAAAACGCGTAAGACGCAAAATAAAGCTTGACTTCCCAGACAAATAATGACAAAATAAGGGAAACTAAGTTTTTAAGCGTAGCGGCCACAACAGCTACCACCAACCTAAATAATTGTAAGACCTGGAGAACAACAGAAGAGCAACTAACACAACAACTGGAACAAGGACTCTGCAATAAATCTTAACCTGTATATCTTTAGTTCCGGTAATTGAAAATAGGAGACACATAATGAGTATCACGGAAAAACAATTTGCTGAAATGGTGAGAGGGACGGTTCATGAAGGGCGGTATGCCCCTGAAAGAGAGCCTTTGCCTCCAGTGGAGCAGCTGCATCCTGATGGTGATTCAAAGCAGCCACCTATGCCTAAGAAGCATAAACGTAGTTCACGTCCTGTGCGTAGCGAGAATATTCGGGAGACGGAACGGCTGTCTGGTACGATTAACGCTGTGTTACCGTGGGCTGTGGGTATACGCCTGGTTACGAGTCCAGTCGCCTGGGGCTTGCTTCTTATCATAGCGTTGCATTTTATCTTATTGTCTAAAGTCATCCTGGCTGCGATGTCTATGCCTTTTATGGCTGCGTATATTATTGCTAGAGAATGGGGTGGTATTGTCCTGATGGTTCTCGGTGTGGCGTATGCGCTGTATCTTACAGCTAAACCTATCGTTAAGAAATAAGGAGTGCGTAATGTCCAAAGACCTTATGTCCTCAACAACAGCCAGGGTACTTCTTACCAGTATGTACGTTAACGATGCTCATGTGCCCTTCTTCAAACCTATCCTCACTCCACAAGAATGCATCACAACGTTCTTATCTGATTGGGAGAACCATGAATGTATTGATGAAGACGATGACCGGCTATTGTTTGAGCTGTACGAAGAGTACACAGCTAACCATGTAGAGGACGCCAGGCACAAACATTCTATGCAACACTTCCGTGATCATGAAATTTAAAGGAGTCCCAACCATGCCTACAGTAGAATTACTGAGCAACCCAGAAATTACCGACGATGTACCACAGGATATGAGAGACGTACTAGCTTATCTTAAGGCGTTGACAGCGATGAGAGGATACGAATTCACTGTCAAACCAGCTGGTCGTCTCTTTATCTTTGTTGAGGACGATGGAGCCTTTGTACTCTGTTCTAATTACGAAGATGGCTCTGATGCCTCAGTCTGGCGTAACGGTGTATGGTATCGTCGGTCATCGACTACAGGGTTGGAGGGTGTTGTGCTTGGAGGGCGGCTTGAAGTTAAAGCGTATTGGGGTTATTACTTTATACAATAAGGAGACGTTATGATTGAAGTACCTGAAGCAGAAGTAGAACAGGACTGGTATTTTACTTTTGATAGTGGCCAGCCGCATCAAAATAAGTACGTTATATTGTTTGGTACGTGTGCGTCCACCAGAATGTTAATGTTTGCACGTTTCGGAAGGCGTTGGAGTATGCAATACCCAGAAGCTGATGGCCCTAGGGTAAAGGAGTTTCAGTACGAAGGAGAGCTTAAATAGCGCCCATTATTACCGTGTTCTGGCTGCCAGGCCGACTCAGTCTGGTGTCCAGGACTTGTTAATAACGACAAGACAATTTCATAGGAGAATAACTGATGTTATCTAAGAAAGAACGTGCAACGCTCAAACATATGCTGTTATACGGAAACGCCTTAGTTATATGGATACAGCCGACGCAGCAGGACGCTAAGCGCCTTATTAAGGACGTAGCGAACAATCTTTGGGCGCTGAACATCTCGCATAAAGTCATATTATCAAAGCAAACCATTGTAGTACACGCAACACAGGGGATACTCGACATTATTATCCGTACTTACCAAAAAGAACGCTTCCTCGGTTTCCACCACACAGTAGTATTCTTTGACGAACTTTCTAGTATTCCTGCAGACTCTTCGATCTTAAGAAAACATAAGGTTTATAGGAGCATGGGATGAAGCAAAAATCTTTCGAACAATACGAACACCATGCCTTGAAAGAAATACGTTTCCAGTTATCCAAACGCGAAGGGCTAGAACTTAAGATATTCTTTATATTGCAAACCATAGCCTACCGTTTGGAAACAATCACTGCGCTTATCCAGGATCAGCAAGCATACAGTCAGGAACCCATAGTGGATCCCGACGCTGTACACTACGTCTTGCTCAACATGGAGAACGATGGTGTGCTTACTTACAATAGTACCACAGAGCAGTATGTAGTTAGTGATTCACCTTATATGGAGGAAGATTGATGAAATACGTAAGAGCTTATGTGGGCATAACCTTCCTGCACACGTTGTATTGCTTTGCAGGGTATCTGGAGATGTTATGAAGAGAAGCAGAGTATGTAGGACGTGTTGCTGTTTCATGCAGTTTGATGAGATGGGAACCACTGGAATTGTCAACGCCAATGATGTAGAAGGTTATTGTGAGATAACAGGTGATGACAAGTATAATGCTAAAACTGAAACCTGTCCCGCATGGGAGAGTTTGGAGACACTTACCCTATGACTAGAAACCCGTTGTATACAAGCCCAACCAATTCTAATATACTGATGCAGGGACGGTCAGTAAATCCTCTAGACCCAGACTCATTCGAGCCTAAACTAGAAGAGATTATTCACGCGTTATCAAACATTTGTCGGTTCAATGGCCACACGTCCAGGTTCTACTCAGTGGCTGAACATAGTCTAAACTGCGCGTTGATAGGCCACGATCTGTACTATATAACCACGCCACACTGTAGCTTATACTTATTGCTCCACGATGGAGCGGAAGCGTATCTGCAAGACCTTATCAGACCATTAAAGCAATTCGCTACCGATGAAATGTTGTTGGCTGAAAAGAAGATAACCGAAAAGATAATGCAACTTATACCATGCTCTGATAAAGACAGGGAAGACTTCAAACATCCACTCTTCCAAGAAATGATGGACGAGATAGACACACGCATGGCGGTGACAGAGGTGGACACGCTGATTCCACACTGCAAAGGAATGTTGCCAGGCTACAAACCTTATGCTCTGGAAATACCCGCCGTAGTATCGCTAAACGTCAAGATTGTGTTTGAAATTACAATAAAATCGTTAATGGCTGAACTGACACAGGAGACAAAATGAATTTATCCGAAGACGTAGCGGCTTTCGTAGAGAAAGCGAAGACGAGGTATGGAATAGCTATAACAGGAATAGACGTAGTTTGGACATTGGCGAATGTGATAGGAGACCGACACTGTACCCACACCTTTAAGGAAGCCAAGATAGTAGGAGTAACGACACAGGAGACAAAATGAATCAGAGTAAATTGTTAGACGTCATGCGCTTTTACGGCGTATCGAAACCTATGAGAGGTTCCGGGAACAACGGAAGGATAGTGAATGTAGACTTGGAAGATACACTAGGTGATCACTTCTTTGCGAAGAAGTTCCCTAACGACAGTGAAGATAAGCGACATATGCAACTCCGTCGAACCATTCGACCTATGAAGAGCTACCGTTTTACCAACCTGAGTCCTGCGCAGCAAGCTGATGTAATGAAGGATGATAATGGTTGGATAGGAGAGTTGAAGAGGAATGGGTGGCGTATTATTGTTACTCATATCCCTGGAGACCCGTTGCACTTCTTTGGTGGAAACCTATCTACTACCGAGTTTCTTCCCGTAGACTACACTTACCATTTGCCTGTAATGAGAATAAGCCACCCAACTCCGCTAATGTTGGATTGCGAAGCAGTATGTTTTGATACCGTAATCCAGCAAGATGGCTACCCTAGTACGGATACCAGGGAAGCGGTTGCGGCTATTCTAGGGTGTGGAGCAGAAACAGCTATTCATCTTCAACAGGACGTCAGGGTTGATTTCAAATGCTTTGACAGTATACCGAACAAACCTATGACGCTGTCTGCCAGGAAGAAAATACTTTCTACTATTGACTTCTCAACCACCAATATAACAATAGAAAAACACTACGCGGCGAACAAAAAGAAGGTATTAACGCGTTTCTGGAAAGCGCAAGAAGAAGGAATGATCCTCAAAAACGTAAGCTCAGACTACGATTCTGGCGGACGTAAACGAACCCATTCGATCAAGATCAAAAAGTCCGCTGCGTCGCTTTTCGGGGACACAATAGATACTTTTGTGTCTGGTTTCGTCCTGACGGACGTCTGGAGCTATAAAGATCTTATTGGTGGGCTTGAGTTGTCCGTGTATATCGAAGACGAACCTCACGTGATTGCTACAATAACCAACCTTACAGACCATATGCGATACAGTCTGACTGAGATAGTAAAAGGGTTGCCTGTGTTGGTTGAAGACGCATACGACAAGGTTCTTGAGATTGATGGACAGGAATTGTCTACCAGGAATAGGCTTCTGATGCACGCTGTATTGGTAACAGGAGAGTTCAGGACAGACAAGAATGCAAGTGAATGTACAATGGAGTGGTCAGACTTCGGGAGTAAGTTCTAAATGAAATTCGAAACCAAATACAGTATAGGAGATAAAGTTTGGGTTGCTGCAGGGTCAAATCCACGCAGACCAATGCAAGCCACAATCGGTCAGGTCAACGTACAAGCCACAAATTCTCCAGGAATTGAAGGGGAGGACATGTTTGACAATTACAAACCGCAAAAAGGTTATGTAGAAAAATACATGTGCATAGAAACGGGAATAGGTACAGGTACTTTATGGCAACCGGAACTTAATCTTTTTGCCACAAAGGAAGAATGCACAGACAAGATAACGCTTAAAGGAGCATAATGAAAGAGAAATCACCACCATACCCACACCAACTAGAGTGTTTTGACAAGTTCAAGTACGCTCAGTGGGCAGCAATATTCGCTGCCATGGGAACAGGAAAAAGTCGTATGGCTATCGATATAGTCGAGTTTAAATATCATATGCGTAATCACGACAGATTAGTTATTATAGCTCCAGTAGCTGTTGGGCCTCAGTGGCATAACGAGCAGCTACCAGAACACTGTGGAGTTCCTTATCAATCATACGTTTACAGGTCTGGCAATCTCGTCAGGGATAAGCGCGCACAGGAAAAGTTCTTTGCAGACTGTAAGATGAACACTGATCTGCAGGTGTACATATTGAATCCAGAAGCTTTTGTGAAGGAGAAAGGCAATTCTCTGGTGCGTCGGTTTTGTAATACTTCTAAAAAACCGCCTATGTTTATAATTGATGAAGCGTCACGCATTAAGAATCCTGATGCCAAGTCTGTAATAAACATCATGAAACTGAGGCGCGAGTATCCTGAGTCCTTTAGATCGGTGATGACGGGTACACCTGCGGCCAAGTCTCCAGTAGATATGTGGTCTATTTTTGAGTTTTTGAAGCAAGATTATATGGGTTGTTCCTTTATGGCTTTCCAGCATCACCATGAAATAATGTTCGATAGGAAGCTGAAGATAAAGGACAGGCTTGTTAAAATCCGAACCAATCTTGATGCTCAGACGCAACAAAAGATTAGGCGATGGGTGTATAACAATACCAAATCCCCTGAAAATGCTGCTTATATCTGCAAACAGTATGGTCTCAGTACAGTTGATTTTGAAATAATTGCGAACAATAAGGAGTTTATCAGATTCAAAAACGTAGATGAATTGCATAAAAAGATAGCTCCAGACACATTTTCAGTTAGTAAAGAGGATTGTCTAGACCTGCCAGAAAAGGTTTACCAGGTGATCGAACTAGAAATAAACGCCGAACAGAAGAAACAAATCAAGCAGTTGGCTAAATACTCCGCTACAGTGTATGAAGGAGAGACGCTTACAATATCTACGAAGGCGTTGTTAGGCACAAGAGTACTTCAGATTTGCGGTGGAAACTTACCCGTACACACTGAAAAAGACGGCGTTTACACCACCATTCCTATAAAAGGCACCAACGCAAAGCTAAACTACATTGTAAGTGACCTAGCTGAAGCAGGTGGGATGCAGTGTATTGTATGGGCTGTATATGTTGCAGAGATAGAAATGTTGATGCGAGAGCTTGGAAAAAAGTTCACAGTAGTAGGAATGTCTGGCGCTACGCCTAAAAAAGACCGTCCTGCAATTGTAGAGGAGTTCAAACGAGGTGACGCTCAGATACTCATCTCTAATCCAGAGGTAGGCGGCTATGGTTTGAACCTGCAAGCAGCAGAGTTACAATATTGGTACAGCCGTTCATTTAGGACGGAAGCCAGGTTGCAAGCAGAAGACCGTAGCCACCGCATTGGCACAGTCAGAAGCCCAGTGTACAAAGATCTTGTATATAATAGTGGTTTCGAGAAGAATGTACTGGACGTATTGAAGGAAGGCAAGGACATGAATGCCACCTTCGTAACGACTAGTCTCAATGACATCTTCAAGATTCTATAAGGAATAGATATGATAGATTTTAGTATAATGCCTAGTTTAGAGTGCGATCTGCGGTGTTCTTTTTGCATGTATGACGCGAGTCCAGAAAATAAGACAGAATTGGATTACGAAAAGACAAGGGAATTTGTAGCCAAATGGGATTTTAGTGCAATAAACAACGTAGGGTTTTACGGAGGAGAACCTTCGATTAATTTTGTATTATATCAAAAATTTATAGACTTGCTACCAAAAGTACCAAAATTTGTAATAACCAACGGAGCTTGGTCTACCAGCGTAGATAGGACTGAAGCCTTTATAGAGTTTATTTACGACAACGACTTATATACAATAATATCTGGAACCAAAGAACACAAGATGTATCAAAATGAAGGCGTACTTAGGGCAATAAAGGAAAACGCGTACAATATGATTCGGTTAAAGGATGGCGATGTTATTCACAAAATGGGCAGAGGAAAAGACTACCCAGGCGCAATGGACAAGTGTAGCGGATTTTGTTGTTTAGACGATAGAATTACTAGACTAGCCATTATGCCAGATGGAAACATTGTCTTCCAAAACTGTCATGGAAACTATCCAATTGTGCAAACAATTGAAGATCCCTTTGAAGGAATATTGGAACGAACTATGAATGCGGTAAAGAATTGCGGCCTCAAGCTTCTATAAGGAATAGGCGTTGAAGAAAAAACACGCTTCGATGCAGAAAAAGCTTGACTTTTTTGAAAAAATTTAGTAAAATAAAAATCTACCATTCGACTATTGGAGTCGACAACCACCATCACAAGGAGAACAACATGCCAGATTTAAGTCATCTTACCGATCATGCAGAAAACAACGAAGAAACCCCAACGGTATCGTCGTTGGAAGAAGTAACCGCGTACTCAGAAGCATTGATTGAGAAGCGTGCTGAGCTTAAGATTATGGAAGCGGATGCAAAAGCCAAGAAGAAAGAAGTTCTTAAGCTGGAGCAGGAATTACTTCCACAAGCTCTTTTATCCATCGGACTGCAGTCTATCCAATTACGGTCGGGCGAGACCGTATCAGTCAAAGAGGATATGTCCTGCTCAGTTAAGGATTATTCTAAGCTGTATGACTTCCTGGAAGAACAGGGCGATGATGCTCTCATGAAAACATCAATCGAAGTAGGTAAGCTTCCTCAGAATATCTTGAACATGATTCTTAAGGAAATGAAAGACACCTACGACATTGACGCAACCAGCCAATTGTACATCCATCCTAGTACACTGAAAGCGTACTTCAAGCGTTTATGTGGTATTGGAGAAGGTGTTGAAGCTAAGGTGCCGCTTGCCTCCATTGATGAAGAAATGCTGGGAACCTTTACGTTTTACAAAGTCGCTGTCAAAAAGGCTAAGTGATATGGAAACAACACCAGAGACAATCAGTAGTACAATATATTGGCTTCAAAGTCGACGACAAAACGTTATGCTTTGGCAGGACGAAGCATGGTCATTCGAGATAACTAAATTGTTTGGCCAGTTGCACAAGTCGTCTAAAAGAGTGACTGTTCTCAAGTGGAGGATTGTAAAGCGCGTAATCTTAGAAACGCCAATTGAGAACTTCGGAGAGTACTACGGCTACGAACCAGAAGAAAGATGCTATAGAGAAGGATGTAAAGGAACAATGCAGGATGAGCGAGAAGGAGGATGCAGTTGTCACATAAATCCTCCTTGTGGACACTGTACACACATACACACAATATGCGATACTTGTGATACTGAATACGAGTATCAAGCGTAACAACCACCAATAACAAGGAGATACACAATGGCAGCAACGAAAAAGACACCATCATTTGACCATCTGAAAGGCGCAATGGACGGAAGTGGTTTTGAAGACATCAAGATGGAAACGATGGCTATTCCGTTCATCAAGATTATTCAGGACTTATCCCCACAGATGAAGAGAAGCAAGCCCGAATTTAACCCAGAAGCAGAGCCTGGTATGTTCGTTAATACAGTTTCTGGCAAACTTTATAAAGGCCCGATCAAGGTTATCATTGGTAAATTCGAGCGCATGTTTCTTGAGTGGGGAACAACTCGTGGCACTCTTGTAGGGGTGCATTCTCCCGAGAGCATTGAGCTTAATAGTAAGCTTATGCGTGACGACAAGAATCAATTGTTTGATCCGCAAACACAAAGTACTTTCCAGGATTGTTATACGTACTACGTCCTGGTAGCTGACGATCTTGATGAAGGTGTGTGTATTTTCTCTATGACGTCCACCAATATCAAGGAAGCCAAGAAGCTCAACAGAAACCTGCTTCACACATTACTGCCTAACACGGATCAACGTGCGATGCCTTACTTTATGCTTTGGGAAGTTTCTTCTGTAGAGAAGAAGAACGACCAGGGTGAGTGGTTTGGCGCAAGCTTCAAATTTGATTCCTTCGTCACACAGCTTCAGCTTGAAGCCGTAGTTGAGGAACGGAAGCAGATTCCAAAGAAGCACGTGGATTACGCCCAAATCGAAGACAAGTCAAGCGAAAACACACAGTATTGATGTTTGAAGAAAGCTATACCATGCTTGGCATAGAACTGGCAGTCAAAGAAGTGACTGTCGGTTCTTTCTTTCGTCTTGAATCTGATATTTACAATTATCTGAAGAGAACAACTACGTCAGGAGGTTATAAGTATCAGAGAATGGAGACCGTTGATCAAGATGGTTTTCCAGATGTATTATTGTTTAAGCAAGAAGAGTACTGTTTGATCGAAGCAAAGAGGTTACAGAAGAAATTCTTAGCTTCCTTAGAGGATGACCTCAAGTGGCAGTTCGGTCAGATAGGTTTTGCAGTTAGGTGCTTTACACTAAACATGGACTATCTACTAGTAGTCGGTAAGGCGAATAAATTAGCATTCATAGGCCAGGAGCAATCATTATGGAAAATGACGCGCAACCTACACTTTTAATTACAACATCAATATTGGATTCTTTCGGTTGGTTGGAGAGATGTCCTCCTTCCTGGCGCGAAAGAGCGTATAAATCGCTCGTTGCGACGATTCGAAGGGAAAAGTATACGCCACACAAAACGGCGAAGAGAGGCGTGGATTTCGAGCGCGCAGTGTACGAAAACGCTGGCTCTGGAGGATCGAAGCACTTCAGAGAGGTGGCAGACAAAGTTCGTGGAGCAAAATTTCAGCAGGTATTGAAAAAGAATATAAACGTAGAAGGAAGAGAAGTTCTGCTGTACGGCAAAGTAGACGCATTGTTTCCTACCAGAATAGTGGACATAAAGACTACTGAAAACTACAGAGGAAACGATAAGTATATGGGCGGATGGCAACATACTTTATATTGCTATATGTCTGGCCTAAAAGAGTTTGACTATCTTGTCGCGCTGTTTGAACCATATCCAAGGAATACAATGATAGCTGTGTATGAAATATGTTATAAAGCTGGCAGCGATGAGGCGTTGCTGGAGGAGATTCAAAGGGGCATCTGGCACTTTTATGAGTGGTTGATGGTAGAAGAGTTGTTCTACGACTACGAGAACATCTTCTCTAACCCTAGGAGAAATAGATGAAGTCCTCGAAAGCCTTTGTAGCAGACTTCCTTGAACTGTTCAAAGGAAACCAAGTATCTCATGGATTGCATACGCCCGAGACCAAAACCACAGAAGGCGTAAAGGCTCCTGGGAAAAGCTCAGTAGTGCATGAAGAGGTTACTGACGAGATTGTATCAAAACGTCTACACGGCAAGCAAGGATTGGGAATTATTCCGATCAATCACGAAAACAGAGTAAACTTTGCCGTGATAGATGTAGATGTGTATCCAGCCACACCGAAGAAGTACATAGCTATTCTTCGACGTGCTGGCGTACCAGCCATATGTTTTCGTAGTAAAAGCGGGGGGCTGCACGTATTTATGTTCTTCTCAGACTCTCCGGAGGCGTCAAAGATAAGGCCGTCGTTAATGAAATTAGTCGGGATGTTTGGATTGCCTCTTACAGTAGAAGTGTTCCCAAAGCAGACAATGTTAGAAGAGGGAAAGACAGGTAATTGGATCAATTTACCTTACTTCAAAGCAACTGAGACCGAGCGCTATGCATACAGTTCAAAGGGAGAGGCGCTTTCTTTGGAGGACGCAATAACAATGATAAAAGGTGTACGGCAACCTTTTAAACAGTTCATTGCGTCAATAGCTAGCGCTCCTCTTGCAGAAGCCCCTCCTTGTCTTCAAACTATATTCTTGAACGGAGGGGCTGAAGAAGGAGAAAGAAACCATTATTTGTTCAATTGTGCGGGG